>ENA-UOTX01000467-UOTX01000467.1-compost-metagenome-genome-assembly--contig:-NODE-467-length-43066-cov-16.601666_pt1 | contig 43066 bp, 33 predicted proteins | sample MGYA00238143_ERZ746982 | MGnify/ENA primary metagenome ERZ746982 (study PRJEB28758, sample SAMN06268862) | compost metagenome | isolation source: single cell | place: USA: California, Emeryville, Joint... | reverse complement strand
AGCAACGTTAAATCGACTTTGAGGGTTGTAGTCGGCTGGGTGATTGTAACAATGTGCTTTATGATGGTGTTAACGTATTACTACATGTCCTTGCTCTCTGCCTGGAAACTATTGGGCGAGGTCTACACCAGGGTGAAAGCATTTAGAGAAAAGCGAAGAGCGCACAGAAAAAGACTCGAGCGTAGAGAAATCTCAACTGCAGCAAGAGCGAAAGAATTAATGCTTATCGACAACATGGACGAGATCAAAGATACGAAAACAGCACCCCTGGCAAAGAGCACCCATTACGATATCAATTTGTCTTCGTTTTCCGAAATCCCGACCAGCAATGAGTCCCCGTTGAAGGACCCCGTAATTTTCAGAAAAAAATCCTCTCAAACTACAGAGAGAGATTCTTCTGAAAGCTCATTTACTGTTCAGAATTCTCTTTCCAACCGCAGAGTAGCAACCAATAGAAGTCAAACCGAGTCATTCCTTATTCAAGTAAAAAAGAGAACGCGGAGTCAAAAGATGGCGTCCACTATTTTAGTCAAGCAAGACACAGAGGAGCTTCCCAGCGCGAACACACCCACAGACTTCTCGCATAGTCCAGAGAAAAGTATTGTGACACACAGAGATGAAAATCCTGTCCTTTTATCAATTCGGACCCTGGAACCGGCACCCTTGCAATCCCCGATCCTACCACAGTGTCATAGAACCATGAGTTATAATATCGGAAGCCCAGAAACGATGAGATTATCCACCGGACGCAAATCAGATAATCCCACAGAAATAGAAAGGAACATAGAGAGTCCCCCGCAGCACGATTCGTCGCAAATCAGCAATGATTTCGATTCTCCAGACTATTTTACCTTACACGGCCCGAATTCGAACGAGGAGAGGTCCCAGAATAGCTCTCCTAATAAATTCACAATTGATCAAAGTCCCATATTGCATCTCTCGAAGGAGTTCCTCACCAGAAAGCAAAATCTGAAGAGCATCAATTTAATGAGAAATAACGGAAGAAGATACTCGGTTCAAAGCTTATTCTCTCAAAGGACACCGAAAGCAAAGAGTCCATTGAGGTTTGGTCAGGATGTCCCTCCTCTTGATCTAAATTCCATCGATGGCTGCAGGAAAGCATCGAATGAGGAACCTGAGCTCGAGGCTGAATTTAAAGAAAATCCAGGCAATGTTTTTTTTGGAAAGCCAGAAGAATCCAATGGGTTTGACTTCAAAGAGTCTCACCATGGTCTGACGCAAGTAAATGACTCGGAGCATCTAGACAAACTCCAATTGCCTGAGGATAGAGAGCAGAATAAGCCCTCATCGACCCCTTCACTGTTCGAAGAAAATCAGCAAATTTCGAGAGGAAATCCAATTGAAATACTCGCGATAAATCCAAAAAAACTGGAAATCATCCCCAACTTCCCCTTGAGAATAATCTCGCGAAAACCTCATCAAAGAATTGGTAGTTTTCAGTCGCTGGACAAGAAAGATGAGCACGATGACAAAGAATTTCCGGGAACAATAACACCTGAGAATCCGAAACGACTCAGAAAGATTTCTGAGCGGAAGATCGTTTTCGATTTTTAAAATATTTGTTTCGTTGAGTTTTAAATAAGATTTCAAGAGTATTTGCAGTATTGCAGCGTTTATCAAAATATAGGTTGTAAAGGTTCATGAAAGGCCTCTTACTTCTACTGTGTAAACCCCATGTTATTGCTCATAAAATTGTTTGATCTATATCGTTTTAATCTATCAAATAAGCTTTCAATCTCTCATTATTCAGTCATAATGACCTTATATTTGCTGGAAAGTTTTATTCTCATGGGTTAGGTCGCGATGGACGCGAAGATATAGCTACTCAAAAGAAGTAAAAAACGACTAAGAAACAATTAAAAATTGTCTGCATCAGATTTGACAAAAATAAAAAACAGTTAAATATGGAGTTGGAACTGAAATCTAACAAAATGGACCCAAATGGTAGTCTATCACTCACACTCACAAGGCTAAACAATCAAAATATAGCTAGGGCGCATTGGGGTAACGCAACAGATGACTTTGAGATGGCGAGAAAGCTACAAGAACAATATGATGTAAAGAAATTCCTGAATTTATTCCATCTAATTCGCTTCCTTTCCTTGGAAAAATAGCAAGGTATAATGGCTTTCATTCCCGTTTGTGATATTAGCAATAGAAGCGCGAGGCGGCAATGCGAGACTGATTCCGACTGCAAATGTCAAATCTGATGAGCAAGCACGTCAAGAAATAGATTCGCGTAAATACATTGGCGTTTGGTAGGATTGTGAATAATATTTATGTGTCGTGAGAATAGAAGATTCCCGTGAAGATGAATTCTCGACAAAACGAGGTTGGCCAGGAGTCCCACTCGGAAATTCCAGTGGAATGGTTAAGTTACTGACAGTGGCATGCATTGTTTCGTTCTTGGGCATCGTTTGGCTATTTTGCCGTTCAATTTAAGCGAACTGGAGGTAAAAACTTCAAAGTATTTAGCAATAAATGAGTAACAGCAGGATTTATAGAAAAAAATCAGAAGAATGCAACAGTGAAGTTACAGAACCTTTTTTTTTGATTATTGGATTAGCTTTTTTGTATTTGTGGGCTTGAAATGATAGATATCAATATTCTGTCTGCTTACGTACAAATTTATTCTCTTTAAAGAGTAATTGACAGTTCCTGGTTTGCACCTCAGCCTTTTTGGTGATAATTCAAATCCTTCTGATGGAAATTGTATTTAAACATGAAAAGTATGGGATCCATTAGAATCATCTTTTGAAAAGAAACACCTGAAGAACAATTTAAATGTATTTCAGGTGTGAGAAACGATCCAGGTTTATATTAAGGGATTTATTGTCAGCATTAAAGGGTTCACAAAGTTTCAAAAAAATTTGGTTCCAACTCGAAAGATTAAATGATATTGTTGAGCAAAAATTAATTCAGATATGTTTAGAGTATGAAGATCATCAATAAAACGAAATCCAAATAAAAATCCTACTATGAGCCAAAAAATAAATTATTTGTCCTCCCACACCCTCAAAGGTATAGTTATATAGCTAATCTAATACTTTCTGGGAAGATCATCCGATCTTTGTTTAAATTATCATATCTTTGGATACACAACCACTCAAACAAACTTCAAAATGGTCGCTGCTTCAAGCTTGCAAATGAAAAAAAATAATAATAAACTAATTTTTCGTCTTCTGAAAGGCATCCAATAAATAGTTTAATTTATAGCTACTATTTGATAGAAATACTCTATTCATATTGTTTAAACAATTCCACTCATATTTCTTGATGATATACTCATCCACCCTAAAGTTCTTTCATTTTAAGCCCTTGTAGTAAATTAAATCATATCCCGAATTTCCACACACAAGGACGTAGTGACTAAGAAATCAAATTCAGAATTTTTAATTCATAGAACTAACCTAAATAGATAATAAATTATTCCTCTGATCGACAATTGAAATGGGATTTGAAGGCGTTGTACCACCTGTTCCAACCCGCCAACAAGAGCTTAACCACATCAAAAAGCTCGAAGAGAACTTCCTCGCTCAGCCAAACTATAAGATCTACATGAATGAAGCACTCAGAGTGAGAAAAATGATAGACTCTGAACATTTGAACGAAATCAAAAAAGATTGGTGGAGACATTTCGCGATGGGCGCACTCTATTCAGGCTTGTTCCTTATTCCAATCCGTAAATTTTACGGCAAAAGAGCCACTGGAGTCCCAATGTACCACAGACCTAAGCAATACTACGTTAATGTCTTCATGAATCCAGCTGGCGCTGCCAATTACAAAGCCTATCCACTCCAAGTCTTTACTTGGTTGGCCTTGAGCTACGCTTATGCCACAATTTATACTGATACAAGCCGTTACGATGATGAATATTTCGAGAACGTGAAAGTTGTAAAGCTTTTCGAATAAGTTGACCGAAAGGACAGTAGGCGGAGAAAATGAAGGAGTTGAAGTACCTTTTGATAGAAATTCTCGTTAGTTTGAGACTATTCATATGTGTTTTCTATCCGTTACTCGGTTACGACTCCATGCTTAATGAACTTTGAACAGAATAAAAACATCATATAAGTGATTCATTGAAGTAATAATTGCTTTGAAAGGAAAAGTAATGGTATTAGCCGTGAAATCTGGCTGAATAGCATGAGTTAAACAATAAGAAATTCGTGAAAACAATGGCAAAATGAAGAAAGATACCATAAGCTCATATTTACAATGTTTTTTATGGATGGTTATCCTTCAAACACTGATCACCATGAAAATGAGGTCTCTGTGGCATTTATATGAGATGATGATTATTATTGTTGATCGCTTAAATGCACATGCGACACATAAACAGCACGTTTTAAAATTCTATGTATAACACGCTACGATTCTGTTTAATTTTTCTGAATAAACCACGAACCAAAACACTAACACTGATAAATGAAAAACCAGTCACTTGTAAACGCGTGGACTCGTCTCGACCGAGTCCTCCAAAATACAGCAGACAACGAAGAAGAAAACCACAGACCAAAAACCGCCCCTTACACTCTCAACAAACTCACTACTCCTTCGCTTCCAAGCTTTAGAGGTCAACCTCAAAGTCAGCCATTGTTACCTAAAGAAATTAGAGGCTCTAAACCTCAAAAAACAAAAAATCTCGTTATAAATACATCCTCCTCAATAAATGGACCTTCGCAGCTCATTTCTCCCAAAGACCCTCAACTTATTAAGCCTCTCTACCCTCAAACAGCTCGGCCAATGTCCAGTTACAATAATCTCAATACAAAAGACGCAAGTATCATCAGCCGCCCATGGTCCCCTAACAGTCGCCCTTGGTCTCCAAGCGCAGGAAACACTTCAAAAAGACTGCTTACAAGTCCCTCTAGCATGATAATGAATAAGACTCGACCGATCTCAGCTTCAACTGCGAAAGCCTTTCAATTTTTCATTCCAAAGGTCAATGTATTCGACCCAAAGAGCTACATTCATCACATATCTGTGGCTGATTTAACCGCAATTCACGAAGCGAGAGCCATCGACAACAAAAACGACCAAAGCGTCAACCAACTCAAACATTTCTTAGAAAAGTATGAAAAGCATTCTCGCCATCGGAATCTCGCGTTTGATGATCAGTGCTTTGGGCCGCAGTCCGGCAAAATCATCGCCCAAATCCTCACGACTGATAGACACTTCACGAAAATCAACCTCGGGAAAAATTTTATTTCGGATATCGGAGCCGTCGCTTTTGCTCAGGTCATCCGCGAGAATATGAACATCGTGCACTTGAACCTCTCAAGTAATAGTATCACGCATATTGGTGCTGCAGAGATATTCGCTGCTTTAGCAGAGAACGAATCTCTCATTTCTTTGGATATCAGCAGTCATGAAGGCCTCAACCGTAATAGAATCGACGCCAGAGGTGCTTACCCGTTGTCGTGGGTGTTACAGAAGAATAAAACCCTTCAATTCTTAAACCTCAGCGCAACGTCGCTGGATGCTGAGGCCGTGGACTACGTCTGCAAGGGCATGCAGAATAACACAAGCATTTCCGTCCTTAATCTCTCTGGAAATGAAATCGGACCGCATTTAGCAACCTCGTTGCAGTCATGCCTACCGGTCTGCCAACTGCTTGAATTAAGCATTGCGCAAACGAAGCTCGGAGACCAAGGTATTGTGGATCTAGCAGGAATATTCTGGACAACATCAGTCAAGGCTACGGAGTTGAGAAAACTTGATATCTCAGGTAACGGGATCACGGCCGTTGGAACCGCAAAGCTTTTTGAAGCTCTTTGCAAAAACTCTGTGCTTGAAGTGCTTATCCTTGATAAAAACCAATTGCATGGGAAGGGAATCTCGAGTCTCGTCGGTCTGCTTTGGGAGAATTCTACGCTGAAACATCTTTCTATGAACGAATGCGATCTTTCGCTCCTTGCTTGCGATGCCTTGAGCAACGGACTGGATAGAAACCGCTCACTTGAGGTGCTTCATTTAGCGAAAAATAACTTCAAGGATGCTGGCGCCAAGGCGCTAGCGGCAGCGTTTAAAGCGGAGACCTCTAGGATCAAAGACATTGATTTATCAGATTGTCGCATTAGGGACGCTGGCGCAAAGGAGCTTGCAGAAGCGATGATGACTAATCATTTAATTGAATTCGTCAACCTAAAGGACAACATGATTTACGACGATGGTATCATACAGTTGATCAACGCCGCCAGAATCAACAAAAACTTGAAAAGAGTCGAGTTTGATAGAAACCCAGTGAGCTATAAGTACCTGGAAGAGCTGTACCGGACCACTGGCTCCAACGTATCAGCGGTCAAGAACTCAAGGACAACGAAATTCGAGCGAGAAATCCACAATCTCCGTGAGTTTGAACTTCAAAAGTTCGTTGTCGCTGATGAAAAGGAGACGCTCATACAAAAAACTAAGGAGGCGCAGCAGGAACTTGAAGAAACGAATGCAATGTTCAAGAGAGAGGTCCAGGAGCAGCAAAGAAAATACGAGGAGTTAGAACAGCGCCTTGAAGAGCTGACTAAGAAAGCCAAAGAGCTTGACCGCGAAAGAAACGAGCTCGATAAAGAAATGATGCTGTACGCGTCAAACGCGAAGGATGAGATATTTGACATAGGCGAAATTATTTCGGAGACGGCGCAGGAAAGTAATCATCTCGAGCAAGAAATTAAAAAGATAAGGGAAGGGTTTAAGTTTTTCAAGATGAATTTGACGAACAAGAAAGACAAGCTTCAAGAGGAGGTGCAATGGGAGACACGAAACGCAAAAATGGCTGAAAACTCCATTACGCATATGAACAGAGAGATAGCGGCGATGCAGAAGGCGCTAGAGGAGAGGGAATTACAGAAATTAGAAGAAACGAAAAAAGCCGAGATGGAGAGGGGGAGAGAGCGGAGCGGGACTGTCGGACGAAGGAAGCTAGTTAGTCAGTCCTCGTTAGGAGACGTTAGCCCAACGCGGCAAAGGTCGATTAGCAATGCCCCTACAAATAGCCGAAAATCGGACTCGCGAAATAAATTAGGCAGCCAAGATTCAATGGGAGATAACAGCCCGAGACAAAACCCGACGCCTACTACTGATAATGCTACTGCAGCAAAAAGCAATGCGAAGACGACGAATTCGACTAAGCCGAAACCTAAAGGAAGGAAGTCGAATGTAAAGGTGGGAAAATAGTCATAATATATGATTTTATGTCTGAAAGCTCTTCGCGTTTTATCCAAGCGTTCATTTCAGAGCTGCCTTTACTTTGGATTGAGTTAATATAAGGGTTTTATTGACATTATTTTTCACTCCTAATATGATTAATAACACTCTATGGTCATTTTTTCCTTGGCCCACATGATAGTAACAAAAAAAATATTATAATAATAATTGATTTCAATGACTAAAGATTTATTTCAGTGTGAGTCTAGCTTATGATTATTAGTAAGATGGCTGGATAGATAGATGATGATAACGAAAACACACTTAGAGATGAGGTTAGTTAGGCAGAGTTAATCTGTTGAATAAATTCTTTGCATTTCTCATTTTGAGCGACCTTCAGACTATAAAACTCTTTGAATTTAGGAATCTCATCTGATTCGGGGATCTTCGAGATCGTTAACACCGCCTTAAGGAACGCGCGAAGACAGTCATTTGCTCTCTCGCCTTCTTGCTTTGACCCTAGCGCTTTTAATATCTTGTTAAATGCTCCCTCGAATTTATCAGTTAGTCTCTCGAGGTGAGAAAGCAGCGCAAGCGGGACAAGACCTGCTAGTTTGGTCAAGATCTGGTACGCAATCATCTGGATATCATCTGACGGATCATCTACACAGAAAAATTTAGCTTGACAATAAAAAAGTAAATTGCTTACCAATTCCTTTTTCCACTTGCTCCACAATATAAGAAAACTCGATCTTATCATAAATAAACTCCAAAGCCAGATCAATGAACCCAAACGCAGCGTTTCTTAGAGGTAGTCCCTCATCTTGTTTATGCTTGAATGGACCAAGCTCGTATTCTTTCACTAATTCGGGCTTAAATTTACAAGCGCTGGCCAGAGCCGTCAAGAAGCTTTTTGTGATGAAATGTGTCGATCTGGGGATATTATACACGACAGTGTTCAAACTACTAAGAGCAGCTTTTTGAACCAAGTAGTCTTTGTCATGTGCGAGGTCGAATAAGGTCTGAACCAATGTGCTAACAGACTCGATAGAGGTGTGCTTCGTGCAGAAATATCTAAATGAAGCTGCGGTTGTGTATTTGACTTGGATGTTATCGGATTTAATATTGGCAAGGAGTAGAGATGCATGGGCCTTGAGGTCTGTAGCGCATAGCTTTCCTAATTAGTGTGTTAGAGGGAGAGGAAGGAGTCTTGAGGTGTGTACCTATGCACTCTGAGACGATGTGATTGAGACTTTCATCGGATTTTTTGGAGAAGGTAAATAGGAAAGGAATCAGGTTTTCTTCACCCAGCTTGCGATGGACCTCTCTGTCGGATTGACAGATGATCTCCTTAAGGGTCGTCAGAAGCAGGTATTGATAATCTGGAGATTTTTTTATCAGATCGATGACTGCAGGAAGGTAAAACTCAATATTTCCCTAATAAATGGGTTAACCAAGTGCAAATTTTTCAAAGACTCACCACAGCAATCCCTCCCAAGGCGACAGCAGCGTAGTATTTAGTGTCTTCCTCTTTAGTTTGGAATAAGGTAATAATCAAATTGAGGAGGCCTTTATTGTCGTCAAACTTTATCTTCTTGCCAATTTCAGCGATGGTGAGAAGTGAAACTTGTTTGGTGATAGCTTCAGTACTTGAATTCGAAATCTTTTTGTGTTTGAGGGGTTTCATTAGTATTGAGCAAAAAATAGCAAAAATTACTTTTCCAAGAAGCTGCTGGATAAAACCCTTTCTTGAGTTCTCATCAACACCGAGAACAAGGCCTGCAAGCGCTTTTGAGACGTTGAACAAGCAGTTTTTATTAAGATCGGACATGAGGCTATTGAAAAGAGCAGACGAGTCCGATAATTTATATAATCCGACCAAATTGAACACTTCAGAAAGTCGATTGGTCGTATTGCCTTGTACCAGAGAGGACTTGGTTAATTTGACGCAGTTTTCAATAGCAGTCTTGTACGTCGCACTAGAAGTCGGATTTATCTCGAATATCTTCGCAAGCACCTCCAGAGAGAGTTGAGCGAGGAAAAAGTCGTCGTCTTTGATGTAAGGCGCAGCGACATCAACAACATCTTTTTGGATTTCTTTTGGAAATTTCGTGTTGAGGAGAAGAATCGCGATTTTCATGACTTCAAGCGACGACATTCTTAACACACGGTCTTGCTTTTGTGCGAGCTGACAAAGCTCAGATGCGATTTGTGCCAATAGACCTGCTAATTCGTTCTATTAGTTGAAAAAAGTGGTTAATCTCAGACAAAAAAACGAGAACTTTTACATTGATTGAAAGCTTGAGCTCGGCGACTGGGAGACTGGACAGCGCTTTCAGCGTTTGGACTCTTGTGACTTCAGACTTTAACTTGATAAGGATTTGTTGGAAAATCGCGTTGAGGCTTGTGCTTTCAATCGCATCTCCGAAATATGAGATCAGCACTGAAACCGACGCGATAATCGCGTTTTTGATCTCTTGATCAATATCTGTTTCCTTTAATCTACTGATAACTATGGGAACGATCGGCTTCACATAAGATGCGTAATTTGACGGACTTTCCTTCAATGACGGCCTAAGCACTCTGAGGAAAGTCGACAGAACTCGGAATCCTTCGGAGCTGATTTTGAAATACGTATTGGTGGTGATCGCCTCGTTCACGACTTCAAGTATGGCTTTGTAATCCCCTGCGACTTGAGGATAAGGCTTTCCGATCTGCGCTCTGAGGAGCCTTCGAAGCGCAATGAGCATGTTTACTTTGAGCTCATTAGGGCTTGAAGAGTGGTTGAAAGTTTTTTGAATCGTTGGGAAAACGGTTGTCCATTGCTCCATCACATTAGATGAGACGCAATGGGCAGCGCTCAGCAACAGTTGCGAAGCGGCAACGGTAGGGTTTTTCGGGTCGCTGAAGAGTTTCGTAAGCTGCTTGATCATATAAGAGATCGTAGATCCGATGTCTTGATACGATGATTTGAGGCGGTTGAGAGCGATAACTTCAACCATGATATCCTCATGTAACTCATCAGCTTTCTTGTCAGAGACAGTTACACTTTCTAAATAGGCGTTCAAGCAGCTGAAGACATCAAGCTTGATATTAGTGTCTTTATCTTTAAAGCATTTCACAACTTTTTCAATCACGTGCTCTGTGAGGTCTTTCAGTAGCTCGGGTCTGAGTCTAATGAACGTTTCCGTCAAGCGAATCGCTCCTCTGCGGACCCTCCAGCTCGAGTCTTCGCTATCGAAATCGTCTTCCTCATCCCAGAAATCTCCTTTTTCCTCTTCATTTTCCACGTCCATCGCATTATCAGCATCGAAGTTCACAACGCAGTTCGGGTCGTAGCAGATTAATTGTGGAAGCTGCTGAAGTATAGCGTTTAGATATGGTGTGACCTCCTTATGAGACTTCTTTATAAAAGCGTCGATAATCGAGAGATAGTAGTCGATGAGCTCATTCTGCGCATCGAAATCATCAGCATCCTTGTTGATTCGATCCTCTATATCTTTTAATATGAATGGAAGCAGCTTTGGGATGAGCGGGATGAGTTTATTTGCAGCTGATTTCGTGACTGAATTGAGCGCTAAAGTGTAGTGAAGCAGCGCTTTTTTGTTTATATTCTCCTTCATATGCCCAAAGAGCGTATCTCCAATCGCCACGACGTCTTTTGGAGGGAGAATCAAGCTCAAAGTACCCAAACAGTTGGATGATCTGCGGCGAAGTGAGCTCCTGTCATTATTTACGTTCTCTGCGGGACATTACTATTAGCAAGGTAGGGAAGTAGGAATGTTACCGATGAGATCTTTTGAGAGTTTAGTACGATCCAAGACGGTTGTTTGTTTCGTGAGGTAAGGCGTGAAGCGCTTGATAAGCTGATTCGTAATTTCGATAAGCTCTTCGTTGACTTCTGGAAACTTGGTTCTTTGGGTCAGTCCAGCGGAAGCGAAGGTTCTGCAGAGGAGATCAGCTAAAGAATCCGTGCTTTCGGTGATAAGTGTCTTGAGACAAGTTGAGTAGATCTCGTAGTTTTTAACTTCTTCTTTTTGGGGGTTAAGGAGGTTCTTGACGAGCTTGGAGCAGATTTCTGCGACTTGTTTTTCTGGAATTCTGGTGACGATCTTTGCGAGGCATTTTATGGCGTTTCCTAAAAGTATGGTCAGATTTGTATTTCTGAAACATGAGCGGAGTACCTTTAATATCTGAAGTCGGCTCGTCGAGGTGTTTGATGAATACATTGCAAATTTTCTCAAGCGTTACACTGTCAAAAGGCGTTCCTTTCACGAGTTCTTGGCATAAGTCGTTGGCAGCCATGAACTTCTTATCGTTGTCGTAGTCAAAAGCTTGTTTGAGGAGCTCGTCGATGGAAGATTGCATTGTCAGAGAGTTTACTGATGAAAGATATTTATTAATTTGTTGATATTATGATCAAATATATTATATTAATTTCATGCATTTGCTCATTGATTTATCGAATTCTGCTGTAGAAGCTCCACCAGAAAACTCCCGAATGGATGTAGAAAGTGCTTAACTCGAGGAATAAGCTCTAATATGCTTATATTTCTGTACACTGGAAGTTCAATTTCGACAATCCCAATTAATTTAGGTTTTACAATTTGATCCGCTTCTCATGAGTCCATGCCTTGCGAATTCCATCCATGGTGTGTGTCACTATTGACGTTATATAAGCTGTAGGAATTATCTAGCGCGGTCTGTTCTCTATTATGAATTACAATATTATATCATCTTCCCAAGATGAAGCGAGTGTTACCAACCACGATGATGATGGTCAATAATCTAACTTGCTACTCTCGAAGGGTCCTAAATTCTACAAAGAAACAAGTCCAAGTGCATTCATGTGGATTTGATGCAATCAAAGAAAAAATTAATGAAACTTTTTAAAAAAGCGGTTGTTAAGTCTTGAACTTTGAATTTTTTAAAACACTAACATCTTTTAAGTTTAGCTAAAATATTTGAATCTCTCGTTTATCTAAGCCCAACAAATGTCAAGAGCACCACGATTTGGACAGATGCAAGAAGATCCCAACTCATGCTCCTCTTCAAGTATCAAATTCCATACAATGGCTTCAAGTTGCTCAATAAACTCAGTAGATATACAATCTCCAGATTGCGACCAAAGATATTATGAAGACTCTCAGAGCGGAAGAAACTTCGGCAATCCAACCGCCTACGAAGAAGATGCTGAGTAAGAATGATGAAATTACGTGATTTAACTCTTGGATAGGACGGGACGAATGGCCGAAGCTCAGCAGCAGTCGCGAGAAGGTATGCGTCTAAGCAAAATGAGAGAAGAAGACGCAGCTCAAGCCTATGAATCGAGGTAGTATGAGGAAAAAGAATCATTGAATAACCCTTTATTTGTAGACGAAAGGAACTAATGAACTCATTAATTAACAAGGCACATTTTAAAGGAGCCAAAGGCAACCAACGACCGCAACTGCAAAGCCCAGAAAACCCTGAATTTGTAATATTTAACGTGGCAAAATCAACAAAACACCAAGACAGCTCTCAGGCAAATTTGGTGGGCAAAAGGAGGTCAGAAACGCCTAAAGCGCGGACTCAGAAAAAGCTGCAGCCATCTGATTCGGTGAATGAGATTAGCCTCAGGAAGACCCCTTCGACAAAGCATATTGTTTCTCCGAAGTCGGTGGTAACTAACCCAGTGAAGAGAAACTCTGCAAAATTTTTTAAAACGCCTCAAGTCGCAACTTCTTCAGCGACAAACGCTCAAGCGGGCAGTCTAGAAATCAAAATAAATCTCAAGGCACCTGAGAAAAAGACAGCTCAAGGGATGCCAAAGAAACCAGAGTTGGCTTTCAAAATTGTCGAAGGGCCTGGAAAACAGACTCTACCATCTGTTGGAAGTGGCAGCGACAGAACAGGAGCATATACAACTGAAGGAAATGCTATTGAGGAGCTCAGACAGAGGAAGAAGGCCACAATGAACGAGTTAGAATCGCTTGATGACGAAATTTCAAAGTATTATTGCAATGACGAGTGGATTTCTTGAACTTCTTTTGAAATTAGATATCAGGTATCCTCGTCAGGAGCTAATGATCAAGTCCGTTCTAATTCGAGAGCTCAAACGCCTCTCGCCACCACGCAAAGGCCATTCACTCCGCTTGTTAGCAATTCTCAAAGAGATACTCCAGGCGAATCTCGGTAGAAAGACTTGTGTTGATTTGACCTCTTCATTCCCTTCTTCTTCTTTAGATCGCATTCAGTCTTTGGAAAAACCGACAATGGCTCTCGTCCAATTCAGGCTGAGCCAAATAGTACAATCGTAAAACAATTTCGATTTATGATCTCTCTAACATATTGGAAAGGCCTCTAATAGAAGTCCTGCGAACCGCTTTGAGAAAAACCAAAAATCAGGCGATTTCTCGAACGCTCCAAAGGAACATTTGTCTTACATCAAGAAACCCGAGGACGATCAAACGGAGTTCCCTGATGAATCGCTGTTGGAAAATCTGAATTCTTATTCACAGAATGACAAAAAGCAGGCCAAAAGCCATTCAGAGTATTTATTCAAGAAGGCGATGGTACAGCAGAAAGTTCGAGCCATCGTCCACCAAAAGAATCGAGAGCAGAAGGAGAAGGAAGAGATCAAGCAGTGCACATTTAAACCTATTTTGAGCCCGACTGCTGTAACCTTGAATAAAAACGAGGATATCGTGGCCAAAACGAAAAAATGGCAAAAACAGCAGAAAGAGAAGGCAATTAAGAATCAGGTGCATATTTTATGTATATATTACTTATTCCACTTTCGTTTAGAGGGAGAGAATTGCGCGAGAGCTCCAAGAATGCACATTCCAGCCCAACAGTGCTGGAGGAGCAAGAAAGCCTGAGAATTTTAACCCGGAAGCGTTCTATCGAAATAATATGGAATGGCAGAAGAAAAAAGAGCTGGAAGCTGCAACGAAACAAAACGAAATTTTACAATCAATGACAACAAGACCTGAGGGTTACAGTGATCGTAAGTCGAGAAACACTTCAGCCACACGATCTGGCATTCGCAGCAGAAGCCAGTCACAAAAAAGAGGACAATCCGCAGAGAAAACTGAGACTGAATCTCAAAACCGTAGTGATTTGAAAGGGAGAGTGGACTCGCGTCTGAATACTGAGACTCGTGAAAAGTCTAGAGTCCATGAGCGAAGCGTCTCTGGGAGCAAAAACGACTCTCGGAACCGCAGTCGAGATAGTCCTTCTTCATTCCAGTTGAGAAGGGGGGACTCGCCATTAAGCTATCAGCGAACGTAAGCTTCGTGAAAGATAATGTCTAAAGCATTTTCTCCTTGATAGTCCAACTAATTCTGGAGGAAAGAAGGGCGTGCCTGCTTCTGGAAAGTCTTCGCAGTTTAAAAACCAGCATTACCGCAATTCGCCATCCAGAACGTCTTTATCAAAGAGAGGACGCCAAAACCCCGTGGAAGATATCGTGGTTGGAGGGTAGCAGCAATTTATATGATTTTGTATTGAAAATTTTAATTAGGATCAAGTCTCCTGTAGGAAACGACATCCTCGAGTCTTTTGGACTCTTTGACCATTTACATGGAATTATCAGCTCGAAGATAGTAACTTCCTGAAAGTTTTCCTCAGCCTTATTTCGTTAGGAAAAAGAAAATAAATCGAGGATCGATTACGAGCAACAACCCCAAAGGGGCGGTCATTTATCCACCTCGAAGAAAACAATGACCCGGAACGATGGCTTCAAGGAGAATAAATCAACAAGATCAGTAAGCCTTAAACTCCTTCATTGATGATTAATTCCTCTAGAATAATAAATCATCGTTTACCGAGCACAGAGGCACTCCCTCTCACAATAACAAAGAAAATTTCGCTCTATTCGAAGTACAGCACACCCCACAGTCGATCCCTGTGTCCTCTTTACAGAGTGAGAAAGTTCTACTCCCTCAGAGCAGCTCCCAGAGCGTCCTCGTGAAGAAGAATAGATATTACATCCAAGGACAATCGCTTACAGAAAACACTTTTGACTATTCACAAGACCTGAACCGTTACAACCTCAAGGACATTTCAGCTTCTTTTAAAAACACAGAGAGCAGTCAATCCTTCAAACCTCGGGACCTTCGAACCGAATACGAGTTCCAGGTGGAAACTACTCGAGATCAGACCTGCATACCGAAACCTCACATGAATAAGCCCACAGAAAGTCTCACGTTCCCATCCAGTAACCTCTTGCTATCGAAGCGTCTCTCTCTAACCCCTCCTTCCATAGATTTCTCTACGTATGAGTCATTGAATAAAAGCTTGACGACAAGCAAGCAGCCTGTGGAAATCAGCAATAGTTTAGAATCCAAATTCCACGATTTACTTAATCAAGTTTCAAGAGTGACCCAACAATTAGATAAGGTGAAATCAGGCGACAGAATCAGTGAGCGAGATTTAAGCCGTCACTTGGTCAGCCTGAATAAATTCTGAGATGCGAGAAGTTTTTTATTGCATAAATGAACCCTCTTCAATGTAAATTCATTTTGAATAGCTTGTAATAGACTCCAGTACTTTTAGAATCACATTTTTGTAAAAAAAAACTTAAAATATTCCTCAATCTTAATATTATTAATTAACAAGATACATAATGGCGCGCGGACCACCTCCTGCGTGTAAGTTCACACCTGTTTGACTATCTCTTAACCCGCTATCACATTCTCAGTTGTAAATTGCTGCATGATGACCTCCTTCGCTGGGTTCATTTATTTGGTAACTTATCTACGGAATATCTCATGTTCGAATAAATTTCTCAGGGGATTTTTGCAATAGCCCTCGCAACGAAAGCACCGACGCTTGAGCCATACGAGATAAAAGACCGCGGAACCTCATCTGTGGTGTTTTTTATTTGTGCAGGGGTAAAAACTCTCTCTAATGGAAATTTCATCAATGAATTAGATCTACCTTGTGCTGTTTATTGTAATGGTGATGCTAAAGCGTAAACAAAAACTGGCGATAAGAGACCAGGATAACAAGGACAGAATGTCCACGGGATCTGAGCACTTCTACAAGCCGATGTACGAGCAGGAATCTCAGAGTGAAGATGCTCGTCTGTCGAAACCGTATACTGAGAATGATGAAAAATCAATGATTGTCACCAGCAAATCGCCTTATTAGTTATTCTTCTGAATTTATAATACTTCAATTCAGTGCAACAACATGCAATGCTTTATGCCAATTCATAGCACCAAAATTGCTTTATAATTGAAAAGAACTCGTTAAAGGTCAAAGCGATTCTGAGAATCTTGAAACTCAATGATAAAATGTTAGTTTTCATATCAAAAGGGCTAAAAAAAATGGAAATCGTCTAAGAAAACAGACAATTGATTGTTTATATTAGTACTCCCAGGATTACTTCTATATAACGAAAAGTGGGGGTATTGGAAAAATGATTAGGAGGATAAAACTCTAAGAAATGTAATGATTTACTACACGCGGACTCTTATTGAAAAAATCAGCTATAGAACTTAAGATACGTGCTTTTTTGGAGCCACCAATAGACTCGGTAATATATATCCACGCTTTTTATTCAGTGGCAAGGATGGATGATCTTCTTTGCTTCTGGAAGGTTTTGAATGAGCTCAGTGATTTCTTCATCGTTCTGGAGAACTCAGCCAGATCCTTGTCATCGTCTGAATCAGCGAATGGATACACATCTTCAATTTTTCTGTATTTATTCTCGTAGAGAGCGTTCAAAGGACCTTTTGGATGAGAAAAACACATTGATAAGCTCCTTTTGTTATGTATGTGGTGTAGATTACCTCTTTCGAAAGTATCGAGCTTCACGATTTTCCTTGGAGGGACAATCTCGTTCGTTCGGTCCCTTAACTGCTCGAATTGGTATTCGTCAGGAGGAATATAGACCTTATCGATGCATATTTTGCCTTGACGGCCGATTCTTCGGCGGATTTTATATCTAAAAATGTTTTTCTCTTCGGGTACTGCAGTCAGAGGAGGCTCGGCTAAATAGTGGAGAAGCAAACAATTAGCGAGAGGATGAAGGCAGGGACTGTACTTGGCTTCGATGGCTGCTTAGAGACAGAGATCGGCTTAAGTGCCCCTTTGGAGTTGCGGCTTTCGCGTGGCTTTTCTTGGCTCGACTAATAATCTCATTAATATGGACCAAGGAATTAGGCTATTTACAGGATTCTTCACGATGATCGGAGGAACAATTTGCTCGATGATAGGAGTTGGCTGTGGCAGCTGCACGGGCTGTTGTACGCTTGGAAGATCCAGTTTTTCAACTTTTTCGGGAGTCTGAAAGAGAAAATTAAAGAAAACTAAATGGAAAAGGGAGCTTACGATATGTTTTTGCTCTGCTTTCAGGACGACGTTCGCAATGAACCGCGCCAGCAAGAAATTGCTTTCTTCAATACGGTTAATGTTCTTGGTGCCAACATTAGCCAAAGCTTGCGCCTTTGTTCCCGCAGCGTTATCAATCTCATCCTTGGATGGCTGGTTGATGTACTGCTGCGCGATTTTATTAAACTCTTTGAACTGGTTTCTCTTTAGCAATCGGTCCTCATTGTCAAATTTCTCCTTGTAATGATTGAAATTGATTGATGAGCCAGCCCCTTCAATCTTCTCTTGGACTGCCATATCGAACTCTTTATATTAGAGTAGAGTTACGACTTTGTGAGAAAAAAATGAGATGTTACTCGCAATGGAAAGTCCATTCAACTCGTATTTCATCATTTCTCTGAGACATAAATTAGCGAGCAGAGTCTTGGCCATTTCGAGCTCGTGTTTCAGCCCTTTCATCTATAATTACACATGTTAGCAGCCGGATACGCTCGATAATCATTACCTTATCCAAGTTTTCGATTGTATTACCCCTCTTATGTCTTCTTGTCTCTATTTTCTGCTTCTCACGAGCACGAAAAACGACATTTGGATTCGACTCGTCACGATTCACAGTCCTCCAGTACTTTCTCACAAGAGGCCTCTTGAATGCCTCTCTTCTGCCTTTCCAATACTATCATTAAAAAAACCCTTGTGAGACGCAGCCTGGAAGCAAAAAGCTTACAATATAGATCTCTGAAATCTGATCCTTGAAAGCATTCACATCAAAGACCTTTTCGATCGCGGCCTGCGCTTTCTGAAACGAAATCGGCTCGTCTTTGTCTGTCTCAGCGTCCCAGATCTCAATCATCCTCTCGAAGTCCTCGCGCGTGATCTGCTCGCTGCCCGTCTTGAGTTTCCCAGAAGAATTCAGGTTCAATTCCTTGAGAAACTCCAGGTCGTAATCCGTGGCCTCATAGATTTCGGGTTGCGGGTATAGCTTCACGTATGAGTATCTTATATAGTTTTCCTCCGCCTGGAACTTCCTCGCATTTTCCGCCTCTTTACTCTGGTCTTCGACCTTATTTACTGATGGAATCGCGATATTCGGTTTGCCTTTCTGCGGGTCCGTTGGCACCGCTGAGGCTTCAGGTTTTTTGATAGGTTCAGGCACCGTCTCCTTTCTGCGCAGGTTCCCGACTTTACCGCCCTCTGGAAAGGCCGTGTCTGCGGCGTCGCCGCCGCCATCCAGTCGCAAAAACGATTCATGGGAATCTTCCTTGATAAGCGGGCGACTGTAGTCAAACTGTTTTCTTGTATTCGATCTCAAAGTCATCTCTAGTCTGGTGAAATGAGTTCAGCACAGGAAGGCATGATTTAGAGGGAAAACAGAAGAAATTTTTTGAAAAACGAGCGCTTGGCTCCACGAATTAATCGTTAAGGCCTGGCTTCAATATCCCTTAAATAGCGCTAAACCGCGCCAGAGTCAATACTTGCGAATCCCACCCCATTAGCCTTCAGAGGACCAAAGGAGTAGCACACGCTCTCACTTTCATCTCTGAAGACACAGGCTGGGAGGCAAGAAATGAGGAAATTGGGTGCGAATTGGCAAAATTTCCCCGAATCCAGGGAAGACAAGGCTATGGACCAAGTCCGCTTGGAAATCGGGGGATTCCTGAAGCTCAAACCGCCAGAAGAGAAGAAGGGAACCAAAAAAAGCATAAAGATGGAAGTTTACCAAGTAAAAAGGAGTTTCCTCTTTTTTCCGATCTCACAGGAGAGCGCTCTCAAATAATGTTTATTTAAATGTGCACCATCCAATTTAAATTTTATATAGCACTTTAGGAACGATCTCTGCGCTTTGTTCTCAATTAATTGATTTAATTTGATCTTTTACCCTCAAAAAGATGGCGAGCTAGGATACTCAATTACCGACCTCCTACAGAAGCAATATGATGGATTTATTAGAACTACCTACATACAATCTTTGGATGCACTAACTGCGGTTGTTTCAAGCAATCCCTAGTATATAACCCCATAAATGAATATCAAGTCAGTCTATTTTGTCAGCCACGCGACCGAGCAATTGCTCATAAGTCTGGCTTATGTTTTCTTGGGAATTATGGCAGTTTTCATTGATTTCAGATTTGGCTAGATTCTTGGCTGACTTTTTTGATCGTCAATGCGAAAGAAGACTCTTCTCTAAAAAGTTGAGGCTTTGATGGGAATTGCACCAGTTAAAGGACATTACCTATCATAGTCTGTGATGAGAATCAGTTTGAGCCACAAATTCTTAAGGAACCAGGTGTCCTTTACAATTGTTCCGATCGAGCATTTTCGAGCCTTGGTCTTTGTCTTTTCGTCAGGCTAGAAGCTTACACGGTTATATCTTGACGATGGGCACTCAGTTTTTCGGTTCGGTCTTCATCTGTATTGGAAGGTAAGGGCTTAGGTGCTTTCGAACGCTTTACTTGAGGCTCTTACTAACTCCCATTTTATGAGATTTGAATTAACTTTTATTTTCTGTTTTATGGGAATGACTTCTAACTAACCTGAAAAATCAATCAAAAGAAGCACTGTTCTAATCGGTATCGAAGTAACGATTATCAAGGATCAAATTTTTGCGACAGAGCAAATTGCGATTTCATTTTGATAGTAAATGGTTAACTCCAGAGTCCCTATTAGAAGACTCTCCTCTCTCTCGCAATAACCTGTATTAGCGTTTTTGATTTGACTAATCAGAAATAATTGAAGATGCTCAACTACCACCTTGCTTTCACTGAGCAATTTAGACGACCCTCCCTTGCTCAGTTAAAATGATTATTCGTCTTCATTTTAACCAGAATGACTTTTTCTCAATATACTATTTTTGTAAAATCCTTATTGTAGTCTCAATTCGGACCTTACCACCAGAGAGTTGTCATTTTTCACATTCATTATGAACATCTCCGACGCATCGTATATGGGATGATACTATATCAGCAAAGTCTTCCTTACTATTGTCTAATCGTAGCATTCTAACTAACTCTATTTCGTAAAAACCAGAATTAAACTTTTCTGAAATTTGAGCAAATTCATAAATTATTTTGCAGAACTGCTTCAATAGCTATTAAGATATCTACGAGTCAACATATATACATCCGGTTTTGTTTTAAATCAGCACAGACCTTAATTCCCTTCTTCTAAGCTCGGACAGCTTGTATCAACATATTCCTCGTGGCTGCGTTTGAAACGGCTTCCTGTGCTGCTCTTGAGGCCGTATCTCTCACCAGGCCTTTCAGCTTCTCTTTATGTGCTAATCAATTTCCATTGTAATTCAAAGCAAGCAGAATTTTTTTTACCTCGACTGCATCGGAAAAAGTTCAGTAAATTCGTTCCAGTAAGGATTGCACAGAAAAGATCAAGGCAAAACTAGTAAGTAAACTTCAGAGGACATAGCAGAAGGATGTGAGCCTACCCAGAAGAAGTAGAATCTGATGATATTCAAAAACATCGCAATAACCCAGAACATCACAACCACAAGTTGGAAGTACCAGAACACCGAATAATCGACTTTAGAAACGCTTGTTTCGACGTCTCTGGATTCAAATATCCATTGCTCCTTCCCATCTTCGCCTATCTTGATCCACCATCTCAGTCCCACCAATCGTCTTCCTGCAATGTTCTTCGTGTACCAGAAATCCATCGATAGTATAATTGAAACTGCGAGAAAAGCAGCAAGGTAGTTATCCATTATCCAACTGAATACGACGTACCTGTAGGTGCATGTTTAGTTAGAGAAAAAATTAAATGATGATAGCCCTACAGAGAAATTGCAGATGCTTTGAGGATAAATAAGAACATGCAAGTGCATGGGTGAGAGGAGTTTTTGAAATTGAGACTGATAGCTCCTTCCTCCTTCTGCAGAGTGAGCGGTTGCTGGTCAGCTTTTTTTTCCGCTTTTTTGTCCGGTTTGCTGACATCGTTCTGAGCGGGCGGTTCGTCGACTTGTGGAGTATTGAAAAAACTGGGAATTGTTGAACCGAAGCTTGGTCGCTCGTCTTTCTTAGCGAAAGGATCAGGTCCATCGTAAATTCCTGGGTCGATTTCGCCGAGGCCAAAAGCAAACGGATTGTTATTCTCATGAGCACCATGATCCTGGTAATTTTGTCCCATGCCAGGCGAATTGCCGTCTAATTTAACTGATTGGAAGTTGTCTCCCTATATATAGTGAGAGAAGGCGTCAAGGTTTGTCAAGGGAAGAAGTTACCATGTGTAGTGTATAAATTCAAGTCAAATTAGTTAGAAACAATAATTTTGTAATTTCGATTGTATATCGTTTAAATTTCGAAGAGAACGACTTGTCAGATTAATCATGAAATCAACTGATTTCCCTGGACAAAGAATTTCGAGGTGATGAATTTTAAAAATAGGCCACTCGCTCGTTCTGAGCTAGAGGTGATGATTTGAGTATTTGTGGAGAGGAGAATGACTGCATATTGAGAGTAAAGACAATGTTTCTCTCTTTCAAAAGACATTTTGCCTGTAAAAAAAAAGCAAGCAGAGATTCAGTTCACAAAAGAGTATTGCATCATTAGACTCAAATAAAAGGCTTTTTTCATGCTGATGATAGACAATGCTGTCTACTAAAAGAAATCGGATTCATTCTACATAATCTTAAGACCTCAGTGAGTGTCTATATGCAGATAAAAACGTGAAGAATATTTAAATTCAGGACTTTGAAGGTTCTAAATTCAAATATTCAAGGACATGTGAGTCCTTTTGATTGATGATCTCTTCCCAGAATTTTGAAAATTTATATAGCATCCTTCAGATTCGTTTAGTTCGGCTTGGTAATCTGGTGATTTAAGGCGGCAAGAACACCTTTAAATTTCAAACTAAAGTGGGGGAAGCCCAGAGCGAGTTATTTTAATAACTCAAAAAAATTAAATCAAGCCAATATTTTAATAACTTCAGGTAACTTTCGCTTAACTTTAACTTCCAAGCCAGATGTTCGAGTTTATACAACGACTATCATGCTTTAGCTCCAAGTCGTCCCAAAAGAGATCCAAAAACCCTCCTCAAGTAACATTCCCTTCTCTCTTGAAAATAACCCCACTCGGGTTCTAGAAAGCAAACACGTACTGCCCTTACTGCAACCGATTAATGCCTATGAATGTCCTCTCAAGTCACATCGAGAAAGAGTAACCCTGACTTCCTACTCATTGCTAACCCCCTTCAAGCTGTTCCGTGAAAGCGCGCAGAGAGAGGAACCAGACTACTAGCCTTACCTCCTCGTACACACATCGTTTATTGCGGCATCTTATTTATTCCTTAGCACATCAACTCATGAAAGATCTGGCAGGTCAAGAGTCTACACTCTTTCCCCTACAGAAAACGACTCTAGCAGCAAACTGCAGCAAAATTTCTTAGTAAAGAGCTGTGATTCCTGTGTTATTTATATGGGAATAGGATGATGATGAAGTCTTCCAAGGGTTCACGTTAGACGAGCTCATCAAGCGAATCAAGCAATTGAAAAAAGAAGAAAGGTGCAGCTTATTACAATTTAGAAAAGCTCATAGTTAATTTCTTCAAAAGGATCCAAGTCGAGAAACGATTCGTTGAAAGATATTACAAGCGGGACACACGCAACGTTTACGCGATTGACAGAGCCTGGCTGAAGCAATATACTGATCTGCTCAGTGGAGTACCTGTCGAGATTGGACCTATAGATAATACAACTGCATCGAAATTTCTGCGCACTAGCCAGCAATCTGAATATTATTTACTCATAAACGAGCATATTTGGAATTTCTTTGCTAAGCTCTACGGCGGAGGGCCTACGCTGAAGATGACCGACGAGGAAGCTGAGAATGAAAGATATTTGGATGTCACAGCAAACACTTCTACCGCGACTGCCAGCACGATGAGGTTATCAAAATCAAGTTCTAACTTCTCGCCTCAGGAAATAAAATCGAGCTGTCTGCCGCCGTTTGGACTCTCTAATGAGCTCTACTATTGCTATTTGAACTCAGTGTTGCAGTGTTTGATGAATATTACACCGTTTTGCGAGTCGCTCCAGCAATCATACAAACTGAAAGGAGGAAAGTGGACGCGAGGATGCAGAGAGATCGCTAACTATAAGCCGAATCAGGTTTATAGTGCAAAATCGATGAAAAAACTTGCTGGAAGTTACCTCGACCCTGACGAACAGCATGACGCTCATGAATTTTTGAGGCACATGCTCTCGTGTATGCAGTCAACACGCTTCCCACCAAGAAACATAAAGAATTAAACTTCCCTAACTCAGAGGCTGCTTGGGTATACTATCAAAAATACCATTACTCATGCATCGACCAAACATTCGCGGGACAGATAGAGAGCAAAGTCTATTGTAAGTCCTGTGGAGCCGTTTCTACGACCTATGATCCTATCTTGGATCTCTCATTGCCGTTGGTTGAAGGCGCAGATAGGCTAGAAGACTGTATTGATAACTTTTTCAAAGAAGAAGCTCTTCCAGATTCATACCAATGCGAAAAGTGCAAAAAAGCAGCCAAGGCAGTAAAGAAGATGCTGATAAGCAAGCTGCCCACTGTCATGGTCCTGCATCTGAAGCGATTTAAGACTTTTCCGAAGCAGAGGAAGATATCTAGTCATGTTTCGTTTCCCGTTGAAACCCTCACGTTTAAGAAGTAAAAATCCAAACATTCTTCTGAATTTATCATTACTGCTTAGAACGGTGTGTGCGGAGGTCGAACCAAATAAGTATTCTTTGAGAGGTATTGTCGTTCACAGCGGGACTTTTCATTCTGGACACTACGTTGCGTTTGTAAAGAGACAGAATGATGTAATACCTATCTTGAATTTTCTCATGCTAATATATTTCATTGTTAGTGGTACCTGTGTGATGATGATGTGATTAAGAGAGTGTCATCAAAGGACATCGCTAACCAGGAGGCTTACATGCTGTTCTATCAACGTGTCGATTGAGTGAATTCGAAGGGATTGGCTAATTCGTATAAAAAATAATTACCCACACTGTTAATCGAAAGTGTTAGAAAATCTTGCGTTTGAATTGATAATTTTTGAATTACTTCTTCATATCCCATGAAGTCGCAGGAAGCTGTGCTGTTTATTAATTTTTTCTTTCTAAATTTCTATGTTATGTTATTTTATCATTCGTTTTCTATCAAAGTTCTCTCAAAACTTTCTAAGAATTCTCATTTTTCATACAAGTTCATTACCAAAGATACACCTCATTGACTTCGGAACTAAAACGAAGGAGAAAACAATGATACTAGTCATAGGACCTCCACAGGACTTGGGATGGATTACACTATTATAAACAACACCACACTGAGTAATCTCATTCAATTCAGCGAAATATTTGTAATAAAATTGCGCGCGATTAATAATTTAAACAAAAATACGGGAAAAATGATCCGAAAGAGTCCATACCTCGAAGAAAACTACACCGTCATCTCCCAAATGACGGGTAAACTCGGTAGTGAAGTAAACGAAAGTTTGGAGTGCAAATCCGAAATCGAGATCGAGGACTCTACTGCCTCAGTTTTTGAAGACTCGCAAAATATTTTCAAATTAGCCAACCAAGACCTGACCACCAAACGAGTCGTCGAAAATGAACTTTCAGTCTTTGGTATCTAAGTTCTATCTCTTCAAGCGACTGATCCATTGCTTTCATTAGATCGCACACTTAGAAAGATGAATCAAGGATCAAATCCCATTTTTCCTGGCGGATTTATTAATTTCGGTATGTCAAATAAGAAGCCGATCCTTTGCAATGGGTGCCTTACTGATTTGAATAATGAGATGATGGGCACGTCAACGAAGTGCATCTGGTGCAAAAGGCCATTGTGTGAAAAATGTAAGATCCCATGTGATGCGTGTAAAGAAATTTGCTGCAAGGTCTGCACGCAAACAAAGTAAAAAATTTGATGTGATTAGTTTGTAGCTAAAATGTTACTTTCTCAGGTATGAAACGGATAACGACAAGACTGTATGTCCGAGATGCTGCTAATTTTCAAAAATTATTTAACCAATGCGGATTTTGAGAATGCTTTGAGTTCGAAGTAGTATAGCAATATATACAATTTGTTCGTCTTTATGATTTTAAATTCGTTTCTTAGTGGTATTATACCCTCGAACCCATCATTGCTCAAAAGAGTCCCAATATCTATAGATATATATGTGTCTAATCGGCCACCTGTTAAAAGCGTGAGGTCATTAGTATACATACAATGACTGCTTCTTACAAAGGAAATGGATATCCTTGAAAATAATAATTGTTCATTCATGCGAGCGTCTCACGGACAGCAGTAAGCAAATAATAATCACGTGCAGTACAAAAAAAAACCTTACATATTCTTTCTTCATTGCATGCATTAATATAAACAAGTTATTATGATAATATGATATTAATAAATTTGATCTAAAATACTACTACTTGAGCATCTATCTACTAGCTATTTTGTTCTTTTATTGAGTGAATTGTCTCATAGCCATCTCTAACTTTGCCATCTCACTCTTCACGATTTTGTAGCGTTGATAATCTGCTTCTACAGGTTCAATATCAGCATGGTATCTGATTTTCCTATTATTATTCTTTATGAACTCCTCTTGGTAAATACGCATTTTCTCCCTCAACTGATGCTTCTCAGCTTCCAGATCCCTAAATTTCCTTTTAAGACTCTCATATTTTTTGGATTTCACTGATGCTGGACTCCCTTTGGTATTCTGTGCAGACATCTTAGAGCCATCTATCCGAAGAGGACTTTTTTGCTGCTTAGACTGGGAATCGATTGAAGAATTCGCGCTTGGTGTTTTTTTAACTTCACGGCTTTTGCTCTCCTCGACACAGTTACTAATTTGCTGCTTCAATCGCTTGTAATACACATAAAGAGGTCTCATAGCCTCTTTCTCGTTTCTCTCGGGCTGCCTTTTGTATATTGAATAGAAAGCTGCGTCATAACGCTTAAGCTCGTCTTTAACGGCTTTCTTCCTCGCAAGTAACTCCTCTAGGGGGACCTCTCCAAGATTAATCCTTTGTAATTGGTTTAGGTCAAGCTTGAGGTTTTTCAGAGCCTCTTCCAAACGTCTAGGTCCTACTTCAATAACCCATTGCTCCAAGGTCGGTTTCTGCTTCTCGGTAGTCTTCGCTGACTTTTTCTCCTTGTTTTCTGAGGGAATGGGCTTTTTGATTTTGCTCTCTTCCTTGGAGATATCAATAGAAAGCTTAATCGGCGACTTTCTATTATCGTATTGCTTAATGGACAGCTCCTTAAGAGTCGGCCTGGTCGCCTCCAGCTTCAAGTTGCCTGAGTCGCCTAGCTCCGCGATGATCTGAATAGATTGATTTGGACTTCGAAAAATGCTTTGGTCATCTCGAGAGAGGCTCACGTCTGATTCTGTGGCTGAAATATCATTGATTTTAATGCTGTTCTCTTTGGCATGCCGAGTATTCGGTGTTTCCAAAGTAGAAGTAGCTGCCGAATCAATTGAAGTTGATGAAATGTTCTTCGAAAGTTGATTGAGCTTTTTGCCAGAGCTGCTGCTGCTTGAATTATTTCTTTTGTCCGATAGTTTTGGAGCTGGAGGTTTGAAAAGTGTTCCCACGGTACCTGTGATAATTTCGTTGAGACGATCGTATTCCATGATGATAATATACTATTTGATTGATATTATTTCGTATTTTATAGACTCACTTAATAACTCAGAATGATTAGAAAAATCGTGTTGAGTAGAGGATTTTTAGTAGCAAATAATCTATTATTCGCGGAAATTCTTATTTATTTAACTGAGGCTTAAACGAAGCTTGGATGGGGTTGGTTTATCTAGCAATAAATATTACTTAGAAGAGTGTTTACGGGTCTTTGGATAGCGCCACCGTCGAAGGTGTTTGAAAGAATCGCAGCAGAAATAACGAATGTTTCGTAAGCAACCCTCTGTAAAGGGAGATCCTCGTTCTTCTGGCCATTTCTTCAAATAATTTATAGAATTCCATCGATAGCATTCCCCTAAAGGTTAGAAATTTGGAGTAAGTCTTCCAAGCATAAGATAAAGTACATGTGGTTAGCATATGTGTAGCGAGATATCCGTGGTATATGGCTAATCCACCAAGCATGAAAAACAAGAATAGGCCAATGCAAAAAATTATTGCCCTCGGCAAGGCGATAATATTGTCGTCTTCGACGCCATCGCCAAAGCATTTGATGATCTAAAAATGTTATAAGACTCTCTAACTGTGAGAATTCGTACCTCTATCTCGATCCAAAGCGTCTCGATAAACTGGAAGAAGAGATACCAGAAGAAAAATAAGTGGTTCCTTTCTCCAATACATGTTCCTTTGAGAAAGAGAAAAAGTTATAAAGGCATATGATTCACTATCGGATACCGAGCCAAGGGCAATGGTGGTCATAAGAAGCAATACAACGTTTGCATTCTTTACAGTGTTTCACTCGAAGTGGCTGCTTTAGATTACAGATCAAGCAGAATTTGAGTTTAAATGGGAGTTTTCGAGTTTTGACAGCTTTTTTGTTTGTTTCTATCTCAGCAAGACTTTCGTTAATGTCTCTATCTGCGGACAACTCTTTTCTCGAAGCAGCCTGCTCTTTTTCATTCTCTGGTATTTGAATTCGAGATTCGTTTAATTCCCGATTTTGGAGAGAATCATCCTTAGATGCTTTCTTACGGGCACTAATTTTTTTCTTCTTTCCACTCTTTTCACTTTTAGTGCCCTTGGATTTTTTGGGTTTCTCAATATCTATAATCACATCTCCTTTCCGTTGGGATTTTGCTGCTTTTTCAGCATCCGAAACCTCACTCTGTGAAAATAAATTCAATGTAAGCCCGAGAGTATCATCTTATAAGCGTTACTTTAGAAGCTGCTTTCTTTTTGGTTGATGGTTTTGATTTTGGTTTTGTCGTTTTTTGGGAACTTTTCTTGCTTTTTTTCGTTTTCAATGGTGGTAGCTAAAATGAAGTAAATAGTTATCAATCAGCAAAATAACTACTTCAATGCTGATCTCAGTTTCAGTAGTCGAATCTTTAAAGCTGGCGCTGATATCCCTGTAGCCCTTACTTTCCTTCTTCTTCGTCTAGAATATAAAAAACAGCAGGAATTATAGAAGCCTTGACATATGGCCAATTGAATATTACTTTGCGTTTTCTAACGCTGTTGAAAAAGACCGTATCGCTGCTAACGTAGCCCGGATCTTGCAGATGGGTCGCAAAATAAAACAAGATCACGAAAAGCACAACAACCCTAGCATTTTAGTTTTTTTCATCACTCTCCGAAGTTATAAGTTACCAAAATATCACTGCATGAAGGACTGATCGCTCACCCATCTCTCTCAAGAACTTGCTGGTTAGAAACGCTCCGCCCACCAACAATACATGCAAAACCAAATAACCATACGGTACTATTGATCCTATCCACCCTTAATTTATCTGCAAACGATTGCCATTACCTTTATTGCTCAGGATATTCCACCTCATCTGTCAGTCACAAAATCTTTCTTTTATCTGCGAAATGCCTTCTCTTATATCACTTTCGAACGGATAAAATCCCTCTTAACCAATAATTTTTACACGAATTTTAAAAAAATGAAAAGCTCGCTTTGATCCTATTACACTGCGTAAGCTGTCAGTATATGAACAAATGCTGTTTCAGCCGGAAACACTTGATTTAAACTTGAATACATATCACAACGCACTCAAGGTGAGAGCATCACGCCCTTTAAAATTTCAAAAGAAAGTTTATGAAGAGACTCTATAAATTTATCCTCCTGTATAATCGCATAAAAATATGTTATCTCTATCATCTAAGAAGGAGATATGAACTCAGAGAAATAATCATCGATGATCGTGGTAACTAACTTATATATCTCATCGTTTGTGTGGTTCTGCAACGCTTCAAAATCTTTATACGCTCCCTCGGTTTCAAGCGCGACGACGTACGGATTCACAGGCAAATCTTTTAATTCTTTCATCTCCTGTCCCTGCTTCAACAGCTGCTGGAAGCACACTAGCGCCCTGATAATCACATTTGGGTGATTGATTTGCTTCAAACAGTTCGCTATCAGCGCCATCACACCGTGCTCCTGCATTTTATTAATTTGTTGCGAGGTTCCCTTCCCAATGATGTTATACACACACAGCAATACCTCTTCCACTATCTATGAGAAGATAATTCTATTTATGCTAATAAACCGATAAATACCTCAGGAATTTCTATCAGAGCGTCTGTAATCATATCAGCGACAATGCCCTCAGCAAATACTTTCTCGATAACATTGGCGTTTTCAGCAAGGATATTCGAAAGGACCCAGATCACCGACTGCTTTACAACAACCGTTTTCGAATGGTATAAACTTTTAAGTTTGGTCAGCAACCCCAGGTCAATCAGATTCTATTGCGAAAAGTATGATAACATGGTTTCGCAGGGTATTTTACTTCGATAAGTAAATCAATTGAAAAACTGGTGAGATTCCCAAGCGCCTGAATCGCTGGGTATCTAATTTTATCCGATTTGTAGTCAAGCGTTTTCACCAGCAGCTTGAGTAAGTTTGGGACTGTCGTCAGGATCGCTTTAACCTCAGCCTCAGGCCAGAGAGTAGCGTTAGCAAAAGCAAACATGCAATTCATTGTGACTTCCTCATTTCCCAGTGTTATTAAACTCTCTGCGATATTTAGCAAAGGGAGAAGCTTCACAGCCATTAGGTGACTCATGACACATTGCGATTTACTTGAAGATGTGGTGTTTTCACCTTAAACAAGTTCGCGATTAAATTCGCTAGGTGGCTGTACGTATCTTCCGTCACTCCTTTTGGCCTTTCCGTGAATCGCGTAATCGATTCCGCTATCTTCTCCTCAAGCAGCACGCCGATTGTCTGCTCGATGTCCCCAGCGATATTAGTTAGCACCTGTGCTGCCTAGACATCAAATAACATCATTCGCCGCTAGAATAGGAATTATACTGATTCAACGACATCAATATCTGGATGAAATAGAAAGTTAATGTTTGCCCTCACGAACTCATTCGTTAACAGCGTTGAAATTTTTGAATATGGAGCGCATAGCATATTGATAGTTAGCCATAAACTCTCGTAAAGGATGCCAGTGTTTTTGTTCCATTGAGTAAGGAGCTCAGTCAATATTTCTTTAAGCCCAAGAGAGATTAAATCATTGTAAGGGATATTCGCGTCTTCTGAGACGCATAACCGCAGGTCATGAACGGAATTTAGGATAATTTGCTCGTTTTTATTGTGTAAGCCGTCGAGGAGCTTCATGAATGCGCTTCGCATTTTCTCCTTCCTAGGGTGATCGTTTGTGCCGAGAGAGCCCTCTTGGTTGGGGTCCTTGTTTTCGGAGGGTTTGGTTTCGGGTTTAATTCCGTCTTTTAGTGAGATTTTGGCTCGTTTTGCGTTAAGAATCATTTCAGTTCTGCCCTTCCTGATTTCGTAGGTGTACTGTTCTTTCTTTAGTTTGATTGACATGTTTTCTACCGAGAGAAGCTCGGAAGGTTTGCTTTTGTACTCCATGCTGACAAATAATTAATAAAGATATATATACAAAGTTTTAGTTGTATTTGAAGATTTGAAATTATAAAATTCCCGCATGAAATTGATCGAACTCAGTGCTAATATAAATTGAGAACTCTTCTGGCTTTTTTGTGGAGGTAATAAGTATGATTATTAGTAGCGTTATCTCAGGTACTGAACAACTAACTCTAGAAAGCATAGAAATAGTGAAAGAGTGGTATGATATATGTTTTTCTGACGGAAAATATGTTTTACAATGGAATATAAATTCATGAGACCTCTCTTGAAAAACCTGAAACGCTCAGTTTTGGATATATTTTGCTCAATGACACGCGAGTAAGCATTGAAAAGGCTTTTATAACTGTAAACTAGCACTTTCTATGCAACTCTCAAGTTTTTTTGTTTCACTCTTGAGAAAATGCCTCAGCAAAATACAATTGTTACTTTTACAGAAAGAAAATCAAGAAAGCAGCCTTTTTTATCAGGTAGCTTCTCTCCTAAATCGAATTTTTTCTTCCATTTCTAGCCTGAAAAAAAAGATGTAAGCTTTTTACTGTCCTTTATAACAACAGGTCCCAACATCTCCTCCAATCGAATCATTTCTCGCTTCCTTCTCTCATCAACTTAAACTAAGTAATATCCGGGTCTTTCTACAAAGTTCGAACGTTTTGCTTCGAGTTTCGAAACTTCGAAGCATTATACTACTTTGAAACTTACTCATTCATAACCGTGCGTTACACCTTCCTAGCATCTTTTCCAATCAACTGCTCGTTCGTCAAACAGCTACAGTATGCCCAACACCTACGAAGCTTCTGTTCGCGTTATTTACGTGTTCTTAACTGATCCTTATGTTCAAAAAATTAGTTAAGAACCAACAATTTCGAATCAACTCACTGTTCTTTTGTGCTTCTATTGCCTCCTTCGTATTAGTAACCGAATCCTTCGGTTCAGTCAGCCTGTACTAAAATAACACGTACTACCTCTACTGACTTATTTTTTTCATTAGACGTTGATCGTTGATATCACCAGAGGTAATTGAGTCAGTAATCGCTATCTCCATTATAAATCGCTGCCCAATAATATATAATTTTAATCAATTAACATATATAAACCAGCAATTTGGTTAAATTGCTTAGGATGACGGAACTTCCAGCTACTTATGAGTGGATAGATTCTCTCAGCGATGGAATTCCCTCAGAAGTGCCCTCAGCAAGTCGTAGCTCAAGTGAGAATCCTAAAGTCATCGGAGAGACCATTCCTGCACCTGATTGCCAAAACGCCAACAAACTCCCACTACCCGGCGTCGTGAGCAACGATCATCTTTTCCGAAAAGAATACATTCAAAGGCTCTCGAATATGAAAATCATTCGACCACAACGACAGAGCAAGTCTCATCAAACGCTCGTTATTTTCGATTGGGATGACACGCTCTTCCCAACAACTTACCTCAGACACGTCGGCTTTGAGAAAATCGAAACTGATGCTAAAATTCAAAAGGCATTAAGCAAAATTGATGGCTCCGTTGTGAAGCTGCTTCAGAAAGCTGTACGTGTTGGTATCACGTACATTATCACAAATGCAGTGAAAAACTGGGTTGAGATGAGTTGTGAGAAATGCCTCCCAATGACCTATAAATTCATCAAAAGCAGCCAAATCTCCGTGATTTCCGCGAGGTCGGAATACGAGAAGCTGTACCCGAACGAACCAAAGAGATGGAAACAAGAGGCGTTTTTGGTTCTGAAGGAGAAATTGGATTGTTCGGTACTCACGAATATAATTTGCGTTGGAGACAGCACCGCTGAGCTTGAAGCAGCACAGCAGGTGTGCAGAGTTTTGGATCACGCGATCCTTAAAACCATTAAATTTAAACAGGCTCCTCATCTCGAGGAGCTGGGAAAGCAACAAACTGTCGTTCTTGAGAAATTCGATCAAATCTACATGACGTCGAGAAGTCTAACGATCAAGGTGGAGAAGAAGAATTAAAATATAAATTAACTCCTGAATTCCTTCCTAGAGGCCGCCGGAACGATGCGGTGAGTGGCAGCGATGAATGGAGGCTGAGGAGGAAAGGGGTTCAGAGGAGAAGGTGCTTTGGTTTCAAACGAATTGATTTAATCTATGCTAAGTAATCTATAATTCATTCAATGAATATAAATCTCGTATTTACCGTAATAATGATTGATTTATCTTGCTTGAGTATCAGAAAGTCTGAGATATTCCATCAACTATTCGTGCTTTAGACAGCTACTTACTAATTTTACTTTTGCCCATTACTTTAATAATGCAAGAAGTATAAAGATATTAATGGTTGTTTGCATTTTGTAAGAACTTCAATCGAATGCACTTTGAATTTTTATTAGTGCAAAGAAAAATGTTTTCGAAAAACCTGGGTTCCTATAGTGTTATTTCAGTTTGTGAATGTTTGTGAATTGATACAACTTTATAGAAGAGTGTGAGAAAATTCACAAATTCAGCCTAGACGATAAATAATTGGTAAGAGGATCAAAATGAGTTAAATGTTATAAAATGAAAGACATCATAAACTGCTACGCATATTTCTGGTTGTTGTTTTATATCTCCATACAACTATTACTTACTACATAAAATTATCATTGAGGAAATATGATTGATTGATAAAGCATCAAATGCTAATTGAATTAGTATTAAGAAATTTCTTATTAGATAGAGTTTCGAGAAGATTTTGGAAGCCTAAAATGCTCAACCCACTTCCACTTTAAGTTCTTAAAAACAAGTATCTTAACTCTTTAAGATAATAATCTACTTAGGATACGTTGGTTAAATGGCTTTAATTACAACGAATTCAAAGAATGTTTAAATCGAAAAAAAATCAAGATAAACAGCTCTAAATCTTCCAAAACAGAACAAATAAAAATTTTGCAAACTCATCTATGAGAAAAATTTTCGTTGTCATCGCTCTAGCAGTCACTTTGAGATGCGCTTTTTCTGCATACGAGACAAAAAACTACGCTAAGGATCCAATCTCTATCATCGAAGACTCCGACATCAATTTCACAAACATGAGCGCGCTTCGTTTGGACTCCCTCACTCTTGGTGAAGTCTACCTCCTCTCCCAAAAAGTTCAAATCAACTCCGAAAATATCTCGGCCTCCAAGTGGAACATCTGGTATAAAAAGCTAGACGCCAAGACCCTTACCATCAGCTCCAACGACAGCGTTGCATTCACGGCTCCTTTGAATATCTTCTTCTACAACAACTACGCTATCTTCATCAACAGTGACAACGATACCAACATCCCACAACTCAGACTTTACCAAATTCCACTCAACGGTGGTGCCGCTCTCTCAAGCGTCACTCTCTCTAAGAACAGAAACAAATCCTTCACACCTGTCATTGCTGACTATGCCATGATTGGAAAAACCGTCTATATTTTCTATATTGCTTCTTACAAGAGGCTCAAAGTTATCAACATCCGGCTTGGTTCCTCTACCGTTGGAAAAGGTGAATTCACCGTTACTGCCACTTTCGATTCCCCTGCCTCCCTTCAAGTCGTCTGGGGTGAATCTCTTTCAAACAACCAACTCTTTGCCATGTGGATTGAAAACCAAGTCCTCATGGAATCCGTCATTGACGTATCAAAGAGAACCGTCACCCCAACCGTTGTTGGTGCTTATGACAAAGCCTTTTATTGTCTCGCATACGCCACGAAGAAATACTACGGCGAAGTTTGCGTCAAAGGCAACTTCACCGATAACACCTTCGACTACTACATCAAAACAAACACCACCCCTCTTGCTCCATTGGTGAGCTATCCCACTGAAACCTCGGCATTGTACCATTTATATGCTTATGGCCCATACCTCGTTGTCATCTTCATAGATTCTACCACCATCTCCAGCGTATCTGTCTCATACAGCTACGAAATTTGGAATCTCGACACCCTTACCCCATTCAAGGACAGAACTTATTTCTTGAACATTTACCACAATTCCACTTTTAATTTCTACAAAGTACCAGGAGGTGGTCTCTATACCCTCCTTTACGATAACAGAAAAGAAGTCAATGATACCATTTCCAACGTTAAAATTGGTCTTCTTCTTGATAGTTATGCTTCACTTGATGATTCAGAATCAACATCGAATCGTTCAAACCAGACTTCCTCGCCGGGGACTGAAGGATGTACGCGCTGGAATGTAGCGTCTGGTTGCACTTCCTGCCAGACTGGTTACTTTCTCCAAGTTCCGCGATGTATTGCATGTCCTGTAGGATGCAGTAATTGCTCGGATGCGGACACCTGTACGGCTTGCTTGCCTGGCTATTTGCTTAATCATTCTACAGCCAAATGCTTTGTAACGAAAGGATGCTCTAATTGGACGATGGAAGAAGGATGTACATGCTGTCAGTCTGGATTTTTCCTTCAAGACCAACAGTGTATTGCATGTCCTTCAGGATGCAGTGAGTGCAGAGAGACAGATAAGTGTCTGATATGCTTATCTGGGTTTTACTTGGATTCAACCTCCGCGCAGTGTATTATGTCATGTCCTTCTGGGTGTAGTAATTGTAGCGACCCTAACACTTGCATCATTTGCCTTCCCGGGTATTATTTGAATTCTCAAGATAATTGCGTCCAATGCAGTTCTAAACATTGCGCAAGTTGTGATGATCAAAATGGATGTACATCTTGTATAAACGGTTATTATCTTTTTTCTGGAGGCATTTGCTTTCCATGTGCAATGCTGGATTCAAAGTGTGTTTCTTGCGATACAACCTCAGCAAAGTGTTTAGAATGCGAAAAAGGCTACTATATATCTCAGAAAATCAAATGCTTAGCATGCAGTGCAGGTTGCGAAATTTGCGCTGATGATGCCACATGTCGAAAATGTAAACCTAATCACTATTTGAATTTAAATCAAGGATGCACTCCTTTGCATTAAACTAAAGGAAGTATGATGGTATTGAGATTTTTTAATTTATTATGAGAATTGAATTTTTTTTGTTGCAAGTTCCTAGTGCACTTAGAATTCATTGAAACTAAAATTTGTATCTATATGAACCTTCTTCTATAAGTGCCAGCAAGTGAAATCTTTCTGTTTCCATATGTTTCAGTCCTACTTCGACAGAGTTATTATGACCATCAATCGCATTTCCTAGCACGCTAAGATCGAGTTTGTGGTAACCAAAAAAAAATTAATTTTTTTGGTTGTTTCCAGACAATAAAATGTTTCACAGCTGTTGGCGCCTCAGTTATGATGTCAAAAATTATCTCTGTAATACGGGTAGAATTATGTCCTTCGTCTTATTATCGCTGATGATGAGTATGTACTTAGTATCAAATGCACAAGCTCAAGACAAACCAAATGCAATATTTCCAAAATAAAAAAAAAAATACATAACAGCAAATAGAAAGATTAAAAATAATGTTTTCTTTCTAATATGCATTTTTCTTATGAATTACATCTTCATTAGCGATTGTTTTCAAGAGAGGAAATACCCAAACTGTCTAGAATTCACTTGAACCATCATTGACTTCCGAATTTAAGGCTGGTTGGGAATTGCCCTTCTTCGAAATTAGTAGTTTGAATATTTTGAGCTTCCATCCCCAAACTTTGTTTTGATAAATGATTAAGATACCATCCCAGTTAATCTCATTGTCGGATAGATCAAGATAGCACAACTTATCCCAAGTGGTGTTTGTTGACAGCGCCGTTGCTCCATGGTTATCAATATTATTATCAGTTAGCTTGAGTTTCCATAACGATGGCCAATTTGCTTTTGCTAATAACTCTACACCCTTATTGCCAATAGAATTGTGAGATAAATCCAAAATGGTCAGATTCTCCCAGCGTATGTTGATAATTAGCTTTTGGATATTAATAGGACTGATTTTCCGGTCGGTCAACTTCAAATGAGTCAGCTCATCTAACCCATTGTTAAAAATTTCGCCAATGACAGGCTTTTCGGAAAAACAACATTCTAGTTTCATTCTGAGAGGTGCCCTCGAGCTCTCATAATCTTCAATCCATTGATAAAGCTGATTAATAACTTCCGAAGACAACCTACGTGCTACGTTCATCTTGCTGATCTTATGATACCCTATATGAATCCCGATGATATAATATTTGCATTTCTGTTCGTTCTGTTCGTTCTGTTCGTAACATACAGCAGCTCCACTCTGACCTTCCTCCGTATTGATCTTATCATAGTAGACAAAACCTTCATTAATTTCTTTAATTGGTCCTTCCATCCCAGCCAGATGGTGATTGAATCCCGCCGGATAGCCGTAAATTTTGCAATTTTTCTTTTTGATTGCTTCTATTGACTTTTCAGTCAATTGACCACCATGAATTCCAAGATACCCGGTTTTGTAAGAGATTTCTTTTGAAAGTACAAGCAACGCGAAATCCTTTGAAGGATTTTTTCCGGTATATTCTTTTGGAAGGTAAACCTTCTCGACTTTAATAGATTTAGGACTGGAGGATTCCGCATTTAAAGAGGAAATAAATTCGATTTCGTAATCTTTTAAAGGGAGGAGTGTAACTATTTCATTGATTTTTTTAGTGAAATTGTGAGCGGCAGTAAGGACAAGTTTAGAGCCAATCAAAGTTCCCGTCCCAACAAGAGAGTCATTGGAAGAGTTTTTGTTAGTGAGTTCCAGACGCCCGAAAGCAGCGTACGGCCAAATTTGTGTAGATTTCGCCTTTTTGATTCGACCTCTAGGGTTGGTGTTTTGTTCATATATTATCTCTGGCGTCTCTTCGACACTCATGTGAGATTGCTCACAATCATGCACTTCTGGTGATGCAGACGACCCATCAGGAGGATTACTATTTCCTTCACAATTTTGTTTCATTCTGGTCTCAAATTCTTCATCTAAATCTCTCTTCATAGATATCCTACTTCCCTTCATTTCTTGATCCGCTGAATCAGAAAAATCGACATCTGACAGATCGGCTCCACTAAAATTAGTTCTTTCAAAGTTTCCATTGGCCAGGTATGCATTTGGAATGTAGACTCCTTTAAAATTCAAGCCACTCATGTCAAATTTCAAAGCATTTAAGATTGTTATTGCAAGAGAAGCTATGCAGTTAGCGTTTTTGTTGTAGCTGGAAAGCTCGGATTCATTAATCCTCAAAAAACATTCAGTTTCTAAGTCTGGATTCGATTCGAAGGCTCCTTGCAAAACTGCTATTAATTCTTCATCATGCGCAATAGTCTTAATGGGCGAATGGTTGACAGCCTCTGTCTTTTTTGTTATCATGTCCAAGATACTCTTTGCTCGAAAGACGCATAACAATGGGTGAGGATTCGAAATATTTGGAGTTTCATCGTGTATGGGAATTTGAAAGATGCTTTTATCACCGGAATAGTTTTCATGATGCTCACAATTTTGATTTTGATTTTTAATAATTTTTTCAAAGTAAGCAAATAGATTTCTTTCTTTGAGTATTTCTTTGAGTTCTGTCCAAGCTATCTCAGGATCTGATCTGCTTGATGCCTTCATGTACTCTCTCTCATTTTTAGCATTCCAGCTTTCTTCGAAATATTGATAGAGGGTATAAATATTCACATTGTGAAATTCAGGATGCTCCCTGTTCTTGCTAAACATTTGTAAGTTATTCTTGAAGACTGGACTGAGTATCAGCCTTAGAAAGAACGGATTGGTTGCAAGTTTCCTGAATATTGGTTTGCTGTAGATTAAATCTTCAAAATTTTGCACCGACCAGCATTGATGACCCAATGCCGCTGACGACTCTAAATATCTGGTGGCATATTCTAATATCTGATCATTGTTGAATGGCAAGATTACTTATTGTAAAAGGCTTCTTTCCGTTGATGCCAATTCATCTGGAGATCCTGAAGAGAGGAACTGCGTTCCATGAGCAATGATTATCTTGATATTGTCTTCACAAATATCTAAATGTAGTAGGTGATCAAGATTTTCCTCTTGCAGCTCGTCATGCCAATCCAGAAGAAGCACATATTGCAAGTGCTTGAGACCAGTTTCATCATGACAGCTTCCTTGCAGGATTTTTTTAATAGTTTCACATATATTTTGTTTCCTACAATACTTCAGATTGATATAAATTGGAACTGGAACGTCCTCATCAATCTTGCGATTTTCTAAAAGCTGCTGCTCAATCCAACGCAGAGCCATAGTTTTCCCAGAGCCAGACTGTCCATTAAGCAACAATACTTTTTGTTGACGCGCTCTCGTGCTGCTAAAATCCAGGAACGAATTCACAGCCTTTGTGAGCGATATTGGCTGAGACGGCTGACCTTTGAAAATGACATTAGGGTCAATGTAGAAATACAAATCGTCCTTAAAAGCCAGCGCCTCGTTTCTTTTAATCTCCTCGTTAAATTTGTGTGGAGAACTCTTGTCTCTATGTAGCAGCTCTGAGACGGAACTAAATAGTTCCAGATATTCTTTATAATCACTAATCATTTCATCGCGAAAAAATGGTAATATATCATCATCCGTATCAATGAATTGCCTACTGAGTTCTCTTTGAGAAGAGTCTATTATTTTGAAAAAAGTTTCGGAAAACTCTCTTTTCATGACTGGAGGAAAGCGATTGAATGATAGCGATTTCTCTTTATGAAACTCTGTAAATGGCTCTTCAATTGAGGAGAATTCATCATTCAAGAGCGTTCTCTCTGTAATACTTACAAACACTTCAGCACAAGTTCCATTTGTAGTAAAATCAACAATTATTTCCCTTGGATCACTTTGGAATCTCGGCCTTGACAAGTAGAGTGCTGCCAATATTTTTCCTAATCCGTTCACTTGTATTGTTGACCCATCCGAGGCAATAATTTCTGGCTTCAGATTCCAGCCTTTGGATCTAATCGAGAGCTTAGACTTTCCAAAGGTCCTCATGCCTTCTAAGAGCTTGAGATTGATATAAACTCTTACTTTTTTTGTGCCTGAAAGCAAGACAAGATCATCTTTGTTTTGAATTTGGTCGCTGCTTGATAGAATATCAATTCTGATTCCAAAACGCTTAGCAAGTGCAATAAACTCATCGTTTTGGTCTCTAGGGAATCCGGCATCTAAGTCTCCGAAAGGAACTGCTAATATCAGACAGTTTTTATAATCATCTGAAACACTGTCCATATAGGTGTATTGTTGAAGCATTTCTTCACGGTCCGTTTCTATGTCATGTTGAAGAATTTCTTCACGGTCCGTTTCTATGTCATGTTGAAGCATTTCTTCACGGTCCGTTTCTATGTCATAATGAAACATTTCTTCACGGTCCGTTTCTATGTCATGTTGAAGCATTTCTTCACGGTCCGTTTCTATGTCATGTTGAAGCATTTCTTCAAGGTCCGGTTCTATATATATGTCATGTTGAAGAATTTCTTCACGGTCCGTTTCTATGTCATGTTGAAGCATTTCTTCACGGTCCGTTCCTATGTCATGTTGAAGCATTTCTTCAAGGTCCGCTTCTATATATATGTCCTCTTCACTGTCCGTTTCTATGTGATAATGAAACATTTCTTCACTACCGAACCTAGGTCTAATCATTTTGCAAATCTATCTCCTATTTTTATATACGATACTTAGAATTAATTGATTAATTTCTTAGAATCCTCATGCTTTCGAGTTGAAATGAAAATCGCATCCAGTTTTCACTGGATATCTAATTCTTACTTTGACTCAGGAGACAACAATCATTCAGAGGCTCATTCATATTTTTATTTCTCAGTTTTAAAATACCCTCCTCCAACTCTCTGCTGAGGCAACTATCCTTCGTTATTAGAACGCCCTCTCAAAGTCAGCAGTTGCAAGTAAACAAACTATTTGCTTGCTGTTTTGTACACTTCGATTGGTAAAGAATATATTGAACAGACTGATGATCCAATTAAGATATAACATGAGAAAAAACACTCAATATTCAAACAATATACAGATACAACTTGAACTGAAAAATGTTGAACTTCGCAAAATTATTTAGCTTAACTATGGAGTATGAGCTCTATTTTATCGCGAGCAATTTAGTACATGTATATTTATTTTCATTGTCAAAGAATAATACAATATTCTCTTAACTGAATGTAAGAGATATTTAGAAATGTAAATAATAAACGACCCTATTGAGCATGTTTTTATGATATTTTGAAAAAACAATCAAGCTCGTAATAGCAATTGTTTCGAAGCGGCCTTAATACTCATTCGTAATTCACGAGTATATAAAATTTTGTTAATAAAACGCTGCCAAAAGACATCACAAACCAACAAAAATGCAAAAACGTGTACAAGTTAAAGTCTGCATCCTTGGTAGCTCTGGAGTTGGAAAAAGTAGTCTTTTAAAGCGATTCATTACAAACGAATTCGAAGAGCATGAACAAACCACCCTCGGAGCAGCTTTCCAAGACAAGAACATGGAGTACAAGGGGACCATGTACAAATTTCAGATCTGGGACACGGCCGGCCAGGAAAAATACGCGCCGCTGGCTCAAATGTACTACCGAGACGCCAGGGTAGCTATTTTGGTTTACGATATTACCAGCAGAGATTCATTTAACACATTAAAAGAATGGCACACCGAACTTTTGGATAAAGGACCTAAAGACCTTATCACTGTTGTCGTTGGAAATAAATGCGATTTGGAAGACCAAGAGGAGGTTGATAGTGAGACCGCAAGGACCTTTGCTAAGAGTATTAGCGCAATATTCAGACAAACCAGCGCAAAAGAGAACAAAGGCATTACGGAACTATTTATGAAGATATGTGAGCAATTAGATAAGAAAGAAGCCGAGACAGTGAAAACACCGGCGGTACCGAAAGGAAAGACATTGGAGCCTGTTCAGAAAAAAGAAAAAGACACTGATGCAAGTGGTTGCGGTTGTTAAATACAGTAATTAGACGAAAAGTAAAATTTTTCTTCGCCTTGCCTTGTGTTACGTGCTGGATGAGGGTATTGATAGTGTAATACTTCGTAGGAATGCACCTTTTTCTTTTGTCTGAATAGAAGTGGTGATTAGTTTTTAAATCAAAATATAAGTGAAAGAATATCTATCAAAATTGAACTTTTCGTAACAGATAGTGAAATGAGAACGATATTACTTTTGCCACTGGACTTCCCAGCAAGTTTTATATACACCCTAATGAAAATGAAGGCCATATTTTTAAATAATGAGCTTAGGATTATCCCTTTCGATCAGAAAAACTTACGGCCATTTTTCATGAGTAATATTAGGTGATCTATACAATTTCTTTATCTTTTAGAGCGATATGAAGAAGGATCCACCCGCTATCCTTTCCGTACTCCAGAAAAGAGTAATCATGAAAATTAACTGTCATTACACACAGAGTTCTTATGTTGCCATGGAAAATATTTGAATTGCGTTTCGATCTCAACTTTTTTCCTTGTTGTTTTCTATATATCACGTATATTCAGAATAAAGTTATTAATTTATCTTACCAAACGGTAATTCAAACCCCAAGATATCCAAAATTAACAAAAGAAAAATTTGAAAATGCATAGTCTTTCAAGTCCGAACCAAAAAGCGTCACACATCTCTTCAAGGTGAGGCGATTTTAAGTAAAATAATCACTAAATTCAAACTACAATTTAAATAATGTGAAAATTGCCTAATTAGGAAATAAATTTGTATAGCTCTCTTATCCAGATCTTATAATTAATAGGAAGTTTTCACAAAGCAGCCTACGAATCCTTGATTGAAGATGGTAATTTTCCGCTTTTATTCCGCAACAGCCCCCTCAACCACCATTTCTACCCACTAGTTCAAAGCCGTTGTTGGTGCTGGAACAGCAGCTCTTTTCGTTCTTTTCGATGAGAAGAAGGAGACCGCTAATTGCTTCATCTACAGAGATGATATCGGTGCCTTCTGGGGTATCAAAGGTTACGAAGAAATGGTTACCGAGGTCGGAACCCACAGAGGACACCTCAGCTGGCCTCAATTCGAATTCTTGGGTGCTTATGACGGAGGAAGGTACATTTTTCAAAAAATCCTTTTTGATCTAACTCAATCCTCTACAGTGTAAGAAGAGGTTTCCAAGTCTTCGCCAGAAACTGTGGTAACTGCCACGGTATGATCTACAAGAAATACGACGCTTTGCT
>ENA-UOTX01000466-UOTX01000466.1-compost-metagenome-genome-assembly--contig:-NODE-466-length-43080-cov-14.600516_pt1 | contig 43080 bp, 32 predicted proteins | sample MGYA00238143_ERZ746982 | MGnify/ENA primary metagenome ERZ746982 (study PRJEB28758, sample SAMN06268862) | compost metagenome | isolation source: single cell | place: USA: California, Emeryville, Joint... | reverse complement strand
TTTTTAATGGTTGATGGGTCCTCATCTTGGACTTTGGTTTTCGCTTGCACGAGGGTGAAGGACATCACCAACCCGACGCATGCGAGTAGCATAAGCGCTGTTCTAGCACGCATATTGATAATTTCTCTTTTTGTGCTATGAAATTTGATTTTTTCTTTCGAAAATGATTGTTATGTTAAGAGTTGCTTACTTGAAGCTTAAATACTCACTGATGGCTTATGTAATGCAATATTTTCTCAAACTCCCCTATTATGGTATTCTAGAATTATTTTAATGCAGTAGTTCCATAAACAGCTTTGATTTTCAATCATTTGGCTAGTAATAGTTGACCAAGCTAGCGCAGATTTATTCTGGTTGTTCTGATGCTGAAAAAGTAATGAAAGGAGGCTCATTCCTGTATTAAAGCTATTGATGAGAGAAAGGTTGGAAATGGATGATCCAATATCTGAGGTCTCTGGAAAGGGTGCTTGTCGCGAAGACACTGAGAATGATTTTAGGCAGTGAATGAAAAAAAATTTTAGAATATTCGATTATTTCAGTTAAATTATCTTTTTCGAGTGTTTTAGCTGCTGGGATAGATGCCAGTAGGCTGTGGAGCACACTACAAAGAAAGTTCAAACAATTTGGTATTCGTTAATCAGCTGATTAGAGCCTGGAAGAATTTCTAGAGACAAAATTGTTGAATCCCTTCCAAAAGTTCAAATAATTTTCCTTAATGTTTTATTCGAGAAGCAAGGTTCAATCAATTGACTTCTTCGGCAATAACGAGCAATTCGAATGTAGCAGTAAAGCATTTGGATAATGCATCAGAAATGTTATGAATCAGGAAGAAGTAGCGATGATAGCCAAATCAGAGAAGTTATTTCGAGTCAGATCCTCTATCGACATATCTGATTGTGTCAGTGAAAGGAAATTTTTTTCGAAATGCTTTGGCCATGTGAGGGCTAATTCTCAATAGAGGATAAAATATTTTGTGGGAAGTCAAGGAGCAAAAGAACAGAGATAATCCCAACAAAAACCGAACTGCAAAATATCAATGCAGGAAGAGTCCAGCGGCTGCCTAACTATTCGAAAGTGCAATGCAGTTGAAGATTAGGTAAGAACTCTGAAAAGCATTTGGGGATCTAGGCTGATGATTGGGAGTGAATCTCTTCCTCATTCAAGACCACTAAGCCAATTAGAAGTTAATCTAAACTGGTGCAAGAGCACCAATATCACTAAATTCAGAGAGTATCAACAACTGTCATGACAATTATTTGTATCCCTTTCCTCTTCATAAATTCAAAACTGAATAAGTCATAAATGATACTCATTGCTTAGTATCGGAAATACTCAGATCATCCTACTTGAAATCAGTTGACCTGAACGGTCAAAAAATTTCGATCATATGATCAAAGTCAATTTTTCTTAACGGAGATTTCCACGATCAGAACAAAGATTTGCCCGTTAATTACCCTCACAAGTGCTGGATGTTAATTTTCTACTGAATTAGACTTTCTTACGTGATAGTTTTAGAAAATTCACTGCGTTGAGACAATACGAGCATAATGTAAATCCAAACTCTCTGATTTCACTCCCACACTCCTGATTACATGAAAAAACTTCAATTTACTTAAAGAGAGGGTGACTTAAAGAATAGGGGTGTCATCGATGCAATTTCTACCTCCATTCCTGTCAGCATCCATGATATGGAGGAAAGTCTTCTCTAGATTTTGAAATACTATGCGGGAGCTCTAATGTTCATATCTAAGTCCGAAATAGGTATATATTCGAATTAAAAAAACGAACCTAAACGGCTGAACTATCTCCCTTAATCACTAACTCCCTAACAAGATTTCCACTCTGCAAAACATAGATACAAATAGCACTTCTTCAAGCCTCTCATAAATGAATCTACCCGATAAAAGTCTCTCTAAGCATTGATTTTGATAATCATTACAATTATACAAAGTCACCATTGATAAATCGAATTCATTCATCAATTACGCAAACTATGCAGTATCATCACAGACTGTATTTCGTAGTAATACAACAAATGATGCTAATGCAAGAATAGGGGAACTATTTGACAATAGATTCACGCTCATTTTGAAAAAATTAAATGAAATTCTGGCAGCAAAAGCAAGAAGATTTCTTACAATTTATCAAAGCTTCCATAACCTTTATAATCCTCGTCATCGAGGCATTTGCTATCACGTCGGCCACCTGTGCTCACGGTCTCTTCAGACCATTCATCCCCTGATCTAGCTTCCTTATAGGCCACCACGAGCGTCTCTTGGTCTTGATTATCCTTGTCTTTGGCTAAGAAATAAATGCCCACCATGATCATTAGGAACCCGATGCACCAGCGCGGTTTGATTGGATCAAGGAAATAGAAATATGAAATTAAGCCCTAGATGCATTGTCAGATCTGGAATTCACTCGAAATCATTACATTTGCAAAGAAAGATATCGAAAGACTCAAAACTTTTGCCAATGTGGCACCATTTCTCTTCAGAGAGTTGATAAAAAACTTCAACATCAAGCTGTTCAAGTACAGAGTAATGATAAAAAGCAGTGTCCGGATTCCGAATTCTGCATATTTATTATCCTTAGGAAGCGATAAGAAATTGCCGATGAAAGGAGGCTTACGTGAGTGATGGCTAAGATATCTTTGTTCCAGCCTCCAAAGTCCGAGGAGAACGTGTGCTTAGCTGTAGATAGGGTTGAAGAATTAAATGGAAATTAGATTTACCAATTAATGAGGCCGCTGAACCAAATAAGCCTGATAGAAAAGGGTGGACAGAAGTATGAAAAAGCCTATCGAGCGTGGATTCGGGGTAAGCGCTCTGCAAGCGCTCACGTTTGGCAGAGTTTCTCATGTGTTGTGTTGAAATTAACTCAAGGGAGATATTATACTCTGCAATTCACGTTTGAACTATAGAGTATTAACTAACCGTTTCTTCAAGAAAAAAATCAATCAACTAGCTGGTTGGACGCCCGATCAGCGAACAATCCATACTGTACGTAACTTCGAGTTCGTTAAGAATTATAAATGTGATGATTTATTCATGCTTCAGAGAATCATTAGCGGTATAGTTTCCTCTTAGGACCTGTCCATGTGTGGATGTCTCCTGGTTGAGCAGCAATAAAACCTCATATGGTTGGAAGCAATATTAGAGCATAATGGTTTCTAAAATGCTTGCGTATCTGAGAGAAAGGAGGGAATGTCTCTTAATGACCTTCTGGACCACGAAATATAAAACAACAACTATAAAACCTTGATATTCACTATTGTTTATTGAAATGCTGAGTTTTCACATTAAATGAGGAAGTTTACAAGCAGATATCATGAATTAAGGTCTCTTAGAGTGGCTCAGCTGCTGTACTGGAACATATAAGCAATAAACAAACAGGGAAAAAGAGAAGTCGACACCGTTTGACTTTTGATTTAGCTTATTTACTTTGAAGAAGTCATAATAGTTACGTTTCTTCGCAATTGAAATGAACTTAGGAATAGAAGAACTACTGAAACAGTAATAATCAATGTGATCGAGGGAATCTATGCATCAGATGTATTACTCATTCTCATGCTCATGAGGTAGTTGGTTTTTGAGGTAAAAACGGCCAGTCAATTTAAATCAAATTCAATTCTCAGATTTTTTTTCAGGTTTTAAAACCATTACGCACGTGATAAAACTGACTCACAAATCATAAATATCAGAGAAAGAGGCGAGACCCTCACAGATCTTCTTGCCAGCTTTTAACTTAGATTTGTTCTTTTTGTCTTTATCTTAGTTAATCGAAAGAACAACTCGTCTTCTCTGAAATTCATGTGTCGAGTGTCTATAGCTCTAGATTTATGGGACCAATTCTATAAAATGTTATTACGATTTGAGGTCTTTCGTTCATCAATACAAAAAATAACATGTTGAATGAAAAAGTAAAGATATATCATTTCAATAATGAGGAATAAGCTCAACAGAGAGATAATTCTACTTCTGATTGTTCTCCTCCTCCTTTGAGTCTTCATTCACTTTCTCTTCTTCTTGCTCCTCCTCGACAATCGATCTCGGAATCATTATCGGTCTATAAGGAGTGTTCACCTTCTTTGATAATTTTCTCACCATCTTTCTGAAATTCGTGCTCTTGCTTCTAGGCTCATCTTCTGAGGAACTTCCATCTTGAGGCTTCGTCTCAGCTGGATTTTCAGGAATCTGTATGGCCTTATAGCCCGCGTGACCTTCATCTTCGCTATCTTTTCTCAACACTGTACGGTCTCCAGTGAATTCATCGTCATCAGCGTATTTCTGGACTCGTCCCGTGATCTTCATAAGAACCTCGGGCGATCGATATATTCTAATGAATAGTTCGTATAATTGCTGCTCTTTCTCAAATTTTTCCTCAACTCTCGCTTGGGATATCGCTGTGTGCAGAGAAATAAGGTTACTGCTGGTCAGTCAATAAATTTTACCTTCAATAAGTTCACGGAGTTCGGATGGATCGGGCATTTCTTCGTAAATAACTCTTTGGGACAGTTTATCGAAGAGACCTCGGATGATTCGACCGATTGCGAGGACAAAAGTCGCATAAATTGTGATAATACCGAGATTTCCTAAGTTAGTTCCAAACACAACACCTTGCACTGCCTCGCTGTAAGTGTAGAACGAAACAGGCGTTCCGTCTTGACTGTCGTCAAGTTTCAGCAGCTGACGCGACTTGGCTATATAGGAGGTTAAAGATAGTAGCAAAGAACCACAGTACCTCCTTGAGCAGAGCTATTTGGCTGTATTATTTCCCAGTATTTCGTTCCATCTTCATCATAATATTGCAAAACTCCATCGCATGTGTAAGAATAGCCAGTTGCTGCTGGAGGTTGAAGGAATGAGATAGTAGACAAGGCGTTCAGCTTCAAAAAGTTAGGGAAGAGATCTAGATGGAAATATTATGGTTATTATTTCACACGCCAGGAAAATTACTTTTGATTTGGAAGCTATTGGTGGATCCATTTGATGAATTAGACGAATTCATCATAGCAGCAATTTCATTCTTTTGTTTAGTGTCCAAATAAATCGCGTTTGAGCCGGACACCGTTTCTTTGCCTACAGGAAGCGGCCTTATGATATTTGGTAATGAAAATGATTAGAGATGTGGCTACCTTGTCAATTGGAAATCAAAATTCAAATAAAACGTAAGGCTCGAATTCTGCAAATCTGTGGTTAATTTCTGAATACTTGGAGGTGAAATATCCCAGAAAGTGTCTGGGAAAGAATTGAGCTGTATTTTCTGTGCCTTTTGGATATCCGTCTTTCCGAGATTTGTGAAATAATGGCTTGTTGCAGTATCATACTGATTAAATTTTGATAATTTAGTGCATGTATTTTTTGGAGGAGTCCTTACAGTATTATTGGGTATCTGAGTAATAAGTAGGTTGCTTAGAGTGAAAATCGGGTAAGTTGCGGCTGACCCTTTTCCAGCGTAGAAAGAAAGCGTTATTTGACCTGAAAAAATAGTGTGAGCAGAAAAGAAGGAATTTTTTATGCGTTACCTGAATAGACGTTGTTAAAGACTGTGGAAGGATTCAAACCCGAGAAAACAACGAGAGGGCCAACGATTACCAGTAGAATGACGAGTACAAATGAGCCTCCCATCGAGCATTTCTCTACCATGTTTCTCGGTTCGCCTTAACGTTCATTTATTATGAGTTCATCTCTGACAGTTGCAAAATTACCAAATTTGTGCTGCTTCTTGCTTTGATTGTCAACCTCTTTGTCATAGAGGTAGCCCCAAGCGTCTTCTACCTTCATCCATTGATACAAATCCAGACTGGTCTTTGTGACCGTCCAGTCCAAGATGCTTCCAAGTTCATGCAGGAAAGGAATTGCTCTAAATACTATCAAATTTTATAAGCAATTACTATGTACTATTTGAAAAAATCAATTACCTCGGTAACTCAAACTCGTGATGAGGTCATAGGAGTTGAATGCGTGAGTGTTCGTCAGTAGAGGATAGCCGTACTTTACTTGCAGAGCTGAGTAGTAGAGGTAGATGGCAACGAGTCCAAAGAAAAATGAGATGTAAGGGACACTAGGCGTATTGACAGCATAGATCAACTTTATGAGAACATATCCCATGAGGAGGATTGTCAGGGCGTAATGCAGGATGACCTTTTTGCCTGATGAGTACGTGAAGAGCTTCCAAAAGGTCTTGCTCTCTGATCGCAGCTGCTCCGAGAGGAAATCCTCCTTGGAGACATAGAGCGTCCTGTCAACAAGCATCAAAATGAATGTAACAACGACTGCAAGCACCATTCCGCCTGAGAAAGAAGACTGCTGTAATGACTCGGAGAGACTGATTCCACTGCCGTCCATAGAGGTGAAGAAAAGCACGAGGAAGACGAGGATGATGATTGACATTACTGTTGAACTGTTGTAATAATCTCTTCCAGGTTTCTTAACTGAGTTGAATTGTGACACCTCCTCATTGCTAATGTTATAAGGGAAAAGGTTCCATGTGAAATTTTTAAGCGTTTTTTTAACTCTAGCACAGAATTTTCTCTTTTCCCTCGAGTGCCTGAATGATTGCTCTTCGCTCATAATGCTGCTCTTAAGATCTTCGCTATGTTTTTTAAATTGAGGGACGTACACAGGATCGTTTGTAAGAGCTACATGATGCCAAATTCCTCTCTTCTTGAGCACAAATCGAGAGATCATCAGCGCGACTAAAGTCAGAAAATCTGGAAGGAGTCCCCAGATGATTCGGTCTGGCTGAGTCGAAGAGGTTTGCGTTGAGCTCTGTGTTGAAAACTTGTACAATCCAATAATCTTATCGATGTTAGTCTGAAGCGGGTAGTTTGGACCTGGCTGACAGCCTGGCTCGTTTCCAAAATACAAAGTGATTCCAGAAGCGATTCCTCCGCAGAAGAAAGGCAATTGGATGGTAAACTTCGCAAAGATCACAATGATAGTGTACCACATGGCCGTCTTCCAGTAATAGGTCGAAGGGACAGGGTACTCGACAGCAGCGTAGCAAAACACGCCTAAGGCGGGGAAGAAAGTGAGTATATTTGGGGATAATACGAACCGAAGCAATAGAATAATATAGGCTATTTCCACCCAGTACGTGAGGATATAATAGAAAACTAGGTAGACAATGGATGTATCAGCATTGAGGTTTTTGGCGTCTTCGTTTAATGAGAAACATTCTTTTATCTCCTCAATAACGCGCATTTTAACTTCCCAAAACCAAACCTTCACTTTGGAGCCCTCGAGTTTCTTCTCCTCTTCATCACTATCAATATTGTCTTTATTGAGTTGAATCTCCACTGCCGCCTCCGTGTTCTTTTTCTCAGCTTCAGTTGACTCTGTATGCTTTTTCTCGGCTTCAGATGACTCCGTTTTCTTATGTGCGACTTCAGGTGACTCCATGTTCTTTTCCGCGACTTCTGGTGACTGGAGCTTCTCTGGCGCAGATAACTCCAAATCGACCTTCGATGGTGATCTCAGAGATTTCTTCTCGCCTGAAGAGGCCATCTTGTGAATTATTTCTTTGTGTTTGAGCTCAGCTGCTTCAATTGAAGCGAGCGATTCGGACCTTAGAGGCGGAAGACCGATCTTAGGAATGTGATGCAACTCTGCCTTGAGCTGATGCTTCAGCAGCTTGCATTCAAGGCGAACTCTCTTCAGAGTTTCTTCGGGGTTATAGTCGCACTCATGCATGTACATGAGAAGATCATCGTACATTATCGTTGTATTTTCTGCGAGTTGCGGCGCGATTTTCTTCAAACATGCGATTTTTCTAGGATCTTCTTGAAGAGTGGGGCTGTTTCTCGACACATCCCTCAATTCGACGCTGGAGCCTTGTGTAATCTCCTCCCAAAGTTTTACTTTTTTATCGATTTCTTCTTCAGAGGCTTTCAGCAAGCTCTTTCTCAGCAGCAAATTGCGGAAGACATTGATTCTTTGAATATGCGTTTTTTCGACGTAATGAATGCCTCGACGCTCTCTAAGCGCGATTTCCCTATTCAAATAAGGCTCGACGTAAGCTTTCATGTACACGTGATTCCAGATTCGTCTCTGGAGGATACTGAATAAGAAAAAGAACATTAAACTGAGCATTTTGGAGCTCGAGAAAACTTGACTGACAGTTGTTTTATTCAAGCCGACCAGCAATATCAGCTTATCGAAAAACGTATTCGAAAGCACAACATTGGGAGGAGTTGCTTGATAGTATAGACATTCAGCGTTCGTGTAGTATTCCCATCCTTGCACGTTAATCGGGCAGCCAAAGAACGGCGCATCATACACCAGAAAAGCGATTAAAACCGCGCAGTTCACTATTTCGATGATTTTCCAGAGCTGGTTTTTCCTCTTTAGGATGGACTTGCTTCCATAGAGCAACAGCACTCCAAGTACAACATAAAACACTGAGATAAGATCGGCCTTTGTTCCAGTTACATTACCCATGATGCCAGCCAGCACGAAAACACCCAGAAACGCTTTATACGAGTAGCAGAACACGAAATATTTTAATGTGCTGAGAAGGTCAGTTCGGTCCCTTGCAGTAAAGTCATTCTTGTCGCCAGCGATGTAGTTCCTCTCACTCTCTTCTTTAAGTGGGTAGAAGTAATTGTCAAATGAAATCATCAAAAACAGCGTTCCGAAATTCGCAGCAAGTGCTTCATTCGTGAAACTGTCCAAAGAAAGCCAGCTTTGTAGTTTGTAACACAGATCTCGTAATCTGACTTCGAATTACCAGGTTTAACCACCGTCGCGTTGGGGTCGCAGCTGAAGCTCCAGCTACTGAGCGGCTTATTGATATTCCAAGTGCCGGGGAACCAAAGAAGGAAGAAATATTGTCGGACCATGTCAATGCTCAGCAGGACGTAAATAATTCGCCAAATGCGCCTCAGTATCCTGAGCCTATTGAGCCAATACTTCTCACGACTATTGAAGAAATGAGTGCAGAAAGAAAGCGATGTCGCGATTATGATGTAGAGTGCTGAAAGGATATTCAGTCTGCAAAATGCAGACACGACAAGGAAGAAGAGGGAGAGCTCGTACCCATGTCGGTGATAAAACGTTCTGAACCCGCGAATGAACTTTTTGATTTTGAAATATGGCCGAATTGCCTGAAATGCTTTATATTCAGGTGAAGAAACATCGAACTGGCCTTCATTGGGACTTCCGGGTTCATCTTTGCTCATGCGGGATTTGCTCATTCTTTGTGAGACTCTTACAAAGGACTTGTATTGCTCTTCGATTTTGTGGAACTCCTCGTTCGTCATATGGTATTTATCCCACTTTTGGGTCCATCCAACCAATCCACAGAGAACCAGCAGGCCGCAACACCAACCAAATACACCAGCGATTTCTTTGGTGCGACTTCCGAGACCTATCCACACGATTTCGTCTTCAAGAAGAAGATTTGTGACGCTGGGAAAGGTGAATGCGATTTGAGCTGCCATGATAAGCACTGTGGTAACTGATATCGCGATCCAGGTGTTATTCCAGTGAGTCTTCACGTCAATCACCATCGATAGAATGAGTACGGTGAGAAGGAAGAGTCCCAGCATATTGTCTAATATGATCGTGAGAATAAATGTCAGCACCGCGAGAAGTTTCGGTGTGTAGACATGCAGAAGCGCCTTGAGATATATGGAGAAGTCTGCAAATCTTCGTTGCCTTGGGACCTGCGATTCCGTCTTCACAGACACCAAGTTTTCCTCAAGTTTCGCTGCCAAAGGGTCGCTCATCAAAAATTTGTCTTATTCCTGATTTTAATCTAAATCAGTGCGAGGAGAGGTTTTGGAACCTCAATGAAATTATAAACCGTTTAATTAAGTTTTGCAAAATTCAATCATAGATAGCTTATCAGAGAGACTAAGAGAATAGGCGGACAATTATAAATGAGCGAAGAAAACTAAGGGTATAATGTGAAAAACTAGACATTCTAGTGTTTTCAATGGATTATCTATCATTCTGTGCCATGAGTTTCTGGAATAGCTATTTGTAGAAAAGAAGCTTAAAAGATTTGTTGATAGAGTGGTTTTCTTACCTGATTGTTAAGATGTTGGTAGTTGTTGAAGGCGTCTTCATATTTCGACTTCAAGTTGTCAAGCTCCTGTATTTTCTCGATCAACTCTTTATTCTTTTTGGTTAATTCAAGGCTATTTCTTTCAGCTTGTTTTTTATATTCTTCCTTTGCAGTTGTACTATCAAATCGCTATAAAAAGATCTCGACATCATGAATCTTACAGTTCAGCAATCTGCTTTTGCAGAGACTCTATTCTCGTGCGGTCAGAGCGGAAGTATTCTTCGGTCTGACTGTTTTTCATTTGGTTCTGCTTGCTAAGTTCCTTTTGGAGGAGTTCGTGCTATACCATTATGTATAATTCATTACTGATGCTGCTCTCTAACACTCTTTGTTACCTCTTTAAAAAGCCGGTCGTATTCAATTTTCCTTTGATTCACAAGCTCATAAACCTTCTCGAGTTCCTCTCTGTAGTTATTATTCATCTGTTTTAGCTGTTTAATTTGGCTCTGGTCGGTTGCTCGATCAGCGCTGTATCTGATCGCGAGCTGTTTAACGTCCTTTTTTAGTGATTGAGGGTGAATTTTTTAGAAAAACTGATGAAGAAATTTTACCAAGTTGTTTGACTTAAATAAATCAATCTGAGCTTTCAGCTCAGCGTTCTCATGCCGAAGAGCATCATCACCATCTGTCACTAATTTCCTCTTGAGTTCTTCCAATTCCGCTATTAATTGACTGTTCTCGTTTGATACTAACTTCAAATTGGCTTTCAAATGCTTGAGCTCGTCCTCTTGAGTTTGGATCACTCCCTGCAGCTGACTAATTTGTGTCTCATAGGCTGTTTTCTCAGCATTATATCTAACTTGGAACTCGCTGCCAGTCTAAAGTATTTTAGATACAGACTTCTTTATCATAGCTAAAGGTAAATTACCAGGTTCGACTTTTTATAATTTTCAAAGTTGAGTCTGAGATCTTCGATTTGCTGAGCCCGGGTTAATTCAAGGCTTTCATACTTGCGCTTCCATTCTTCAACCTCTTTCGACTTTGCTTGCACGAGAAGAGTCAACCTCTCGATTTCATCGTTAAATTTCTGAAGCTTCCCCTCCAGCTCACTATCACCCTAGGCGTTTAAGGCAAAATTTTTAAAACTATTATTCACAATGAATGATTTAAAATCATACCGATTGGTTGATTATCATGGAATGGAGCTGATTCTGTAGTGTATTAGCTTCCTGAATTCTCGTATTTAAAGAATCCAAAAGAAGTTTATTGTCTGCGACCAACTTCATGTTCCTTGCCTCGAGAAGTTTGATCTCTTGCTGTACCATTAGATTCTGTTGTTCTGGGGAACCCTGCAAAGTCTGGATATTTGGATTGCCTCCCTACGAAAATAAGATTAAGTCGGCTGCTATCGGAAAAAACACATACCAAAGATGACAGCTGCGATTGCTGGAGATTGCTGATCAAAGTGTCTCTTATCTCAAGCTCAGACTGCATGTTTTGAAGATCGCTGAAGAGAATGCGGTTATCCTGAGCGAGCTTGCTATTAATCTCTTCGAGCTCCCTCAGCCTCGAAACCAAATCCTCAATGTCATTCTGCTGCTGCCGCAGATCCGCAAGCTCTTGGTCCTTCTCCTGAAGCAGCAACACCAGTTTTTCAGCGTCACTACCTGGTTCATACTGATGTTCCTCTACCAATCCAGCTCGTTTCTCTTTCAATTGGTCATTATTCTTTTTCTGCAACATTCCATTGAGTCTATCGATCTCCCCTTGAAGTATCTCAATTGTTTCTTTGAACTTTTGCAGCTTTGATTCAGCCGTATTGTTCGTTGATTCGAAATTTTCTGGAGACCCTTGGTTCTGCATTGCTTCGAGTCTTTGAGTTAAATATTGCCTTTCTGATTGAATTTGGTTTAGCTCGTGATGTAGCTCCTCGTTTTCTTTAAGCAGACTATGAACTCTGCCTTTCGCGTTTAACGATTCTCTTGCCTCTCTCTCCCAATGCGAAAGCATGTCTTTCAGAGACTTCGCTTCTTCAGTCAATTGCCTCACTTGGTTCTTAAGCTCTTTGTTCTCTTGCTCTAATTTAATGTTGTCACCTCCACCCAAGAAACTTGCACCTTTCGAATTCAAACGAAGGCTGTTTATTTGCTCCTTTAGATTGATGTTCTCTTTCTTGACGATATCAAGCGCTTTTTCTAAGTTAGCTTTCTCTGTTTCAATTACTTTTAACTTCTTTTCAAACTCAGGCCGTGAGGAGATCGCATTATTTGTGTTATTTGATTTGATAGATAAAGTTTTAAGGTTTTGGTACCCTTTGCCTGCCTCCTGCAACAACTTTTGAAGCTTTTGGTTTTCCTCAGCGAACTTTGGAATTTGCTCTGCTATTTTATTCGCGCCGTCTAATTCTTTCTGAAGCGCTGAAATTACGTGGTTCAAACGTTCATTCTCATCAGCAAGGGTTTGTGCTTTAATTTGAGAATCTTCAAGATGTCTGTATCCAGTGCGTATCTCTATCAGCTTCGTTTTTAGATTCTCATTTTCTTGGATTAGTTCACCAATTCGCTTGTTAAATTCTTCAATCGTCTGTTTGGACTGCCGATCCTCGATGTAATTAGCTGGTTGGGTTGAACTAGTTAAATTTTCACTCGCGCCTTGAGAGAACTTATTATTATGGGCTCCAGCTTCTTCTAACTGTGCGATAACCGAGCGAAGTCTAACAACCTCAGTATCTGCTGCTATTAAAGTGTTTTTCAGCTTTTCATTTTCTGCCTTTAGGTCATTTATACTCGCTGACTCAGTCCCTTGCGAAGAATGCTGATCGTTTGATTTTGCCAATGGATTTTGCTTCAAAGCATTATTTTCTTCGATCAATCCTTTGCATTGCTGCTCAAGCGCATTCATTTTATCATAAACAGACTCCACCTGCCCCAGACTTGCCTTTAAAGTCTCATTATCTTTGCTGATAGCCTCCAACTCTTTCTTCAGCTCCTCATTGACTTTTTTAAGATGTTCAGTTTCCTTATTCTTATCTGAAAGAGCTCGGGCCAATTTATCGCACTCTTTCTGCAAGAAATCTCCCTTATTCATAATTTCTGGATTTTCATCTCTTTCTCCTCGCTGAGGTGCTTCCCTCTCTTCAAAACCAGATTTTTTCGCTCTTTCTACTGGGGATATTATACTGCTTTGTTTAAGATCCTGGCTATAATTTTGTGGTTTAAAAGCAATAGTTTCCATCGGCAACTCCTCAGTGATTCTCACCTCAAGCGTCCCAGTATCACCAAATCTGCTTCTATTCATAGGGGTTGCAGTACGTGAACGACGCAGAATATTGTTTTCATTTTGTGCTTCATTCAGAGCGAGGTTCAATCGCTCTATCTCGCTGAGTAAGAGCTTAATACGTTGCTTATCTTCAGTATTCTCTTGTGGTTTCCCTACCTGCTTTCTCAGCATTTCACATTCATTGTATTTTTCTTTCAACACTAAGTTAATCCGCTCGTTTTCTTTGACAACAAGTTTCAGATTGCTCTCAAGGTTCGCGAATTCTTCATTTGCTAACGCGATATCTGCTTTTAATTTCTCAACGACCGCCGATTCTCTAGCCTCAGCGGTTGTCGACCTCAGATCTTCAATTTCTAGATTCTTTTCAACGATTTCAGCTGCCAATTTCTGGTTAACTCTTCCCATCTCCAGTAACTGCTCTGCAAGCTCTTGTCCAGCTGCTTTCTCTAACATACTGCGAAGCCGGCTGTTTTCCATATTAACTTCCGAAAGCACTTGGTTTAACCGATCATTCTCGACGCCGAGGAGTTGAACCTTCGTAAAGACGTCTTGATTTGCTTCAGGATTTGTTACAGACATTATTCAAATTAATAAAGCGTTTTCGAAAACTCAATAATTTTTGTTAGAAGGAACTGTATAATGATATATATCCATTATATAAATGTTCCCTCAAGAGACAGATTGCCTTCGGTGTGATCATAAATGACAATACATGCTAAAGAGATTAACGACGCATGGTAAAGGGACTCACCATTTATAAAATACAAACAAATGGTTATATAACAACAGTGAATTATCAATATCAATGGAATATCCAGATTAATAAGACGAGAACGAAACAGGCTATAGCCAGTCCTAATAATAATCGCTTTTGATTTTCAGTTATCTGATAACCAGGGAACGTCCTATATTCAGCACCATGAGGATGTACGCCTTCGTATACAGGATAACTTCCTGTTGGAGGATCGCGATCAACGGGTTGATAGCCATTTCGTTGGTAGACGCTTTGCTGAGATGTTCCTTGCGGATACCCGCTTTGTTGGTAGTATACACCTTGCTGATTATCAATCGGCTGGTAAGAAACTCCTTGCTGGGAGAGTACTGCCTGGTGGTTTACTGGCTGATACCCATCGATTTGATAAGATACTTGCGGATTTGCTGTTTGATCGCTTGATAATGTCCCATAATCTGTTTTGTGTGTGTGTTTAGACAGGTAAATTAATGATATTACTTATTGGCTGAGGCTGCTGTTGGTTAGAGCCAGGCCCTAAATAAAATAAGTAATTAGTTCATTCGTTAGGGTCGTAAATGAGTCATACCTTGTTGATTTGACGGGTTGTCGTTCACGTTGGTTGGATAACCTGTACTCATGTCCTCAAAACCAAGTTAAATAAATCGTTTCTATCGCTATCTTAATTTCCAGTCTTATTCTTAAAACAACACAAAATCCACGAATTATCCGTTAAACCCAAAGTTGTCTGTCCCTCTTTATCCTCCTAATGACTTCTATCCTAAGTCCTTGGTTTGAATGATTAATTATAATGTTGTAAGTATAAAGCTCTTCTTAATACAAACGCTATGGATCAAAATTTTACTGAATTTAAGCTAAGACTACCTAAGCATTCTACTCAGAATACAGATAAGCTAGCTCTTCTTCAGTAAGGGCGGTTATTTTCATGCACTCATGGGAAAAATATATGACAAATTAAATCTATCGTGCAGATTTATTTCGGGTTCTGGCTTCTCTTCCACGTGGTTGAGAGCCTTCTATATCGACCCCAAGTCTCATTTTCTGCCTATTTATTAGTTATAGCATGAAAGGTTTATGCCAAAGTATTTACATTCTGATAAAATCTTCCAGCCCTTCCTTGCTAATTGGTTTCTGCGGTGAATCCAGCTGATTGGGAGATTTCACTCGCTCCGTCTTTGAGCTTGACGGCTTCTGTTTATCAGGAAATTGCTCAGTAAATTGTCTGATAATAGCGGTCTCAGAGAAAAAATTCATCGCTTCAACATATGATTTCAGCCGTTTGAAGTAAAAGCGCTTGAACATCCTGTTCAGCACTATGAACAATTTCAACGCGTTTCTTTCGTTGGGAGGAAATATCGTCTCATCGTAGCTGACACTTCTGTCTCGAATTCTCGATCCTCCTGACCTGGAATTAAAAGCATTGTTTTGCTCCCGTACATATTCTGCTTCGATTATTTGAACTTTTTGAATATGCATCAATGTCTCGTGATAGCGGCTCTCACGTTCTCTCTCCTCGTTTTCTTTTTGAATTCTATTGCTCATTTCACTTTGACGTCGTTTCCGTCTCTGCGATCTTATGTACTCTAATATCCTCTTCTTCTCTTCTGGAGTCCTACCTTCTTCTTTCTCTATCAAAAATTGTTAACAGGGATTCATTAGCAACGCCATCGAAGGTATCGATCATTACTTGATTTATATCTTTCCTCCTCTTCTTCTTGTACTTGTTTCTTCAAGTTTTCTTTGTATTCCGTCGTTAATTTCCTAATGACTTGATCTCCTTTTTTCGTTAAAAATCCCAGTCCTATTTGCTTTCGTCGCTCGTCATCATCGAGTTTCTCGTGCTCGGGCTTAGGAGTGCGGTTCGGGGAGGGCTGACTCTTCTCGAACTAAAATATTCTTATTGTCCACTTGCTCTCACACCCTCAATTTACCTTATGTTGATCAACTCCCCAGGAATGCCTATGTTGAATAGGACTCTGTGACCGTACTTTGGACCGGTTCTCCTCTTTTATCTTTTCATTCAGCTCTCTTAGTCTCTCTTCATGTTCTTTCTTTTGCGCAAGGGCCTGCTGAGCGGCAAGTCTCTTTTGTAAGCTCTCCTCTGCTGATATTAGTAACAAATACTATGAAAAATCTTACGTCTATGCCTTCGGAGGTTCTCTTTAATAAGCTCTTGAGTTTTTTCTATAGCCTCTTCTCGGGTTCTCTGCTTGTCCTGAGTGGCCTCTGAGACCGGAGTTTGCGTTTGCTTTTCACCGGAGGTATTCATGCTCCTTCTAGAGTATCGGCGTGTGCTTGTGGTTTTCGGGTTCAAGACCTTTTCTTTGGTAGTTGCTATAATTTGCTATTAGCAAAGTGTCACTTTTCAGACAGTAAAATACGTGAATCATATTTTTGAGAGTCGTTAGTCTTGTACATTTGCTGATCATTAGCGTTCGGCTTTGGTAGTATTTTCTCTTGGGTCAGAATCTGCTTGATTTGAGTGCGGACCTGTGCCGCCATCTGTTTCGGAGCTAATTTATCAACTCCGTATTTTGTTAGTTTTTGCTCGATGATATTATCGATAAGCCCTGCAATCTCATTCAAATTCGGAACCACATGACTTTCATGCACATTTGCCACAGGAATCACTTTATTCTCTTGACTACTGTTTGACATATGCTCCTTCATGCTTCCTATTTGAACTGCTGAAAGAGTTTTCTCCTTCATTCCGAATCTTTTCGCTGAGAAAGGCCTCGACAAACTTTTTTTGAGAGGGGCTTTTGAAATCACAGGAGATTTACTACTATAACCCCATTAAGCTGATAAATGTGCTTATTATACTACCTGCCCTCTGGTTTCGGACCTGCAGTGCGGTTTGGCTCGGTTCTATTGGGACTAGGCGCCGAATCGAAGTTTTGGCTCCGAGAAACTGATTTGGATGATGCTAAATTATGCTGTTTCTGCCCCATTCTTTGAACGGGTATGTGAATTGGGAATCTCTCGTTCTCTATTATGAGAGTAAAAAGTAAGCTAACGCAATTGTATCTCAGTAACCTCGATTAGCTCCGCGGGGTTGTGGACGAACCGCGCTTCCTCTTCTGCTGATGTTTTCTATTTTAATACCTGATTCACTAAATGGAGTTGTACCCAGAGAACTGAAATATTTTTACTTGTTCGAAGTAACTGATTGATGTTTTTGCTCGATGTTCGGACTGACATGCAATACTTGCTCAGTAAAAGAGCTTTTTGCTACATTTTCTTTGCCGATAAGCTCTTTGAATAGATCCATGCTCGTCGGCGAATCAAGAAAGTCATTAGCTTGTGCCATTACGAAAGTTCTGATGGAGATATTTGAAGTTCTAATCAGTTGCTTCGCGTTAATTTTTATTGGAATGCGCGATAAAATAGATCGTTAACACCCGAATATTTCGAAAAAAACCTCCAACCTCTTCGCTGCGGTTTGCCTCAATATTAATCCAGGAACTTTATCAACAACCTTTGCCTTTTATCAGCGCCAGAAGATCGACAATCTCAAGCAAAAAATGATGCCAAAACTCAATTTTAAAATTTTTTTATTCCTCTCTTTATAGGAAGAGGCCATGACAATTCAAAACTAATATTCGGAATTGATATTTCAATACAATAATTATTCATTTATTTAAAAATATCCAATTATATGAAAAATTTGGAGTTACAATATGTATCCTCTCGTTTAAGATATGAAGAACTATCACCGGGCATACTTCTCAACTCACTCCTTCCGAATGGTTGGTAGAGCTTACAGGTTTCTCCTGAAGTAAGAGACGTAATTACTAACAATCCTCAAAATGTCAGCTGGTCTCTGTTCGACTATATTATGTGGACCGTCATAGAAGAACTGCTTTCTTAAATACTCTGTTGTAGCAGTTTGTTCGCCCACTTTTTTAAACTTGCTGACCACTGATATTCGCTGCTCTTTTAAATAGCTCAGCTCTTTCGTGACTTCCATCATTCTGTCCACATTCTCCACAGGCACAAAACAATTTTTCATTGAATGCACAATAAAAATCGGAGTCTTTATCTTCTTAATCAGCTTCGTGATATCAACGCTTTCTTGTATCCCGCGAATGATTGACAGCCTACCTGACACAGAGATCGGATTTGACTTGATTTTCTCTTCAATCTCGTTATGATCAAACGTCGCGCCTCCACATAGTATCGAGAAATAGTTATAAGGCAAATCCGCCATTTCCTCAGGACAAGTCTGAATGACTCGGTACATCTCCTCGAGCAGTCCTGTCATCGTTGAATCGATTCTCGTGAAGCCATTGATTATCAGCAGACTCTTGAGACTTGGCACCATATCCCCAGTGTTACTCAGCATCGTCGCTAAGATGTTCCCTCCGTACCCGTACCCAACGAACTGGAAATCGTCATTAACAAAGCTGACTTTCCCAATTTCGTCGAGGTGAAAGAGGAAATTATCAATGATTCTCGTGCAGATATCGTTTGTATAGGCGACTTGAGGGTCGTAAGACGTATAAGCTTGACCCGGGAGATTAAACAATATCACTCTCACATAGTCGTTCTCGCTAGTGACCATTTTGTATGTGTCGATGAACTCAATGAAATTGTCGAAAAAATCATTGCAAAAGACCAGGTTACACACCTTCTTGCCTTCGTACACATCGCTCTCTCGAATGTAATAGGGTATCCCGACCGTCGTATCATAGATAAAGAACTGGAGGTCTTTTAGCTCTGATGAATTTGGTGGTGGGATCCCCATGCTATTGCAATAATGTTCCAAAGGAATCGATTTCATATTCTGGAAGTGCTGAGCCCCTTTCGTATCAAAAGGCAGCTTAGGCGTCGTGATTTTATTAGGTTGAACGAACCTTAACGAGTGGAATGCGGTGTATATCGCATCGATTCGCGCTGGCCGAATCGCAATGTTCTTCTTCTGGATTTTTTCAATGACTTTAGCATCAACGTTCAGAGAACCACGCTTTGAAGTTATAGAACCGCGTTTTGAAGTTATGGATTTCTCTTCTGATTTAGCTGATAACTCCCCATCAGATTCTTTACGAATGGCTTTTATCAGCTCCTGAAACATCGAACTCCGCTTCGAATCTATCTGAGCCAAGCTAGGTCTTGGTCCGTTCAAAGGACGGACATTTTTCTCAACTTCTGAAAGGTTATGCAGGGGTTTTTGTGAGCCATCTTGTACGAAATCATAAAGGTTAATCTTATTCGTTTCAGCAGGCATGTCTCGAATGTCCTTCGGCAAGTGGTCTATTATCGAAAGAATCGATGATTTTAAACCCATAGCCAACCGGCTATTAGTGATCGACTGTAAGTTTTTAGGGCCCGATGGTCTCCTTGGTTTTTTCTCAAATGAATTCTCAACGGAAACGGTTTTTCTCGCTGTTGTTACTCTTCTGCTGGATGCGACTCTCGCCCTTTGGCTTGGTGGTCCTTGCAGCACCTCTCTGGCGGTCGCAGGATCGGTGGGTTGAGAAGCTTTTCTTTCAGTCAGGGGATCAAAACTGATTTTTGTGTACATCCTCCCTTCCTCATTGTCAGACCTGAGAGCACCCTTCAAATTCAATTTCAGCTTCAAACCTAAGTTCTTTTGGATTAGGTTAGACGGTTTCTCTGTTTGGGTCAGCTGCCTTCCGCTTATCGGAGGAGGAGTGTTAGTTCTACTTTGCACTAAGGATTCTCTCCCGGTTACCGGCCTCGTTGTTTGTCTTGTCTCATCTAATAGCAGCGTTGCCCCACGAGTCGATGCGCCTTTCCTGCTGGCACTGGTCGGTCTACTCGTAGGATGCACTCCTATGGACCCAATCTTCGAGTACCGCTTGTTAAAATTGATGTATGACTCCTCTGACTGTTCGTTCTCAGTGAATTCCTTATTAGCCAGCGCGTAGATAGTGTAGCACATTTTGCACACCTTAATCGTGCTGTATAGACTCCCGATATTTTCGATTTCCTTGTGCTGATCAAAGACAGTGACCAGTTGTTGATAGTACATCGAATCGTATTGATCGTAGCTGTATCCGTACATCTGTCCCTCGAGCTTCCCAGGCAAAATATGGTTAGCCTTGAGCAGGTTGACCATGTCATCCAAGCGGTCTCTGCATTTCATTTTAAGCATTTTGGTGATCTCATACGGCTTCTGCATTATGTCTTGCAAGCAATTCTTTTTATAAATCTTCCCTGAATAGCTCATATCAGCAATCATCTTCTTATCCTCGAGACCTGTTAAGGCCTTCTCGGGGTTATTCACGAAAAAATCACAGAAATCTCCTCGACATTCCCGCAAAATCATCTTTTTGAACAAATTCGCCGAGATTGGCCTCTTGCTGCTCTGAACCACGATATCGTGCTTCGACACTGTTCCTTTGATCAAATTCGGATCCCTATACGACACTGTACCATCCCTCTGCTTCTTCTTGAGTGCTAAGAACGCTTCCAGCGTAACTCCATTGTCAAGCGTCTTCGCCGCTTCGATATGATCGTAGTCAGCGTTTGGAATTAAATCGAACAAGAGCTCTTTCGCTCCAATGAATATCACGTTTTCTTCAACATCGAGAAGGAATTTTGAAATCAACTTCCTTACTTTGATCTTATAAGTCGATTCGATAAACCGTATCAGTGTTCGGGTTCCCTCCTCAAGCTTCTTATTGACGGTTTGATCGCTGTTCTTTATCAAATTGGTTTTGGTCAGTCTATTGATATATCCTCTGAGGATCTCATGCTGCACTCTGACTTCCAGCTGATTTTCATTCTGATACAGCTTACGGATCTGCTCTGGGCCTGATTTCCCATGCTCTATGTGAGCGAGAAAGAGGTAGTCGACGTTATTCCGGTGCTCTCGAGGATAGTCCTGAGACGTTTCATAAGTGTCCCAGAGTTTACTCGAGGATTGTTTGTCATTTTCTCCTTGAAATAAATTGCTCGTGCGATTCTCTTGGAGTTTCAAATGTTTTAACTCAGGGCGCTTTGAAATGAAGAATGATTTTTTGTAATACCTCAGCAGAGGTCCCACCTGGTTCGGATCGTGTCGATACTCGCAGTATAGCGTCTCTCTGGAGTTGTAAGTGTGAGTTTTCAGCTCCACGCAACTCTGAATGCAAGATAACGTAATGGGATTTGATTGAAGTGCTCGAGCGATTTCGCGTGGTGTCCCAGCAAGCTTTTCCTTATTTTCAAAATAGAGGAAGCTGTTAAGAGCATGTGAAGCCCGTTCATTTTTCAAGAACTCTATCAACTCTAAGGGATTCATGTCTTCGAAAGGCGTTTTCAAGCGTGCGAAATGAAGGAATATATTTGCAAACGAAAGCTTCTCGTTATTTTTCATGAGGATTTGGTGTGAGCGGTCTTTTTGTGAGTTGAAAAACCATTTATAGAGGCGGCCTTGTTGAAGGACGATCGTGTCTGGGATACGAAGTCCGCATTTTTCTTTTTTATGGCTGAATAACTCAAAATATCGACATTCGGATAGCATTGCACGGTAATTCTGGTCACGTTTGTCATAGAACGGGTTGTCTAATTTCTCTTGAAACGCTTCCATGGTGGTGGGTAACCGAAAAATTATTGTAATAAGAGCTGACTGATAACGACTGGCCTATTCGAATAAACTAAGTTTTAAAAAAAAAATCGCTCAAATTTCACAATGAATCCCAAGCTAATACCCAAGTTAAACAGCTGATTCCTATTATTTTTGACATAATGAAATAAGTTAGAGGTTATTCTTTGATAATGAGATTAAAAACTCTTCATTGACTTTAGTTTTGCTATGTATTTGATAATGATCAGCGAGAAAAATGAATATATATAACACAAAAATACTAAAGCAACTAAACTCATTCTAAGTTATCTCGCTGAACCTTGGTTGATACTTGTTATTAATGTTTCTCTGCTAACAACGTATCATCGAACCAGTAGAGGAAAAAGGTGTCTTATTAGTATTTTTTACTTCTGTTTTATAGTGCAAATTTTGAAATCTTTTAATTGCTAAAAGCTGGGAACCCCAAAAAACCGGAATTAGAGACTTCCTTCTGAAGATCAAATGAGAACCATTGATCAATTAGCGGCCCAGGACCTTCTTCCTTGAATTCGGAAGAAAAATTGTTCCAACTGTTCTCAGGGAGTCTGCCTTTGTCCATATGATTCGCCTCATTCAAACCGTTATCTTTAATCTCGCCGATAAAATCAGGCTCCTCGTGAGCAGCTCCTTCGTTCATTAAGCCAGGCTTATTGTTACTCAAGAAGTTCTCTGTTAGGTAGTTATAAATGGGGTTTGGCATAGGCCCAGCATTGTAGTATGATTGGGGCTGGTATTGGCTATCAAGATGACATAAGTCATTGTAGCTTGGAACTCTCTCTTGCTTTAGCATATTTTGATTAGAAAATTGCATAGGCAGCAGTGGTTGGATCTCAGAGAAGTTCGAATATCCAGTCATCGATCCAGTGAGAGGGTTACTGAAGGTGTTATAGCTCATTTGAGTGAGTACTTTGGAGAGATTCCTATTGTAGTGGTAAATAAACTCCTCTTCCACTTTGTTCGGATCAGGTGAAGATACGCCCTTGATATTAGGAGTCTCAGCTGCTGTCTTAGGGGTCAATTCGTACAGTGGAGACACCTCCTTTTTGACCTTTTTGATAGTTGGGGAGATCCCGAATTCCTGCTCGTCAGACAAGGACGAATCCTCCCAAGACTTCGACTCTACTTTCGGAAGTTTGATGTTGCTTTCCAATGGAGTTGGCGTTTGGTGAGCATTTTCGGTTGATTTCTTCGAGTCTTTCTTGGCTTCCTTCTTTGCGTGGCTCCTCAAGTGCTTATTCAAGCTGCTTTGATAGAAATAGACCTTATGGCACTTTTGACACTCGTATCGGGTGCGTTGTTCCTTTAGTTTAACGATTAAATCCAATAAAATTTAGCATTTATTTTACCGTATTTGCATGAATTTGCTTATGCTGCTTTAGGTTTGAGGTCGTAGAAAACGCTTTGTCGCATTGGTCACAAGCATAAGGCTTCTCTCCTGTATGAAGCTTCTCATGTCTTTTCAGGTTGGATACCTAATTTGATAATGATTATGAATTCCAGTTAGAAGGCATTATAAGAGGTACCTGAGAGAATTCCTGACCGCATTCGAGGCATACATGCGCTTTCTTGCCTTTAGAGGACGAGAGAGCCTGTTTGGAGGACTTTTTGCTCGAATCATTGCTAGAAAGAGGAATAAGTTAACAATGAGACAGAGAACAAGGAGTTTACCTGGCGATTCGTTGAGTGCTGAGGTCTAGCAGGTCATCTGAAGCTGTTTTAGAGTTGGAGTCGTAGAGATTATCGAGAGTGATATCTTCAAAACCTTCCAGAGGGAAGCTGCTGTGCGGCTGGATGATGTCCAGGCTCGCAGTGAAGGATTCTGGGAGTTGCTGGATTGATTGCATTGACAGATTTGGTGTTTGAGGTAGTGACTGTAGATAACAGCAAAAAATTTGTCCAATTATAAAAGTCGAGATCAATTAAATACGTATGACCGGTATGCAGAGAGCGTTGTTTTGATTTGTCAATGTACTAAATTAAAGTATTTTAAGACTAACAAATCAAAGCTATTTAGTAGACTTAAAAGTCTAGATAACTTCATCATCTCTTGATAAAATACGCGGAAAATACTAGACCATCAAGTAGCACTTACAAAATGCAGAAAAATGGCTAATATTTTAACTTTTTGGGAAGTTTCTCTCATTTGGTTGGAATATAAACAAATGGTAGCTTGCCTAGCAGTTTGGCTTTCCAAAATAAAACGGAATCCTTTGGCTTTAGCTCATCTGAGCTCGTATTTTCGATACAGATTGTTTGTCACTTGCAGAAAATTACTGCTAAATTTCCGCTATAAAATTTTAAAATCGTTTCGCGCTATACGTCTGTGTTCGAAACCGAATTATTTTAATTGTACTTTCGAATTCGATTGGCATCGAAAAATTAATTCGGATTGAAAGGTAGATGCTTCAAATCACTCGAGTTAAAAATTTAATTGAATGCATAGTAAATTGTTGAACCCTGCCCCTCGTAGGTTCTTTGACACGTCAGTTGAACTTGCAAATATTACACCACGCTACATTTTGAAAATTCGTGTATTGGACTTAAGTATTAGTGAGCGGCAAGATGTAATGTTCAAAATCTGTTCAACACTGGGCGCATGAGATAATGTTTCAATAAAAATGTATTCAGTATCAATGAATAGTTAGGAAAATGCATTTACTCGTCAATAAAACCCTGTAGCTTTCAGTTTGCATGAAGTATACAACAGTAATGGAAAAATTATCTGGACAATATTGCATGCTGCTCGCTTTAGAGTCCTTGCACTCATACAATTAATAATCGAAGCAATACAGTAGTTTAGGTGAGGTATGATGGGAATGTTGACACTCAATTTAATTTGAGCGAATACAAAAATATAGAGTTCATGTTTTGCAATAATAAAGGAACACAATCATTTCATGATTCAAAAGATTACGAGACACATTTGAACAATATGAAAGCAGCAATGCCTCTCATTTTAGTTTCTTTTAATTATTCTGTTCTTAATGGAATTCTTTGAGGCATTGTCCTTCTGTCCGATTAACTGTCTCAAATCTTTTCTTCCACTTTCATTATCTCCAGACTGCTCTTCAGGCTAGGAACCAAATGGTAAATATTACAATGCAGAACTAATCAATTCAACCTTATTGTCTTGCTTTCTCTTCTTATCATCACGCTCTGAGTACGACTTTCTACCAGAATCTCTACCACCGCTTCGGGATCGGCTTCTTCGATCCTTTTTGCTCTTATCACGCTTGTTTCTCGGTGAAGGGGTGCGTTTTGATTCAACTCTTCGTCCTAATTCGATTCACAGTTCATCATTCGAAACCACACAAATCTTACCTTTATCATCACCTCTTTTCGTAATTATAAGTCCTTTGGACTCTCTTCGTCCTTTATCTCGGTACTTCCTTGAGTGTGATTTAGATTTAGAACGCGAGCGAGATCTTTTTTTGTTTTTCTTTCTGCTTTCTGAAGGAGAGCCACCTCTGTCCTTCGATTTGCTTCGAGATTTTGATTTTGAAGCCGCTTTGTTCGATTCTTTTCGCGTGTAAAGTTGCTTTATATCATCCAAACCGCCTTTTTGATCGCCATTGTCTTTGCTCTGATTAGTTTTGAGAGGCGGAACATCTGACTCATTGTTTTCGAAAGGCTCAGAGATCTCATGCTGAAGTTCCTGAGGAACTTTCTCCTCTTCAACATCTGGTTTCTTCTCCGGTGAAGCCTTCTTCTCAGGGCTTCTTTTTGAGGTTTTCGAGTCTCGCTTTTGAGAGTCGCGCTGCTTTGAGCGGGAGTCATTTCTCCTTTTCTTATCGTTTCTCCTGTTCCTTGACCTGGACCTGGACCTGCTTCGTCGTCTGTTATCACGGCCTTTTTGTCTCTTACTATAGCGGTCGTTACTATCCTCTCTGCCTTTATATCGAGGTTTTTTCCTTCCGACAGCCTCCTAGTACGAATCAATTAGAGAATTACGGCGGATTTAACAGAATACATTATCATTCTTGCGAGGCTTTCCTTTGGCGACCTTACTTCCGCTCTTGCTCCTTGAAGAATTTATAGTTAAGTCTCGTCAGTTCAAACAACAGAGGTGGTTACCTTGACCTTGAACGGCTTGAGGAGGAAGATTTAGACTTGCTCTTTGGAGACTTGGATTTGCTCTTGTCAGATTTCGAGCCACTCTTCGGTGAAGAGTCAGGAGAGCTCGACTTTGACGCTTTCTCTGATTTCTGTTGGGCTTGCTGTTGTGCCTGCTGTTGCTGCATGGGGTGGGGCTGCATTTGCCCATGAGGCGGCATTTGCATTGGCCAGCCATAAGGTGGTCTGTACGGCATCATGGGGTCTATAATGAGGGAAAAAAGATTAAAAATCACCTAATAGCCAAAAACATACCCATTCCAGGCATAGGCTGAGGCATTCCCGGGTCTAAACAGCATATATTTAGCTCATTTGTGGAAAAGATAAAATTTTACGCCAAGGATAACCGTAAGGAGGCATTCTTGGATAGCCAGGCATCATGCGCCCAGGATGAAATTCATGTGGTCCGGGCATATGAGGAGCCATTCCATGTGGGCCAGGCATGCCAGGCTGGTGAGGATATGGCCATCCATATGGGTGTGGGGTATGAGATGGAGGTTGACCGTGTGGGGTGGGTTGAGTGGTCGTGGGTTGATCTTTTGGGTGCTCGGGTTCTTTGTATCGAATAAGGCAGTTTAGTACTCGAAAAGCAACAAAAAGGCTTACGCTCAGTCTGAGGCTTTTCAACCACAACCGGAACACAGGACGAGGGATCATCTAGGTATTTCATAAGCGTCTTAGCCGTGTCTTCGTTAACTTCCTATTAGGTATCACCAAAATATTGAGACGAGTCTAGGAAAAAGCGACTCTACCTGCAAATCACGACTCCAGTTAACTGGTTTATCATCATTATACTTATTCTTCAGATGGCCGACCAGATCATAACCAAGAGTATTCCTAATGTTAAATTATCAAGAATTTGTATTGAGAGGAGAGCAGAAGAAAAGAAGAGGGGGAAAAAGCCTTATACACCGAAGGAAATGATAAGAGGATTGGCTGACATACTTTGATTTCCATTCTATTCTGAATGTAAAGGAATTTTCAATTTCGCTTTCAGAAACATGGAATTCTTTGATTAACTGCTTAGTAGGCTCGTCGAGTTCTATTTTTCCTGACTCCATTCTGGCATAACCTTATTTTTCGAAGGAAAGGCATTGTTTATCAGGTGATTCATTTAAGTCGAAAGGTATACCCCAAAAATGTTTCTTATCAGTGTTGCTGAATATAACGAAAACATTCTCTGAGCTCTAAACCAAAAAAATTAAGAAAAGTAAATTCTTGTGTCGCTAAATGATTGGGAAAGTAATAATGAAAAGAGAGCAAACTGGGGATCTGAAATCTCAAATTTTCCTTCTTTATCTCAAGATGTTTGAGAGCCTGTTCGAGTTTATCACGCTGCCACCCTTTGCAGCAGAAGAGCGAAGCTCCATTTGTTTTAATAGCGAGAGCTTTGCTTGTTTGACATAGTTTTTGCTTGGCCTAGCATTTGTTTGATGAGCTTTTGGTTGGTTTAGCCACCTTTGAAAAGCCAGGATGAGTCAAGCTCCTTGTTCTGAAGCTTTGCTTCAAGGCTTGAAGGTAGCTCCACCGAAATGACCGAAAGGGAAGTTTAAACTTTCATTTTTTAGGCTTTAATTTTAATGCGAGACGGCATTAAAATGTCTCCAGGCTTTAAATACATGCATTCTGAGCTTTACATCAAGTATGAGAATATCTCAACTTTAACTTTTTTCCAAACTGGATCAATGCATCAAAATAGAAGAACAAGTAAGATTGAAACACATATTCTTGCCACAAGGAATTGAATCTGCAAAGGGGACTCTATCATTGTCATCTCGCCTTCCAAACAGCGATTTTGAGAGTATTAGTGAGATATCAGTTCCATTGCATTCTTGTTCTTTCTTTCATTCAATGACTCTTCAACTTCAAGCGCTAAGCGCTTGAGAGGCATTTATCCATGCTTGCTATGAGAGAGTCATTAGCCTTTCGTAATGAAATCTTCTGCTTGAAGAGGTCGATGCAGGTGTTCAGTGTCTGACCCATTAAGTTTCTTAGTAACTTTATTAGCGTTCCAATTCGTTCTTCATATCTATGTTCTCATATATATATGTTCTTGTCGATTCAGTAATGAATCTTAGTTGTAGGGTGCCTTTCCTTGATAAGGAAGGTGTCAGGGTGTTGAAAGCGGTTGGCTGTTGAGCTTTCTGGTAATAAGGTTCCAATAATGGATTCCTGTTGATTTGATATAATAGCTTTAGTGAGATAGGTGACAGAGGCTCTTTTGCTGTAAAATACAGCATCATCTATTGAGTTAGAGGTTGCCAGTTGGCAGAGGGGGTACTTGAGATCAGATCCCGCAGTTTTTTTGAAAAAAACACTCAGTAAAGAATATGTTCATACGCGGAAAATGGATTTCAGTTGGACTTCGTGTCTGGAAGCCACGCAGCAGTACTCTAGGTCTCTAGCGAGGGCCGCTAGGTTCTCTTTCAGATTTTTAATGATAAAGTATCGGTTAGGATATTGTTGCTTCAGTTGTTCTTCAATTAAATCTTTTTCTTGTTGAGTTTGCTGAGTCTGAGTGGAATCGTATTGGTTTCCGGCTCCTTGAGATTTGTGGTCCGGGAATTCCATGGACTCTTGGAAGTAGAGGTCGTCTTCGCGCTCTTCTTCTTTTTTATTTAATTGCTCTTTGATACTTATCGAAAAACTTTTCTTCGGAGGCTCGCGGTCCGCATCTGACTGCGGCTGTTGAGCTTGGTGCTTCGAGGTTTCGTGCTGTAAGTTGATTGAGTCCCTTCGGGAGATTGACTGTGGTGATAGACCACCTGAGAAGGGATCTGGACTATCGGCTTCCGAAAACATAGGCGTTCAAAGCAATCGATTTTTTTTTATATATAAATTATCTAATTATTCAAAATTGCCCTCCTTTTATATATATAAAAACCTTATTAAGAGCAAGTTTATGGACTGGCCAGTTTGTTTCATTACCAACACAAGTCTCTATTTTCCAGCTTCGATATTTTCGCGCAATGTCTATTTCAAGAATTAGCTAATCAATAAATTTTTTTTTTCTATCGTGCAAAATCCGTATTAGCGGTGCCTTTAGATACATGTCACAAGCCAAAGACGCTTTTTAGTGTGCTGTTCCCTTAGGAATTGTTCCATAGACGAATATGTCATTTAATGATATCTCCTTTAACTCGTAATTTCACAATAGTATTAGAAAACCATTGAATTTATTAACTCTTATACTACAGCATATTATCCTATCAGCTTTTAGGAAACCGCTGCTCAGAATTGAGGTCAAACTAATTTTTTTTATTTACATGTGAAAGTAACATCTCGCATCATTTGCAACCAAAAAAGCATAGCCTTATTAATTAACTCGTCAAGGATTAGGATTGTGTAATTGTGAAGAGCTAGATCTTTATTCATATTAGAAAGGACGATATCGTAACTCATTTAATTTTTATCATGGTCGAAGAATCAATTTGTCCAAAAGTCAACCCAAAAAAAAATTCTCATGAGGAAAAGCGAGACTAACATGAAATATTCTTGCATTTGTGCCAAAGAATGGCTATAATGCTATGTTAAATACTCATAATCATGAAACTTGGATTTTATCTGTTTGTCAATCTTTTCATTCCCACGATTCAGCACTCTATAGGTTCATTTTCTTCACTGTATTAACTACCATAGTAAAGCCGAGCTTTAACAACTATGCTTATATCAATAATTAGACAGCGAGTCACTTAACCAAATTTTATCAATAGCATTCTTATTTATAAACTTAAGATCCGAAAGATAACTCAGCAAGCACACACAATGGAATCAAGCACCTACGAATCCACGAGAAAAGAATCTCACGAGGAAGAAAAATTGTACTGAACTCCTTCCTACGCTTATTCATAGTTCAATAGGACAGAAGACCTCATCGTTGACGATGGCACCAACTTGAGTATTCATACAACTCTTAATTTATCTCCTTGCTCACTAATCATTTATCACAGTGACAGAACAAGACGACCCATCGGACAATGTTAAGGAAAGAGGACTCACCGGTAAGGACCATTAGTATAACAATAGTCTAAAACCATTTGTTAGAGAAAAAAGACAGAGATGTTTATTAAACATTTTTTTTAAGAGATCAACCTTTTTTTCTCAGATCGAGATCAGAATTGTCGAAGTGCAAGTTCGAGATGGAAAACTCGGTTCCAAGCACGTTGTTTACAAAATAAAGGTAAAATACTTGACAATGGGCTCAGGCTAAATGACCGTTAAATAATAGGGCAAGGATCACGATGGAGCCTATGAAGTTTTCCGAAGATACAGCGATTTTAATAACCTCAGAACGCTTTTTGTGGAAAGATGGCCGGGAATCGTGATTCCTCCTATCCCAAGCAAGAAAAGCGTGGTGAGTGTCCCTCAATATTTTAGTTTTTTGAAAAATAATGCTTTTAGGGAAATATGGAAGCTGTTTTTGTGAAGGACAGAATGAAGTTCCTTGAAGCGTTTTTAATCCGAGTCTCGGAAATGCCAAACCTCTATCACAGCGGTAAATGAGCACGTCCTAGAGGATTGCTTAATTTTTTTTCATTCTAGAGGAGTTTCAAATGTTCCTTAAGAACCCTACTGCCGACCTCGAGAAGGTGACCTCCCATTTCTCTCTGAGTTGTGTTCATCTAAATTTCTTGTAGGCATTTACGAAGATTAAGAAGCTGAGCACTGAGGAGATTTTGAGAAAATACCAACAGATGTATCCTTCACTTGTTGGGAAAGAGGTGACATCTGACCACTCGGCTACAATTATGAACTTCCAAATGTCCTTGATTAAAATGCTGGCTTATTTCGATGTATTCAGCTTTCCCCTTCGAACTTCTTAGCGCTTATATCCATAGAATTTTAAGAAAACAGCTGAAGCCGTTGTAAGTGCCAAGAAGAAGTACTACGAAAGCATGGGTACCTTCTATTCGGTTTCGCAATGCACTAACCTCTTGGCTAGGTGGATTCCGCGACAAGCTTATGGTCGAATACGAAAGACTCTGCATGGCGGAGTACTCTTCCCCAAATCAACCTCCAAAGATCTTCCAGGCATTCCATGAGCAGCACAAAACTGAAAAACCGAAAAAGGTATTCATTCATTTCCCACAAAACACAGAGTTCACAACTGATTTACAATAGGTGCTGAATTCCTTTGAGTACATCTATGACTTTATCAGAATCACTGAGAAAGACATCAAGGTAAATCCACAAGAGGAAGAAATAGATTAAAATTTTGTGTTGATAAGACTTTTCTGCAAGCGATTGAACAGAGAGACAAATGCCAAGCTTCTAAGGAAAAACTGATCGAGAAACAACGCTCCTTGGGTGTTGAACTCCAAGGTCTCTTGGCAGGAAAAACGACTATGAAGAGTCTTATTTCCAGAAAAGATAAGAGCTCTGAAGTCGAGGCTTGCGAGCGCCATATCGAAGAGGTTTGATTTCTTGAAAAAAGATTTGTTAAATCGTTCAATAGGTGAAAAAAGAGCTTGAAATGATGACCCAATTGCATAATATGGTCACACTCATCCTTGCCATCAATGAAATCAAACTTTTCAAAGTAAAATTCGGACTTTTGGAGAAATATTTCATAATTTAAACTGCTTTGTTTAGGATAAGAAGATGGATCGATTCTACCGATTGATAAGGAAAGCCTCAAGTAATGAAGTGACTCAACTCGGAGAAGTATGATGATCATGAGTTACTCAGAGACTGAAAATCGATTTGAAATAGGTCAGAAAATTGTGGGCTCACGTTCTGAGTGACGAGGATGTCAGCAAGAGAGCGCAAGCCCTCGGGCTTTTCAATGTGACCCAAGAAGCAGGGGGACAAGAGAGAGCAGAAGAAACCTTAGACTCTCAGTGAGTTGATTGCAACGCAAAATATAAGTTTGATATAATAGAATAAAGTTGATTTAGGATTCCATATGAAAAATAAATGAGGAATGAGAAAATGATTTTATGATTTGATGAATCAAATGCAACAAAATGTTCATTTTTATTATAGGATTAAAGACACGAAATGTCTTGATCATTACCTAAATCGATCTATAATACAATGAAGTATTGCCCTCACTCAGATTAAGGCATCTCTCTTGCATTTATGGTGATCTAATTTGCTTAGAAAAGTCAATTGCTAGATGCATAGCATATCTACTCAAGTCCCATAATCTGTGGTTCGATATCTTTGAGATAATTAATTTTCACGATAGCAATTGTAAAGTAAATATGTGCTAAATTTTATGCAGGGGGGATAAAAAATGCAAAGACATCAATCCATTTCTTAGTCAATGAATAACAGTAGTTTCAACTAGAATTTCCAGCAGCTTTTCAAGAGGATTTCGAAATCTTCATCTCGAGGGACACCGGTGCTCACGTCCTAATCAGAAAAGTTAAGTAACTCATAGAAAATTGGTTTATTATTTACCGCATAGAAAGTGTAAAAATCTTCCTCAGAGACAGCATCTTCAACGTCCTTCACGATCCATCCGGAGGTAAATTCTTTGAAGGCGTCTTTCTCAGTCTTTATTCTTCTATAAACCTAAATTTGTTTGTTTTTGTTAGAAATCTATGCTTTGTGTCAAATTTACGTCTGGATGATTTGGAACATCAAAAGCCGCAACCAGCTTCTCGATATTCAGAGGTCCATAAGCTTGCACCAAATTTTGATACGTTTGTTTGATGAGCTTGCTTCTGGATTCTTTGACTGGAGCTTGTAGTACCATCAACAGATCTCTATAGTCAATTAATCCCTTTTGGTCTCTGTCAAAGAAGTTGAAAACGCTGTCGACCTCCTAATTTTTATTCGTCATTGATTCGCAATGAGGCCAATGAAATACCTTGTTATTTAACACGATGCCGGCGTTACGTAAGCCCCAGGCAAAGTCATCCTTTTCCATTTGGTATGCTATAAAAAGAGAGTTATTATCGCAAGGCTGGCTTCGTGAGTTACTTCTTCCTTCATCAATTTTGAGGAAAGATATTCTCAATGCTCTGAGTCCATAGGCGCCCTTCTCTCTAATCGCTTGGCCAATCAGCTTGATATAATCAGGTGCTTCGAGTTCTTTTGTCTAAGGAACAACAAAAGATATTGCTGAATAATCCAACAATTTGAGGTTACCAAAAGCGCTTCGTCGAATTCTTGTGAAGGGTCTTTTGCGAGAACAACAACCCAACCATTCTGGTCGAATTGGTTTCTCGATGGGATATCGATTGTCGTTCTTCCAGTCTTCTCTGCAATGAGATTTTGAGACTTGTTGAGTGACTGGAAGGAATGTCCAAACACCTCGTACTCAATGCCGAATTCATTCCTATTCACAATTGTTCACAATAGATCAAGGTTTATTTACTTGACAACGTGGTCGTCGGACGCAAGCCATTGAGCAGTATGAGCATGTCTCAACAGAACGGCTTCCCCTGCATTAATCCTCTGTCCGTTCATCTCGAATCGGATTTTAGGATCAATATGTTCGACAACCCACACGGAGTTAAAGTTATCCTTCACATGGAATCCCACTTCCTGTTTCCTTGAGATCTTAGCGACGTGCTGAGGAGAGATGGGAAGCGAGTACAAATATGCCTGTAAAAATTGAAGAGTGAGTGTTAACTTCAACCTGAAAAAAAGATTTCCATGTACATTCTTATTTAAAAGCAACGGATTGAGTTGAATTCGCAATTTCTGGCCATAGTGCAGAATGTTATCGGTGTGAAGGTCCTGCTCGTATTTCCTGATAATAAAGACAGATCTTGCTGAAGGGGTCGCGTCCTTCGAGGTAGTGGCGACATAGGCTTCATCGAGATCCGCGATTTTATCGTAGATATTGGCAACTAGGAGGCAATATTTAGTTTATTGGAAGGGCTGGGACCGAAATACCAAGAGAGCCGCCGGTTTTTTTGTTCCAGAACATGACATGGTCGTCGAAGTGGACATAACCATCTCGAGAATAAGTGAGCGATGCCTAAGGTGTTATTAAGCATCATTGAATGGACTGCTTGGGACAAGAGTTACCTTTCTGAGACTGTAATCTAACTTTCCCTGAAGCTTGGATGAGTCAAGATTGCCGGTGTCTTTGTACTTGAGGAAATCTTTCAATCTATGGAAAATCGTTTCCAACAAAATTAGCCTGTGAGGTGCTCAGTCTGTACCTTGTTTCTTCCAGTTGTTGCTCCTCGTACCAGTTTCCGATTCTGGTCTTATGATGGTATTTTGTTGGAGGAAGGCTGTTCATTTTTGAGTTGGAAGTCGGTTAAGAGTAATGAAACTACTGGGATTTTTATTAATTTAATATCGCTATGAAATTTTGAAAATATCTTAGACAAGCAAACCAATCCCAATAGAATAACAAATGAATGGTGCTGAATATCCTTGACGACTGAATCCAACAGAATTAGCTTTCATACCTCTGAAAACTCCTTTTCCATATTTTTATTGAAAAATAAATTAACATAAATAGCTATTAAATACTGGTTGCCATGCTATATCTCCAATTTCCTCAGCATTATAAATGTTAGATTAATCTCAAATCGTTTGCCATTAGAAACATTCTATCAGACGTGTGATTATATTAAATGGTGGCTGATTACGGCTTCCTTATTGCTCGAGTGTCCTTAATTTTATTTCTAATGAGTCATTCCAATTAAAAAAAAAAATAAACTACAAAGCCTCACAGGGTTTTTTTAATATACTTAAACATCAGGCATATGGGCAGTTGTTGTGTCAGTAACGTCAACAACGGAAAACTTTGTAGAAGATAAAAACTCTATTCCATTTCTAAATCGTTCTTTTAGCCGATGATCAACTCAACACGAAGACCTATTTAGAAGAAAAAACCACTGCAATGTATAGCGGAGTCAATCAGCGAGTAACCAAGGCAACTTCGGTTGAGCAGCAGATCACAAGGATGAATTCTGTCGAAAAGGTGCGGATTAACCTGGCTCTGCTCGGGGATAGGAAAGCAACGTTAGAGAATCAGGGAATTCCTACGAATGCTGGTACAGAGACCAAAAGCAAGCTCGAAGTGGGTAAAGCAAATTCCAACACGCCAAAGAAGGGAGAGCAAGGGAATAATGGAGGTAGTGGAACCGCAATCAAGTCATTGCAGGAATTAAATGGAGCTACGCAATCCAATAATTTCTTGAATCCGTCGCTTCGAGAGACCGATACAGCCAATATACGACGAAAAAGCTTCACTAGTACGTCTGGCTTGAAGATTGGACCTGATGTGTTTGTGAGTCTCAAAACGGGTTCGATTGCAGAGCATTACAAGGTGGGAGATCTCATCGGAGAAGGTGCAGTTAATAATTTTTTCCCCCTTTAATAATCGTGGGATCCATAGGCGCTTTTGGTCAGGTTCTGATTGCGACACATCGATTGACGGGAATTACCAGAGCCATGAAAAAGATTAATAAAAGGAACGTGCATAAGAGTAATGCGGAAAAGTTCTTCGAAGAAGTGAATATATTGAGAGATCTTGATCACCCCAATATTTTGAAGCTCTATGAGCTCTACCAAGACGGAGAGAGTTACTATCTGATTACAGAGTAATAGGATCGCTTTTTTTGACATTTTGTTAAAAAAGGAATTCAATTCAGGTATCTGAATGGAGGCGAGCTGTTCGAGCGAATTCAGGAGATGCACAATTTTACAGAGAAGAAAGCGGCTGAGTATATGAAGCAAATTTTATCTGCTGTGGTGTATCTCCATGAGAAAAATATCGTTCATCGAGACTTGAAACCTGAAAATTTATTATTGGATTCTAAAAAGCATGATGCTTCGCTAAAACTGATAGACTTTGGAACAGCCCAGCTTTTTGAACCTGGCACGAAAATGTCGCAGAAACATGGAACGGTGAGCAACAAAATGCCATTGATCTCAATAACGTTTTATTGTAATATTTTTTAGCCTTATTATATCGCGCCAGAGGTTATAAACAAAAGCTATGATGAAAAATGCGATATTTGGTCTTGCGGAATTATTATGTATATTTTGTTGTGTGGCTATCCGCCGTTCAATGGAAAGACAGATCCGGAAATCTTCGCGAAAATTACAGCAGGGAAATTCGAATTTGATCGTATAAAACAATTACTCGCAATTGTGAATGAAGCTTTTATTACATTAGCTGAGGATTGGTCAAAAATCTCTCCAGAGGCGAAAAATTTAATCAAGAAAATGCTCACTTACAAACCAGAAGAGAGAATCTCAGCCAGAGACGCCTTAAACGACGTTTGGCTTCATAAGAACTTGGCGGAAGTTCCTTTGAACAAAAAGGTCCTAGACAATTTGGGCTCGTTCCAGGTAATTGAATAATCCCTTGGCAAATGATTGAGTGAAATTTCGTTAGTCACAAAACAAACTGAAACAAGCGATTTTAACGCTGATTGTCACACAAATCTCGACCCACCAAGAAAAAGAAGAGCTCAAAAAAACGTTCCAGCAGCTTGATAAAGACGGTAATGGATTACTCACAAAACAAGAACTTGTCGAGGGTAAATTTCTCTCCTTAGCATGTTTTGTTGATACATATTCGGTCAGGCTATGCGAAAATTTTCGGCGCGACTGAAGCGAGCAGAGCTGAAGCTCTGAGAATTTTTAATGAAGTAGATATCAACGGCTCAGGAGAAATCGATTATTCTGGTAACACTCGCTCATGCTCTGAATTTCTGAGATGTCGTATTAGAATTTATAATGGCAGCGATGAATAAGGAGAAACTGCTTTCTGCTCAAAAGATTTCCCAAGCCTTCGCGATGTTTGATCAGGTACTCAATATTTTTGCTGGGTTGAGTTTCTCAACGAATGATTGTAGAATGGTGATGGATATATAACGCGGGAGGAGCTTGTGACGGTGATGGGAGGAATAGAAATGCCAGATGATGAATGGAACCAAATTATTCAAGAAGTCGATGCCAATGGTGATGGAAGAGTAACCATTAATCCTGATGATTTATTTTACAATTTCTTTTTGTAGATCTCAAAAGATGAATTTATCGCGTTGTTGCAAAACTTCAAATAGAAGATTGATTTTTTGTGACAACAGTCCACAGTGAAGTCATTTTCCTGCTTTTTTTGTAAAAAATTAGTGTTGTAAAAAACGTTGAGATATGCTGCTTTTATGATGTCAAATTACATGTCTAAATTTTACATCAGCATCGAGTTTTTGGATGCAATGAATATTTTGTTCTCCCGTTTCCATTGCTTTGATAATTTATTTTTTTGTTGTTACATTACATCAGCTCCATATAATATAAACGTAATTATTGACATTTTTACAGGAACTGCAGTTGTATAGTGATTGGAAAAACGTTTGCAATAATTTCATGTTTCATGATTGAACCTTTGGTTAATTACAAATCGGAAATACCTATTGTAATTGAAACAATGCCTGGATAAAAAGAAGGTGATCCGTCATGTTCGAACCGATCACAATTAATGGTATGCTTTCAGTAATGGATTTTATTATAAGCTCAAGTACACTTTCTTTTGAGACGTTAGCATATAATTTATTGGGTTAACGTTTTTATCGATAAGTTGATAGATTACTTAATATGAAACTTTTAATTAATAATCGTAATTTAAGATTTTTCTCATTTTCGCGATATCAAAGGCGTCCCAGAGCGGCACGTTGCATGGAAGGGTAGAGAGTGGGTATCAAGATTCTTTGAGCCATCGGTTTCGAGAAACACTCAAACAAGTTTTATGATTGACTTCGATCTGAGGTACTTCAAAAGGGACCTTTTTATGAACCCATTTGCTGAGATTTCATGGGTGCTAGTTTTTCATTCTTCAGAACTCGATTGACTTTTTTGAGTGATATTTTTTGTGCATTACCAAGTGGATAAAGAGAAAACTTGGTAATTCTCTTGAGGGTTATTAGTTTTAATTCGAATGTTTTAAGAAATTGGAGATATACTATCTCCTATTGAAAATTGCTGCGCAGTATCAAACTTCCTTCTATTTTTGTAAATGGTGTGGTTGTTTTGAGCCAATTCCGAGCATAGAATTCTGGATATAACTATTTCTTCATGGATAAAGAAATTATAGCTCATACTATTGAGCAAAACAGTCAATCCTAATGCCTCACACATCACAATGTTAATTAAATTTTCGGAACAAATTCATACAACATTCGACTATTTCTTTTTGATATACCAACTTTTGTTATGAAGTCATTGAGAGTATCTCTTTCGTAACCCAGGAATCAAAGACCACTCAAGCGAACAATTCCAGCGTAATAGAAATTCATTTGTTGGAAATTTTAAAATTGATGTTTTGAACTATTTGGCGCTACAATTCACACACAAATTTTTGAAGATATTACTAAAATGAAATCAAAAAGCTGGACCCTTATTCTAATTTTCTCGAGAATCCAACACATTTAACAGCTTCTGCTTTCACACAATAAATTTGACATCATTTCTCTTGAAAACTGAGAAAAATTTGTAATGTGTGACAATAGTTAGCAAATCCAGCTTTTCTTCTCAGAATCGCCAGTTAGACGATCATTCTGTTATCCAAGATTCTCTTGATGTAGTATACTTGCCAAACAGTTGTTCCAATAAGGATGAGAGTCTCCAAAATCGAATAGACAAGAATTCTGCCGTGGTTATCTTTGGTGACTATAGATTGTTCGAAAATGAATACCAAACGTCAAGAACACTAATAATTACTCTCATAATGGGATTCTTGTCTTTTATAGGCGAACAAAGTTTCGGTTCTGATTTCCTAAACCCAAAGCGCACAGTAAATTTCCATTTATTTTATCGAGAGTTTTTACGTTCAATATATGCGAAGCATTGACCACAATTTCTTCAACAGGGTTCAACTCTTCCTTCTTTACAAACTCGTCACTTGCGTTACCACAGTGAATAGCAAAGGTAACTTCCTTAGCCTCTGCTGCCTATGAATAGCAAGTTAGCAAGTATATTACAACCAATATCAGATAGTCTGTCGAACCTGTCTGTTATCAAAGATAAATGCGTATTGCCCTGTAAGCAGAGCGTCAAAATGGAAGATACCTTCCTTCTGGCCATTTTTTCTGAAGACGATCTTTTTGTTAGGATCAATAATCTAGAAAAATTCGTTATTACAAACAGAGAGTTTTTTCCTAATTTACAGTGAAATCGATGGTCTGGCCGGTTGATACAAAATATGCACCTCTCACCTTGGTTGGTAAAACTGGTAAATCTTCATAGACGATCTGAGCGAATTAAAAAGAGCATTATGCAACTTCAACAGAACGGAGTTTAACCTCGACGCCTTTCGATGGGAGTGGTAGAGTTAATAAATCAGCTGGTTCGAAGTCCGACATGTGTTTTTCCCACTCCTCCATTAAAGAATCATCTGACTGAGATAGATGGAAGAAAGTCGCGGTTAATAAGGGTGTAAAAGGAGGGATTGGTTACATCTGTGTCTTGAACGATGTTTGGGCTGTCCTATTGAAACAAATAGAAAGCAAATCAGCTGCTGCGAAAGTAAAGGCTAATTGAGCTTACTTGTCCTCTGTCACTCGCTTGTTCAGGTGTCATTTGCTGATCCTGTTGACAGTGAACTGTGGTCAAGAGCGCTGTTAAGCACAGCGTAAGAAGCAACAATTTTAATGCCTTAGAGTATGCCATAGAAGATCAAGCAAAAGGATCTTTCAATAAATTTATCTTTTATCTTTCGCTGATGTAACACGTTTGTTAGAATATAAGAGTTACGTGTAATATAAATAATGCGAGAAAACGAGCTAAATTTTAGTTCATTCCATACCCTCAAAAATTAATGAGACACCTATTGTAATAGTATTAAGCAAAACATGAGCACATGAGCCTTTCTCTTTTATGAAAAGTTCTGAAAATAAAGAAATAGTGGCAAATATAATTTGTTTTGACGTCTCTGATGTAGATAGAAGATAGGAAAGTTCGACTGTTTCGAGGAAAGCAAGTTTCTATTTTTCGAGGAAAGCAAGTTTCTATGAGACGCAGAGACTTTCAAAGCCAAAAAAAACCCCTCGTAATAAGTTTACTTCAATTGATTTTTTCTTTGAGATAAATTTTGAAATTTCTGTTAAATCAATTGTCATTTCCTAGCTTTGAATTTTTTTGCAATTTATAATTATTTTATAATCCAAAAGCAAAATTTTAGTATTGGTAATTGAAGCATTCTTCAAAATGAAAAATAAATATAACTCATATCTGGATCATCATCCTTATCTTGGTACGGTATTTATTGCCAATTCAAAAATTTCAATTTCGAATTTATTATTGGATTGGAGTTTTTCGATTTGTAAGGTATTGATTTGAGTTTGAATTTGATGAATATTTGGTATTTATTGAAATGTTTTATGAGTAATGGTAAAATGAGCGAAGTCAATTCAAAATCTTCAATGAAGAAGATATCATTATAAGTAATGTGTATTCCATAGATTGTCATTAGTTTTGGAATAGATAAAACAAGCAGAGCAATATAGATGTCAAATTGAAGAATAAAATATGTTTTAGTGTGTGAGCTTTAGTTTACTGCTCACATAATCAACAACTTTCAGTGGTAAATATTAAGAGTTCTTTTCTTTTGTGAATAAAAGCACACAGGAGAAGTAGAACTCTTATATTTACTCTGGATAGTGAAAGAAGTTTTAATTATTTACTCTGAAATATGAATTTAAATGCATTCAACTCTGATCTAGAGGGAATTAGTATTTTCCTCAAAGGAGTTTTTATGGATGTACTATTCAAAGCTATCTGTGAACTTCGTATTAGTAAAATAATTAACAACAGCTTGCGTAAAATTCTCAGGTAGTTGGGATAACTAAAATGGTTTAATCTGAAATAAGTTGCATGAACTAAAAATGATAAGCTAAACTGTTTTGAAACGAAATAAGCTAGTAATTTAAGTAGTGTATTGCAAATAATTAACAACGAGTTTTCGCAATCAGAGTTTCTTCAGTTTTTCATTGTCCTCTCCGAAAGGAAATGAAACCTTGTATACCAGCAATCATAATTGACTTGAGGACCAATTCTCGAAGTGACCATAATTCTTTTTGAGAAATTTGGTTTAGAAGCTACCTGAAATTCCCTTGACTGATAAAAACCCAGAAAGAGCTTGAAAGGCTCGACTGAGAGAGTAGTTATTGCTGTGTGTGAAGGCTAAGACGCAGTTTCAGTTATCGTGCGCTCATTCTCCGCAATTTGAGTTTCAGGGGTCATATGTAATTAAAGAAGCATTTGAGGAATGATATAAGCATTTTTTCGTAGTGTTCTAGTTTCTATCGAGAGATATATTTTATAGAGAGTTCCTTGTAATGAAGCTTTTTCAAAAGATTTGGCCTCTCATTCTCAGCAGCTCTCTCAAATAATAGCCGCTCATATAAGCTTAATTCTACTGGAAAGACCTATTTTATGATAGGACCGACAAGATAAATCCTCTCATATGAAACAAATTCACTGACAGTACATTATTTTGATGAAGGTCTCCCATATTAGGCAGTAAATAATCTTCGACCCTATTCTCTTCGATTAATAAAAAGCAACAAATTCAAATATATATACTTTCAAATGATTAATGAGAGTGTGACAAATGAAGGACAGACATATATTCTCACAGAATTAATGTATATCTTCTCTACATATGTAGCAGTATTCCTACTAATATTTATCTAATATTCAAGATATCAATGCTTGAATCAACCAATTATTGACAATTATTTTCCAAAATACTGACACACTCCGATAGCAGATAGTGTTTATCCATATAAAAAAAAATAATTAGGAAAGTCCTTTGTTGCGGCTAAAACCATTCATCCTGTGAAACCGTTTTTCCAATAGCCTTCATGTCGTCTCCCTTCACTTCATCCATAATAAACTTTTTAAGGTCTTTTTTGGGTTCATGTTTATACTCATTTGGCGACATTAGAGCTTCCCCTGCGAACGGGAATAATCCTTCACTGGCGGTCTTCACCTTGGTTAATCCTTCTTGCCTCTCACTTGCCATGGCGACAGTATTCATGGCATCAGCACCAAAGAGAATGGTTCCAAGGCCTTTCTTAACCTTTCTTTCGGTGGTCGCAATGGCAGCCCGCTCGGTGTTGACTTTATGAGTCAATAATTTCTCATTATTCTTTTGAGTTTCGACCTAGCCAAACTATTACATATTGTCAACAGTGCAAAACCTTACCCAGCCTGGAACGTCAGGGATCACAGCATCGATCAGGAATTTTAAAATGAAAATAATGTGCTCAGCAACTACAATTACAACTAACTCGTACCAATCCTCTCTGGTTGCAGTTAACTGCGCCACATAATTCAGCGTATCGGCTGATGCCATCGAACTCACTGTATATGTAGTGTTCAAGTTGATGAGTTCACGTAGCTGCTTGCTAGTAACCAGGATAAATAGTCCATTGACAACCAACGAAGCAAACGCCAGTATCTTTGATTATTGTTTATACTCACGAGCAAAAAGGAACTTTTTTACCTCAAACAGCGTATTCCAGACTCCGATTGACCCAGCTTCTTGATTAATCGATCTTTTAACGTATTTCGATGTCTGGTACACGTCCACTAGTTGAATTAGGACAATGCGGAATCGGCAAGTTTACAATAGAGTTTCAAGTAGTTAGCAATCATAACGATCAAAGGCGCGAAGGGGAAGGCCACAGCAAACATGGTAATATAGCCGAACAGGATAGCCTATACAGGTTAGAGTCACTTCTGAATAGAAGCTTACCGTAGTAGAATATTCAGTAAATAAATTCTTGATTTTTAGCATGACTTGGGTCTGTTGTTCCAGCTGCCTAAGCACATGGTTTCCGTTCACAATGTCATCGATAACTTTGTGGTTATCATCCTCAGATATATCAATTAACTTCAGTTTGGATATTCAGTTGAATTTGTGTGAAAGAAGCAGCTACCTTCGCTTGGAAGTCGGATCCTTTCTTTTTCATAGCCTCATAATATTTCTTTTGGAAAAGCTTGTCCTTCGCTTTATACTGCAAGTAAGGTACCAAATTGCCCTGTTTCAGATGAGTATCGAGAGAATATCAATTATTATTTGTTACTTTGACGACACCCAGAATGGCTTTGGTTGCGAAGAATGTGACCAGATATCTCATAACTGTTTCAAATCGCTCTTTGTCAAATACGTTGTCCGTGACAGTGAGATCCAGTCCGAAGCTGGTCGCTCCAGCGAAGAAGCAGTAGTAGAAAAGCGTAATGTAGGAGTTCATAAACTGGAAAGCGAAGTTCAGCACGATAAAACTGTTTTGCATAGTGCTCCGGTATCTTTAACATTTAAATGAACGTCCGAAGAGAAACAACAATTACTTATGGTTTTCCCAGATAATCACTTTCTGGCATAACCACGCGTACGTCTCATTTGCTGCTAGAACCGCCACTG
>ENA-UOTX01000465-UOTX01000465.1-compost-metagenome-genome-assembly--contig:-NODE-465-length-43220-cov-6.422502_pt1 | contig 43220 bp, 27 predicted proteins | sample MGYA00238143_ERZ746982 | MGnify/ENA primary metagenome ERZ746982 (study PRJEB28758, sample SAMN06268862) | compost metagenome | isolation source: single cell | place: USA: California, Emeryville, Joint... | reverse complement strand
CAGGAACGAAGACGTTCAATTCAGTAATTGCCAATGAAAGCGTCAATTGACCTGACTTTCTGCTCTTTTCCTTAGGATCCTTTGAATTAGCTAGTTCCTACATTGAAAAAGGACGAGTGAAATCTGCTTTTAGGGCTGCTTCCTTACTTTTTTGAGATATAATAGCTGCTGGATCATGTTGGGCACTAATAATGCGTCCAAAGAAAAGAACTTCGCTTTGATGAGAATATCTTTGTAGTTTAATTCACATTCAAGGGTTAGTTTGGGAAGCATATCGTCAAATTTTTCGAAATCTAGACCGCCAGTGTCTTCTATGAAAGCGGTTTCGAAGGAGACGTCGCTCACAGACTTTAGCGTGGTGTCTTGGTTCCCGATAAAGTAGTTAGCTGGATGTTTCATCTCTCCCAGAACTCTGTATTCTAAAATGAGAGTGGAGGAATGCTCTTTAAAGTAATTAACGAAAAATGTTGCGGCTTTAGATGTAAGCCTAGCGCTTGAGTTCTCCATCCTAGTTATCTCCACGAAAGTGTCTTCGAGCACATATTTGATGAGAGGGTAGCTCCTTTTATCAAACGTTACTAGTTCAATGCTTTCTAAATTCAGCCGAATTTTGTCTATTAAAAATTAGTCGGATTATCTCGAGATGGTCATCTACCTTTTATTTTCTTTTGTTGGTTTGATTTAGCTTTCGGAACGCTGAAGCCCTCTTTGATAAGCAATACGATCAGCGCTGATTCTATCTCATTGGTGGCGATCTTTAAATGAGAAATTTTAAAATCGAATTGTTTAAATGATCCGTCACTGCCTTCAGAAATCGTGAAATAGAATTGAAATTTCGTTGAAATCTCTCGGTATTCACTCTTTGAATAATTCGCTAAAAACTGAGAACTGAGACCTTTGACCAAGAAATTCCTGTTCTGAATGTAAAGTTCTGAATCAGCAACACAGAACTTCAGTCCCACGTCAGCGAGTTGAAAAATGCTTTCGATATCTACGATCGAAAGAATCCCGTCTATATTTGCAAATTTTGCGAAAAATCCCGTGAGGTTCTGGACAACAACAAAGTTTTCTTTTGAATTCATTTTCGCTTGAAGAATCGCGTTGAGTCTCAGTGTGTCTTCAATACGGATGTGTCCGATTGTTCCTGTAACGCTCTTTGGAAGTAGAAAACTCTCAGCTGAAAATTCAGTGTGGAGAGTGAGATCAACTGAGTACTGTTCGCTCGTTTCTGACTCGATTTCATTGATTATTTTCTTAGATGATAACAGCGCCGAGGTCTCCTCGAAGAGTTCGAGATCGAGACCGACCTCGCTGATTCTTAGCGAAAAATCGCAATAATTACCGCTGATTTGGCAGGTTATTTCCACCGGTTTGAGAGAAAAATCAATGTTGCCTAGATCATTATCCACTTCGTAATTCGATGGGAAAATGTTGCTGACAGCCAGCTGTGAGCTTCGGATTTCCTCACCGCGGTTAGTAGTAACAACACAAGAGCTGGTAAAAATCATTTTATAGTCAGCACCTTCGCCAACCAGCGCGAACTCATTGCTCTGAAACATAATCCGCGTTACCAATGTTGCTGGTTTCTCATGGTCACCGTAGTACTTAACTTCAATACTTTGATTTTTTATTTTAACAGTCCATTCATCTTGCAGTTGTACCTCTTCTCCCTCTTTTAATTCTTCCCGCGGCTCTTCATTAACGATAAGCTCATCCGTGTTTTTTTTCAGCTCTTCTTCCTCGCTGCTATTTGTGATCATCCGCTGGAGAAAAGCTGGAACATTTGAATTTTTCTCTATCTCAAAATTCACTTGGACAGCTGCTTTTACGCATTCGACGATCCACGCTGGAGAAAGCGTCTCCAAGAATGAAAAGAATTTCACAGAGACTTCAGGTTCTAATCCAAGCTCCAATTTTTCAGGCGTAAAGTGCTTATTATCTTTCCCACTAAGAAACTTCGTGTAAATCTCTGAAAAAAGCTCTTGAAACTGCTGGATGTCTTCACCAGCGACCTTCGTATCGATGTCTTTCGGCACTAAAAAGGACTCGAGACTCTCGGCCATGCTCTGAGACACTGTCTGTACGATGCTTTCAACCTGCTTAATGAATGTTTGAGAAAGTTGGAGTGTGACGGTGCTAAATTGCTTTGTATTTATATTATAGGCGAATGCAGTTTGGCCTTCGTAAAACAAGCAGGTTTTCTTAAACTCGAGGTCAAAACTGAATGGTGCAAGTATACAGCCGGCTGTAGATTTCAAGAACAGTCCAGAAATATTTGCATAGGAGACCTTGGCAGAATAGTCTTTCATCAGTTGCAAACGTTCCGCGTCTGGTTTATGTTTGTAGCTTTCGAATTGCACTGAGTGGGAATATATTGCGAAATCGAGAAGGGAAATCCTCTTGTTGAACCGTATTGATTGTGGGTTTTCGGTCTGAACTGCTCCTCCGAGTGAAGTCAGGCTCAATCGTGTAAGAAAAGCTGAAATGGAGTTGTTATAGCTGGCTTCGAGTCTTATGTGAACCGTTTCGACTTCAAACTAAGAAAACGAAGGTTAGACTTTGAGAGAATTGTGAATATATTCAAGAGACTTATGAAACAGAGGGGAAAGCGCAAATTATAACAATAAGCAAGAGTGAGTAAGCAGAAAAAGGTAATTTACTTCAAGTCCTTTGATTAATTTATCAAAGATTGCAGAAAATGTTGAAGATTGCGCTTGGGATCTTGTTTCTTGAGTCACTTTGTCCTTGAGATAGTCAACAAGGTTTTTAATGAGGTTTATTCTGCTTGTAAGGAGACTCTCTTCGTTTTTTTTAATCGCCAAGGCATACACATAAACTCCTTTCAAACGAATCCTCATGATAGATTCTGAATGGGGAGGGATTTCGATGTGCAAGCTTTCAATCAAACTGTATTCAATATTATAATGACTTTGCATTTTGCCTAGAATCGTATTCGAAAGCGACAAGTTTTGCAGTTTTAATACCCTGTTGCTGAAGGCAGCACTTCCGCTTAGTAGGTTAAACCATTCTTCTATTTTTGAGGAAACGTATCTTTCTACCAGAAGCTTTATCATGCAGTAGCAGCCTTAGTCAAATTTTTATTTTAATGAATAAGCTAATGAATTCTCACGCAATGTATTAACTTAATTGTCGGGGATCAAAGAGAAAAAAAATTGTCTTGTATAATGCTTCTGAAAGGTCAATGGATAACATGCATATGAACAATACGACATTGATAATATATATAGGTCCTATAGCAGCATAGTGCCTCCTGGCTGAGATAAACAGTAGATTTCAGCGAAAGAGGCTGTTTTGGCTAGAACCCATCATGATGAGCGCAGAAACATTGTGTTGATGTGAGAAATTAAAATTCATGTCAGGTTAAATAGATTCATTCATTGGCTTACCATATTAAAATTCGGTTTTACGACCATATTTATTAATATGTATTATTATTCAGATATCATTCTCTAAATCTTTGGTTTTAAATCGAATTTAACTCCCTGGGCAAGAGGAAGAGTGTTTCCGTAGTTAATGGTGCAGGTAGCTCTTCTCATGTACTGTTTCCAAGAATCAGAACCGGATTCTCGGCCACCACCAGTCTCTTTTTCGCCTCCGAAGGCACCTAAATGCATTTTCATTAATATAAAGCAAAATTTAAGAAACTATACCTCCGATCTCAGCTCCAGAAGTACCGATATTGCAGTTGACAATACCGCAGTCTGATCCGAGAGGGCCAACCCATTTGAACAAATTCGTAAGGTCTTTGGTGAAGATAGCGCTGCTCAATCCTTGTGGCACGCCATTGTTCATCTTAATCGCGTCTTGGAAGTTCTTGAACTTCATGACGTAGAGAACTGGAGCGAATAACTCTTCCTGAACGATAGGGGCGCTTGGATCGATTTCAACGATGGTAGGTTCAACGTAGTTGCCTCCAGGGAATTCCTTTTCGAGGACTTTGCCTCCGATCAAGATCTTTCCTCCTTGGGCTTTGATTGTTTCGATTCCGTGAGCGTACATCTTGACGGAGTTCTTAGAGTGGAGTGGGCCACAAAGAACTCCTTCTTCCAGAGGGTTACCAATCTTGATGGTTGGGTACACTTCCAGGAGTTGCTTGACGAAACCGTCATAGTGTTTCTCGTGAACGAAGAGTCTTCTCAAGGACGTGCATCTTTGTCCACAGGTACCGACAGCTGCGAAGGTCACAGCTCTCAGGGCCATGTCAACATCTCCGTCTTCGCAGACAATGATGGCGTTGTTTCCTCCGAGCTCGAGGATGGTTCTTCCGAATCGTCTGTGGACGATCTCGCTGACTCTTCTTCCGACAGCAGTGGATCCAGTGAATGAGACCAACTGCATGCGAGGGTCATTGGTGATTGCCTCACCGATTGTCTTTCCTTCACCCAAGACGACAGTCATGACGCCTTCTGGGCACTTGTTTCTCTCAAGGACTTCAGCGACGATTTTCGCGGTAGCGATTGTCACCAAGGAAGTGGTCTCTGAACCTTTCCACAAGGTGAGGTTTCCGCAGATCGCAGCAATGGCAAAGTTCCAGCCGAAGACTGCGTTAGGGAAGTTGAATGCTGTGATCACACCGATAAGTCCGAGAGGGTTCCATTGTTCCATCATGAAGTGGTTTGGTCTTTCGGAGTTGAGGACCTTTCCATCGATCGTTCTGCTCATACCGACGGCCATGTCGCAGACGTCAATGAATTCTTGAACCTCTCCAAGACCTTCGCTGACGATCTTGCCCATTTCGAGTGAGATCAGTCTTCCCAGAGGTTCCTTGTACTTTCTGAATGCCTCACCAATTTGTCTGATGATTTCTCCTCTAGCAGGGGCAGGAGTCTATGAATATGAGAATTAAAACACATTTAGAGGTGGAGAGTTTACCGTCATCCATTCAGCTTTGCCTCTGAGCATGGATTGCACAGCCGCTTCGTAGTTGTCCTTGGTTCCGAAACGGATTTTTGCGATGACCTCTCCGTTGTGAGGATTCACGCTTGTGAAGACATCGCCATCACCTTGCCATTTGCCTCCGTAGTAGCAGCCCAAGTTCTCTTCGGAGAGACCGAGCTCTTTGAGGAAAGGATATTTATTGAAAGCCAATGAAGATTCCATTTTTAAAATAATTTTTTCTTTAGTGTTTTCTATTATTTTAATTTCGCGACTTAAATACCGTGGTTTCCAATTCTAAGAAGCTTTTAATTAGAGTCGTGGTGCAATCTACTATTTTTTTGATGCAGTATTTAACTTACTAAAAAGTTGTCTTAACCAACCAGCAGCTTCTTAGGAGGCTTTTGGCCTTCTATTTTGAGAAATGGAACCTTTACCTTAGGCGAAGTTTGAGGGAAGGGATCTTATTATGTTAAATTGGTATAGTGTTTCGATACAATGAAAATCATGCGTTTTCGAAAGAATTAGAAAGTGAATCACCCAAAAAGAAGGCTAAGTCAACTTAATTTTATCATCAGGTTTCATCGGTAGAAAAATTAAACTCATTGGAACACTGTACTCACAATTCAATAGCAAAGCTAATTTGAGGCATTGCAAAATTTTCTGCTTAAGATAGAAACAATAAGAAATCACCTCAGAATAGTATTGGTTGGAGAATTCAAAGGCTAAGGGTGCAGAGAGCGACTCAAAAATGATTGCTAACTAGGCTGAAGGCAATGATATTATCTAAATTCGAAATTTTGATGGATTCTAAAGGATATGATAGCATCCTTCTAAGGAAATTCAATTGCTAATGGTTGGATGTGTTAAGGCGTTGCAAATTTTCAAGAAATTTAACTGCTTGGTTGATTTGACACAGTTTTTTTTAAACAATATGCATATTTCTTTTCTAATGATATCATCAATACGCAAATCCTCCTCAATTGTTATCTCTCTTCACTCTTAAATAGCCATTTCGAACTCAAATGGTTCGATAAAATGCATTTTTATCATATAAATGGCTTTATTTGACTTTCTCCGGCTGGGATCCATCCTTCTGCTTTGTTGGTGAGTTTTTCTCAACTAAATTCTGGATTTGGTAGGTGACTATCGCTCCGTCCATCGTACAAACCACCATTAAGTTGTCGCACAGTTCTACCCAACCCACTGCTTCATCATATCCTTGCATGGTAAGAGCCTTAACCTCCATTGGCTCTGGCAGCTTATTCGCGTTTACAAATATTGGAGCAGCTTTTGTTTCTGGCAGATTCGAAAGACCTCGAAAGAGGCTCTTCTCCAGCTCGTAAACTGACAGTTTTGAATCCATGCCTGCTCCGATAATCCTGATAAAATCGCATTTTTCAAAGGTCTCTTTTGACGCTTCTTCTGACGTATCTTCCGAATTGAATGGAACGCTTTGGAAAATCGCCCTCGAAATGAAGGATCTATGCCCTATACACCTCACCATCCTCAGCGTTTCAACCTGCAAGACGCTGATACAATCATCATGACCAGCCAGGGCGAGATACTCGCAGTTAGGACTAAACGTAAACGCGTTGTAACCTCCAAAGAAGCTTTTCAGCGAAAACTGTGGTTCCATTTTTTCGTAGTCAAAGACTACAAAATACCCATCATAGATCACAAATGCCAGGATAATGTCGCTCTTGCTGTCAGCGTTCTTTAAAAAACTTCTCTGGAACCGTGGATGGCCAATAACGGCTGCGTCGGCGATAGTTTTGCAGTTGAAGCGGTAATAGCTAATGGGATTACTGTTTGCTGAGTCATGGTTAATGGCGTAAAAATTCGATTGTTCAGGGTTAGAATCGCTGATGAAAGCCCCTTGGGTAATCCCCTTGCTAGTCTTCTTCAGGCGAGACTTTGTTTCGTTGTTAAAAGTGATTTTCGTAGCAAATTTCTTGAATTTTGACAGGAAAAGCTCATTTAACGCTGTTGTTTTAACATTGTATCTCACCATAGAAGAGTCGTTAAAAATGGCGATTATTTCCTGATCATTTGGCGTTGTAAGGATCTGACTCACAGGTTTCTGGTAAAAAATATTCTGGCCTCGGTTGTCGGCGTTGAGGTAGTTTATGATTTTTTCTTCTGAATAGACGACGATCAAGCCGTTCTTGTAGCCAATGATCAAGGTGGGCGGTTTGGTTGACGAAAATACAGGCGAAGCGAAAGTAAAGGCAGTTATGGTTTGTCTATCGACCCAGTCGTTTGTAATGACCTTTTTGTACTCTTTGTAAGTGGTCTTTTCGAACTCAACGAGGCTGATGCTGGCTGAGGTCTTCACGGCAACATATTTATTTTGGTTTTTGTCTCTGGTGATCGAGATCTGAGAGTAATACGGCCGCGTGTAGCTTGTGTTGGTGTTGAATGTGGTTAAACAAGTGAATTCTGAATCTGCGTTCGAAAAATTATTGCCAACAACCTAATTCAATGGTGAGTAAAGGGACGCGTGAGGCTTTGAATATTACTTTGAAGGTTAGCTTGTCACTTTCCATACCGTGTAAATTTTTTATTAATTGCTTCATGTCTTGTTCTGATGGGCTTTATTTCTGATGAAAATTTGGGAGATAATATCCCAAAGTTATATTCTTGAGCTGAAATATGCCGTTGCTGAGAATGGATGTTCTTTGTTGCTAAGTGTTTTCTTAATGCCTGTTGAGTTAAATTCGATACAGAAGTCAAATTTTTTTCCAGGTTTCATAATTCTCAGGTAGATTTTGAGTCCTACACAGAGAGAAAGCATGATGAATGGGTCAAACTAGGAAGAAGGGAGAATGCTTGTCTTTCTGCTTAATTAATAAACTGTCCAAGCTGTTTTTTTTAGGTTTATTACAGACAATACATGATATATTATTTTCCAACGTCTTCGGTTTATTCCTTAGAAGAATGAAACCTTGAGTGTTTAGCAACTTTGATCTTTTACTGGCCAATTTATGGAAATCCTTTCGTTAGTTCTTGGACAGTAATTGCAATTAAATTATCAGATTTTATGCATTAAAATCACAATCAGTTTAATCCAACACACCAAAGGAATTATATCTCTGCCATCAGAAAATGAAAATTTACTGCGATATCCTCTCTAATGATGAGCTCCTCGCCGACAGTCTTCCTATAATTCCAATCCTTGATAGCTGTGGCTATGAGGTGGCTTCAGAAAAAATCTCAGTAGGTGATGATTTTGATATTGGAACCGCTAATGCTTCAGACAACCCGGATGCCGAGAAAGTTATCAATCTTGTTAATATGTTCGCTTACACCGAAGTTTCTTTCAACAAAGCTGACTATACGACTTATCTTAAAGCTTATGTTCAGAAGATCAAAGCTTACCTCGAGGAAAACAAACCTGATAGAGTTGAAGCCTTTCTCAAAGAAAGCGAGGAAATGGAGGAATGGATCTTGAAAAATTTTGATAACTTTCAATTTTGGGTGGGAGAGTCCAAGAACACGACAGATGCCATGATTATTCTCTCATACTATAAGAGTTCTGAAGACGCGGCTCCTCATTTCGTTTATTTTGCTGATGGGTTGAACGTAATTGTGGTATAAGTTCAAGGTGAGTCGAGCTTTCATGTGGAAGACTATAGAAAAGACTGGAGAAAATGGCACTTTAGTAGGAGAAAATGGCACTTTAGTAGGAGAAAATAAAACGTTGATACGTCCCACAATACATATGAATTTACCAGTTCCCCCTTTTTTGAAAAATTATACGAGACATAAATACAAGTTGTTATCCAGAAGGATAAGGAATTTTAAGTTATCCAAGGAAGGGTTGCGTCTCTGATAATGTATAGAATTAAAAATTTTTCAAATGAACTCATTCTTTGTTCAGCATCTTTGCAAAATATTTCTGATAAGGAAACAAAAGAAAATGTTTTGAAATTGACCAAATATGTACTATTTTCGGTTCTACGCTAAATCTGTGGAGCATTTTAAATTGTTTTCGTTTGGAAATATACTTGTTTGAATAATATTACAAGCTCTAAGTCATACTTCTTGCTTTGCTTCTTAAGATTTCCGGGCTTAGAATTAGCAAATTAGACGTAATTTTTGGTTATTTATTGTTTTGAGATTTATCATCTGAAAATTGCTCACTAATTTTTCCTCAAAATTTATGAGTATATTCATTAACAAAAGTAATCGCAAAGTAAATATGGGTGAGGAAGTTATCGAAAATACGCATGGACGTACTACCTATTCCTGAAGCATTATTATTCGCTCTTTCTTTTATTCTTCAAATAAAACACACTGACATAGCAGCTCCTGAGAACTATTAATGGCAATATATAGTCACCTTTATCATGCGTAGTATCTGTATAGATAACTTTCCCAGTTTTAAAATCAATCACATTCACAGAACTATCCACAGACGAGCTGGCTAACTGATCTCCATTGATATTCCACCGTACACAGCTGATATAATCTAACATAACCCAAAATAATAAAAGACGAGGGGAAGTTCTTCTACTCGAATGAAGATTGTTAAAGACTCGTATTATCTTCGCTTCACGTCACGATCATACACCTTGATAGTTTTATCTGCGCCACCCGATGAAAGCAAATCTCCATTATTCGGAGAAACGTCAATCCAATGCACATATTCTACCGATGTCCAAGTTATTATTTTGCGAAATGATCATAGAAAAAAGAGAAAATGAAGATGGGACGATAGGAAGCGAACTTAACAATTACCCGAGTCAAGTTCAATAGGAGTTTTCAAAGAGAAAGTTTGTTTTTCAGCATCTAAGACGTGTAGTATATTTCGGCCTCCCTTGAGATATATAATTGAGTCTTCGGGATTGCTGCTCCACCTACAACGCCCCATATCATCTGTAAACTGGCGATAGCATCACTGAGACTGGGAAACTGCGTATACCTGCATTATTTCCTATTTGTAAATGGAACTTCCAACTGTCTGAATTTATTTCTAAAATTAACCACAAGCCATAGGCGTCAACGGTAGCAATCAACCTTCCCGCAGGATCAATGTCAAGGCTAGTAATGGAGTTGTCTATTTGTGCATTAGAGAAGAAAAAAAATATCACTAATCTAGTAAGCAAAATAAAGTTTTTATTAAAGTAATAGAGTATTAAAAGCACATGTTAAGCTTACCTAACTCATCTTGGTACCAAGGACTCCATTTCGTTTTACGCAATAATTTAGAGTTCGTAACGTTCATTGAATCGACACGAAATAAATGATATGCACTTATTCCACGAACCGAGATCGCGGCAAGAAAATTCCTCCGAGGATTATAAGTTATATCTCCAAGGCCCGTTACTAAAGAATATTAGTATTGGTTTCGGGAAACTATACAGCAGTCATATTACCTCCAAGAGCTTCTTCGAAAGCATAGACTTTCTTTGCATGTCCTTTCTCTGAAATGTCAAATATTTCCATATTGGCGCTTTCATCACAATTGTTGTGGAGTGAGATGAGTAAACTGGAGTTTGGAACTTCTTTGACATGCGTCCAACTATCAGCTGTTTTATCATTAGTATCCAGGTAGAAAAAGACTAAAAAACCGCAGCTTGAGTGGTGAAGAGGAACTCTATTAAAATTGAGAAAAGGCTGTTTCGTTTTTAGATCGGCGATGCTGATTTTGTTATTTCTCCAAGAACACCACGCCAGAAGCTTTTGATTTATAACGTTGTGAGGATAGCTTTCGATATGATCTGTGCTTGTGTCTTCATGACAAGTCAGCAACAACTCTTCGGTTTTTGCTTCTTTATTCTGTTCAGAGTTCACAATTGTGCTGTTGTTTCCCATAGACTTTGGCTTTTCTGAGACAGATCTTGGTTTGATACTCAGATAGAATTTGATTAATTCGATTTGGAAAAATAAAGTTTAGATCGAATTGTGATCGGTTAATTAATTTATCCAATTCGGAATCTCAAATTTTTCGCAATTTGAACGTCGGAATAAACTTGAAAGAGGATTATTCCTTCAATCTAACAAAAGCAGCGAGTTATCTTCAATACCAAAAAGCCTCTCGTTTGAAAGGATCCCATGAAGAAGATTCGGCAGTAATTTATTGGCGAGAAGCTGTGGAAAGGCTACCAAGCTATATAATCGACGAAAATCAGACATTGTAATTAGTTTGGATGATCAGCATTCTAAGTTCTGGTGAGTTTTTCAATATTTTTTACTTCTCTTCTCCATGATTAATGAGACGTTTTAGGAGGCGTTCAAACTGCCAATTTTTTCGACTTTACTAGTAGATTCAGATTTAAATTCTCTTTCAAGCGCATATGAAATGGAAGAGGAAAAACCATTAGATTTCAAAGCTGAAAGCAACATTTATCCCACAACTATGGCTTATGAAGATAAAAAATTTGGTATTAATATTATTGCCAATTGATAGGAGGAGTTTAATCAATGTACTTTTTTCCGCTTTAGTAAATGGCACAAGATCCCGTAAAGTAAGCAGATAATGATGGCAAAGAGGGAAAACAGTCTATGAAGTTGAGACATGCATTCATTGAACTCTTTACATGAATGATTCTCGTAAACTCAAAAGCAGCCTCCTCTTTTGGCAGTATTCCTGAGCTAATTTTCTGATAGCTTATATTCCACGAGATGATAACAAAATAGGCCTTATTCCCAAGAGAGCATGGCTCGGGTTGTTTAAGTGTTAATGGGCAATGCTGACCAAAATCCACAAATTATGAAAACGAGAGTAATTTTGTAAATACAGACTTGGCTAAGAACCAATTACAACAAGATACTTCAATTTATTACGTTGCTGCTGTCATTATCTAGATTATAATACATGATGCGGGCAGCTACAAGTTGCTGAGAATAATAATATGCATTTATGCTCATATTTTAACCCTCCTGATTTCGCAAAATAATTGAAAAGAATCACTTCTCACTCGGACTCAGAGTTTCCATTAACCATCAATTCACTCAATGAGTTAAATCAGTTAGAACTTTTCAGAAATTCAGCGATAATATCCATTTAATTTGAATCCAACAGTGAATTCGCAGTAAATTGTAATTGATTGCTCTAATACTATTTTATTTGCTGTTATCAAAATTGAATCACCCAAATTTCGCACCTGTTCTCCAAAAAATCAAAGAATATATTTCTGGCTCTTGATGGCAACTGAGACCCTCTTAAGATGTTCGATGCTGGGTATTTTCTCATTAACAACAAGAATAGCACGTATCTTCAAAATCCCGAGACCTTTCGCTTCATGTCGAGCTTAGTACATCTCAATTCAGGGTTATGGTGAACTTAATCATAGTAGTGAGTGCAAAAGAAGTATTTTGAGCCTCATTTGGAGGCAAATTATGGCAATAAAACAAATTGGCTCCACAAATGGGTTGAATTTGAAAACCTATTTGAGTGTTTTAAAATTAGCTCTAATACCAGAGCTAAATTAAGAGACAATAAGACATGAAGCTAATTTTTTTTTCTGATCAATTCTGATCGCAAAAGTTAAATACGTATCCACCCAGATGAAGTTTAATTTTCAAAATCAACATCAAAGTCAAAAATTAGCAACCAAATATCCAATTTCATGGCGGCGATCCCTGGCTTTTCCTCTGAGTCGATGTTTGAAGACTTCAATGAATTAGCTCTCAGTTCTGGCAATCAGTCCTATCCCTCCAATGAGTTTGATGATATTTTGGACAATCTTTCGTTTGAAGAGCTTAGTAATGCATCTGAAAAGCTCAGAGGAGGCTCTTCTACCAAGAAATCGAAAACCAAAGAAAGCAAAAAACTCTACTGGTAAATTTATGCCTTTTGAACAAAGTTTAATTTTGTTTATTTAGTCAAGTAGAAGGCTGCAAGAGAGTATTCACTCAGTATTGCTCCCGTCAGAAGCACGAAAGGCTCCATAGCGGGGAGAAACCCTACGTTTGTGGGGTTTGCGGTTACGCATTCACTCAGATATCCAATCTGAAACGTCATCTTCTCTTCCATTCTGGAGAGAAGCCTTTTAGCTGTGAGCGCTGTCCAAAGAAGTTCAGAAATCTCTTCAATTTAAAGCAGCATATGCAAATACATGAAGATAGCGTCAATCGCCAGAAACACGTCTGCTCGATCTGCTCAAAGCAATATATTTATATTGTTAGCCTGAAGAGACATATGAAGGTTGAGCATGCTGGCCAAGTTAAGGTCATGCCTTCGAGCACAGAATCTAATCATCAAGAAGCAACGATCGAAAACACCGAAAATTCTGAACCTCAGCTCAGGAAGGTGATTAAAGCTCAGGTTGTCTCTAATGACGGCAAATTGCATACAGTGGAACTTGACCCAATGGTCAAAGAAGAAGATATTGCAACCCTTCCGCAATTTTACCAAGATATCCTCGGAAATGAGGACTTAATGACACGAATGAAACTTATTGTCATGGAAACCGTGACTCCAGGGTCTCTTCCATTAGAATGCTTCAAAACGATTCATCGCCAGTTTTCAGAATTCATGGAAAAAGTGAAATCTACTGAGGATTTATTCTCGTTTGACGTCTCTGAAGATATACTTTCAAAAGACATCGAAACTAGCTTTGAGGGCATGGAAAGCCTAGTTGATATATTCTATCAGGAACCTATTAATCGCCTGCAAATACTCAGCGAAGATATTGAGGCTGGAGTATCAAATTTCGAGAGGAATAAGTACTAACGCCGGAGTGATTGTTTCGGATGAGACACACAACGAGTTATATTTATTGCTTTAACTCGAAGGTACTGTTCGGCTTGAATATTTTCATGTCTGTTGATTTGAAGCGGGCATAAAAATATTAAAATTTTATATAAGTAAACTTGCTGAACTGATAATATTTCTCTTGAGTTAGTTGGTTTTATGCACATGTGTGCTTGTAAAATAAACTAATTCAATCAGATTTATTGTCTTATATATGCTAATACATGATGTTGTTATCACTCATTTCCTCTATTTTAAAGTTTTTACAGAAATAAAAAATATTTGCTCATCAGTTAGTGATTTAGTGGTCTGGCTCACAAAAGAGTCGGAAAGACGGAATGTTAAGAGCATTTAAGAAAGTTCTTAATAATATGATAATTTTCAAGAACTCGTGTGATTGTGGCTGCTATATAATAATAACCAGCAACTACAAAAAACCATGTTTGGCAAAAAATATGATTGTTTGGTCGCAAAGTTAGAATGAAACACAATTCTGAATGAGTCAACGGGATGCAAAATAAATTATATAGGTGAGCCAAGACACTTCTAAAACTATAAATTCTGGGCGATGGGTCTAACTTTACAGTCTTTTCAGAATTTTAGAAGAAAATCCAAACAAAAACATCTCAAGATTCAAGTATATCTACTAAAAACACAAATAAACATATGAGCGGAGAAAAAGCTCTCAAAATTTCTTCGAAGTTGTAGATAATGCGTAATCTCAACTTCTCCATCATTCTAAATGAACTACCCTTGAAATTAGATTTCAGGCTGAGTTACACTATTGTTGTTGTAGCATTTTTTTAAATGTAGTAAGAATGAAGTTTAAGGTTATTTCTGTTCGGTTTTTATCGAATTGTTCCTATCTATCAAATGCATTAGAAGGCGATGGCAAATCAAAGATCCAATCAAAAATTTATCTTTTCTTTCAAGAGAGAGTGTTGCTGTGAGGTTTTGGAGCCTATGACGGAGCTAGTAGTGCATCAGATAGTTGAAACTAGGTTTTGTTATTCGCGCAAAAAGTCTATAGTCAGAATTCTTGACTCTACTAAAGAACATGGAAACCAAAGCTACGATCGAGAGGCTACTTGTTTCATTCAAGAGCTGCTTCAGCTGCAATCTCGTTTTCCTCGTTCTGTATTGTTAGAAACGCTTAAAATTTCCAATAAGAATCGAAGAATCTCATGTGCAATACTTCCTTCTATATCACTAAGCTGCTCACCCAAAGAGAGCAGAGAAAATATTAAATCTCACTATCCACATGTAAAGAAAAGAAAAGAATCTGAAAATCAAGTTGTATCTCCCGTAGAAGATGAAGAGTCGAAAACAGTGAATAATCGCTCAAAACTTGACTTGCCGCTGGAGACCACAAGGATCGGTAATTCTCGCTGTGTAAAAAATTTACATATTTGCTCTGAAAATGTTTGACCATCAATATGATGAAACTTTTTCAATTTTTCATCTTTGTCATCTTTGACTCCGAATAGAGCACAAAACAGGGTAATTGCTTGCATAGTCATCGTACTGGAACAATATCAGTGTCATTGATTATGAGACAAAGCAAGAATATGTAAACTTCGAAGGAACCCAACTGAAAAACAAGGATCGTATATTAAAATAACACAAACCCGATTTTGATGTTCTACTTGCTTATGAAGCATATAATAACAGCTGGACGCATGTGAAAGAAATCCATAACACGAATCTTCTGGTCTCGCTTCATCAGTGTTATGGTACAGCGGCCAATCTGGCGATATATGACCTCTCACAAAGGGAAAATTCAGGAAAGTCTATTCTTTTGAGGAAATCCTAGGGGATAAATACACGATTGCTTTATATTTTCCCACAGACTTTCAAATAACTTTCCTCTTGCAGTTACAGGATATGGAGATGTATCATATAACTCAAGAAGAGCTCTCCTTGCTGCGCTCTCTGTTGAAGGAAAAATTGTGTATCATCTGTTTAGAGTTGGAAGTGAATGCATGTTCCTTCGAAAATCTAAGTTACATGTCGAGCACAGTCCTGCTGCATGTAACTAGCCGATTTCTTTTATTGCCCAACAAAATTTCTTTTTAAAAATAGCCCCAATGGAGAGGTGAGAGCGACTCTCGACAGGAGTGGAGTATGCTCAATTTCAGACATAAACACCAATAGCTGTAACTTTCACTTCAACATGAAAATGAAGAATCCATACGGTAAGTTGTCTTGAGCAGGGATTGATATATTCTCCACCCCTTGTTTATTAGATGCATGTGGCCGGTGTCGATGGAGCACGACTAATGGCGAATGCATCCTTTTCATCAAGTATGATCAAAATCAACTCAATATTCTTGACTCAGAAAGGAAATCGTTCGTTTTAAAAAATCCGAAAACTCTTGGTGGAAAGGGTAACTTTGTTTCTCGGTCTCATAGCGATTTGAGGATTTATCGATACTATCATTGGGGTAGGTCCGATATTTGCGATTGACGTTTGTCCGAGCAATGGAAATTTGTTGACCTCTTGTGGCCAAGATATGAGCATTCAAGTTTATGATCGCCGCTTGTCGAAGATAGTCAAAGCGTTTAAAAAGGTCCACTCAAGTAAGTATTGTTGGCTTATCAAGATGCAAGCAACGAAATTCTGTTGGCGAAATTCCTTTTGTTTCATTAATAAATATTGTTGCTTTTACCCGATTCTCTGCCAGCTAAAAGTGAATTTACTTAGAAATGATATATTGTGTACGATGGCATCCAACTGAGAATCTACTCGCAAGCGTCTCTGGTGACTACACTGCAAAGTTACTCGACTTGAAATCAGAAATGGTTATCTATACTGGGACAACTTTGGACAAAAGTACAAATAATAATTATTTTTCCTAATAAAACTAATCGCGATTCTATCTAAGGCTTTGCAAGCTCGATCTGCTTCCTTTAAGTTTGTTCCTAAGAAAAAATATTATTGGAAGGAGGAGCAACTAACTTGATTAAATTCATCACGATTGCATTAAATATAAAAGAATTTGCGTTAATGTAATTATCTGTATATCTATTTTTCTCTATTATCCACAAAGCAATTGTGTTCTCGTAGTTACCAAGTAGTAAAGTGCGAAAGAAATAGTAGTGTTGTGAGTTATTAATTAGCGCCAGACGAGATATACATAGCAGGAATTGAAAGTTGGAATCACCGAACGATAAAATACATGAAAATTCATTATCTTATAGATCTGAAAATCCTCCTCATAAAATGCATTAACTAAGGTCACTCGAATATTATCTTTTGCTGGACTCCTTTCCTGATATTAAGATGCGAATTTCTTATTTTTCGCTGTTCCTCGAATGACAAATTGTCTAGAAGCTCCTCTTCTCCAGAGTCTGTAATGAGGATGCAAGGGACTTTTTTCATACTGTTGTTCATCATGCGTGACTTCCATGCCTCCCACGCCTTGCTGAGCAAACTGATTCTCAAAGACTCATCCTTCCTGTGGTCCAGTAATTCTTTTCGGTTCCTACAAAATTTGCAACACTGTTTCTTTCCGAAATTGGCATCAACGCTACATCCTTTTGTGACAATGACACTTGCATTATTATTGATATCTGATGCGACTCTTTGGGGCGATGAAAATTTACTCTCTTCAACATTGAGATCGCAGATTTCCTCATTCATTTTTTTGCTGGCGCTTTGGCAAGAAAAAGTGCTATTGGCTATCAGAATGTCATTTCCTTCGGTAGATACTTCATCTTCCAACACTATGATGCGTGATTCTTTCGATGGATAATAGATCTTTACATGAGGTTCTTTGTTTACAGCAGTTTGGACTTGGGCGCAAACACCGTTTCTCTGAGTGGCGGTCTTCATTTCGTTTTTAAGGATTTTTGTGTCTTCCTCCCAAGATACTTTTGGCCTTGATAATGATGAGTTATGCTTGTCGGAACACCTTTTTCGTTCCTCTTTTGCAGCAGTCTGGTCTATCCATTTGGAGATATCGGCTACAGTCAGCTCGAACTGTCTTCTAAATTCTTGGATCTCTATATCCCCTCTGGAGTATCGATCTTGAACGGATTTCTTCAATGTCTTCAAAAAATCTCGAACCTTCAAAGGGCCAGACTTTTTCATTAGTTTTTGGGCATCAAATTGTAGTATTCCAATCCTGATTTCAATTTTTTCGAGATTGAGGCAGGTGAAATACACCCCTGAGATGTTTTCAGAAGTACGTTGCAGAATATATAAACTTTCTGTCATAATTTGCAACATTCTTCTAGGTTGTCGAAACTCTCCTTTGCGAGTAGGCTTATTTTCACTAAGTATCTCTCTCAAGAAGCTTTCGACCTCTTTTAAGGTCTTACCTTTGATGCTTTGGTTGAGCTTTTGGATGCTGCTGACAGTTCCTCCGAAAAAATGCTTTATCAAATTTGGAGCTCTGTAGCTTCTGAGTTTTGGGCCCACTATAGCTATTTCATATACGGTTGAGTGCACTTCCTCAACTAAAATAGCCTCTAATTCCGTAAGCTTGAGGTTGGAAGGCAAGTGTTTTTTGATTGTATCAGCAATTTCCATTTACTCTAGAAAAATGATATATATATATCTAAAATATCACACGCTAGAGGTTCTAATAAATTCGAAGAGTGCTCTAGTAATTGGAAAACTGACTAGTTTGAAAGGAAAATGACTAGAAAGAACTAGCCGTTTAACGGTTTCTGAAAAGATTTATCTGTTTTAGAAGAAAAAAATTTTAAATTCTTTCTCTTCTGATCGAGCAAGACAAACCTGATAAAGAAACAAGTTATTTATCTCACTTAAAATTAATTTCTGAACGTCATATGAGTAATCTAAAACGCCTTCCTATAATAAAATGAAATTTATCAAGAATTATTTCGGAGCTCATTCAATTCAACATTTCATTTCTCGGTCTTTTAGATTTTGAGTGTTCAACCTCATTATCTTTATCAAGATGATTATATAAAAGGTATCGTTGCTCGCGCTGTAATGATGTTGCGGATATTTTTTTGCTCAAAGGAAGCATACAGACCCGGCATAGTCTATTGAGGGAACTACTTAGTAATGAATCAAGGCTTCAAAATTCACTTTCATTTAAAGAGGTCTCTGTATGGATGACTTTCTCTGCCCTCAAATCAAATAATTTTATGGTTCTGTCAACGGAGACAGTCGCTATTACGTCACCAGTTAGCTTCCAACTCCCACGATTGATCCATCCTACAATATTATCCAAATAATATATTACGATGACCTACATGAAATCAAAGCTCACCGCTATGAATATTTTTGAATTCTTTCACAATCTTCGCCTGTCGGTTATCATAGATCTTGATCGCCTTTTCTCGCCCACCCGAAGCCAATATATGTCCATTACTGTGAAATACATCAATCCAGCATACAGCAGCTACTCAAGAAGCGATTGGTAAGTTCAAAAAGCAACTCGATAACCAGAAAAACTGTTGAATTACCATTTCCCTCTTCAAGAGTAATTGAATCTCTCAAGAGAAGAGTTTTCTTCTCAACATCGATAATGTTGAGTCTTGTCATGTCATATTTAACGTATAATAAAGGATCTCCATTATTAGTACTCCATCTGCAACACCCGGTCCAATCTTTCAATAGCAGTAAATGGGTGAGGATATGAATATTAGGAGTAGGTAACGAAAAAAACGGATAAGTATAATTCAGAAAAAACTGAAAAGCGGTTTAAAACAAAAGCAAAAACAAAGAAGGCGATAATAGTCTACCCCATTGTTCCAAATCGAAATGGAAACTATAACTATTAGTACTCACATCTGAAATCAAACAGAGTCCAAAACGATCCATAGTGGCTATTAATTCTCCGTCGGGATTGAAATCAAGACTCGTGATGTTATTTTCTGAGAAGAAATTTATTAATAAAAGGATATCGGATGAAGCACTCTCAATGAACCAATTTGCTACTTTTATGTGCTCTGACCTTAGGATGCCAGGCTGACTTTCGACAAAGCTTTACAATAGCGCTCGATTTTGAAGCATGAGGATCGAGAGTAAATAAATGGTAGGTTATTTTTCCTTCAAGAGGAAGGGCACCAATAACATTTCTTCTGACATTATATGATACATCTCCCTGACCGGTCCCTTTAGGAGAAAATTTATACGATTTAATTTTGAACAAGAAAGTAAACATGATATTTAAATACCTCCATGGATTTCTTCAAAAGAGTAAACCTTTTGAGTTATTTCTTTTTGCGAAAGGTCAAAGATTTCCAGATTCGCCGATGTATCGAAGCAATGGTGCAGAGAGATGATATATTTTGTGTTAGGGATTCTTTTCAGGTGCGTTGAACTGTCTTTTTGCGCTTTGAAAGAGTGTTAAAAATCAATGTTGAGAGAAACAAATACCGTTCTTTTTAATGAGTTGAACACCATCGAAATTGACATAATGTCTCTTTGTTTCAAGGTCAATGACGCTGATATTATTAGTGTTGTATGTACACCACGCGAGAAGCTCAGTAAAGGTGCCTGCTAAGGAAAATTCGAGCTTTGTAAAGCGAATATAAGGGCGTTTCGTTTAATATTATCGAGAGAAGGAAAAGTGAAGTGCAAATGTTCTGTTTCAAGGAAACTACCTGCATTTGTACACTTTGAAGACAAAGGGCAAATTTGTAAACCTTCTTTCGTTTGATTGATCTCTTCTAGACCTGGATTGGAAAAGGAATCAGTGCTATTATCTTTGTTTTTCTTTCGCCCTCATTAGAAAGTGGGATTTGATAATTAGACTTATGCTTCCAAAGATCCGACTTACTGATTTATTCTTAATAAGATTTTATCAGAGATTATTCGAATGCAAGGTCGAAAATGATCCCATTAAATAGTTAGCAAAATAAACCCTACTTAATACAGATAAACTTAACAATTTCAGAAGATTTACACTGAAGACTACATAACTCGACTTTTCACCACAATAATCAGGTGGAAGCATAGTATTTCAAAGAGCTCGAAAACATTTCATTCTAAAATGACTTTATCTTTAACCGTTTTTATCCAGCGTTTTGGTTTCTACTACTGTCTTCACACTATTGAAGAAAATCTTTTCCAAAACCGCCAAGACGGTAATGATATATCGCGTATTTTATTCAAATTCTTGAAGTCTTGTTGAATTGAAGTCAACGAAGAGCAGTGTTTTTCAATGATACTGAATTAGATACTGAAAAAGTTATTCGGGGGCTTCAACTTCAAGCATATCTAGATTTTCCAGGGGAGGACTATTTGACACATAGTCTATGAATTTTGATAGGATTGATTCGAATCAAGATTGAACCTTTTAATGTAAATCGCAGTTCTTTTTTGGAAAAGCTTCTCTGATATTGGTCGACTTCGTAAATTTTACGTGTTGCTGCCAAAAACACGAAACTAGCGACAATTATAAAATATTTAGTGCTGATAATTACAATCATACACATTGACTTCAAATTAAATCAATAATTCAAGATAAAAGCACGATCAAACTGCTGCTGACTCTTAGGAATTTTCTAAATCTGCCTGTGATCCAACAAATTTAAGGGAGCCCTCTAATTTTTCATGCATATCTCAACATTAGTATTGACAAAAAAATGCCATTTACAGCAAAAGAAAAGAACAATAGCTTTACAGCTGATAGCTGTAGGGGAAAAAAATCCAAGCTGTGATTAGTTTTTCGCATACTCTAATCAAAAAATCAAGCGATCGAAAAGTCTTTATATCTCTACCAAAGCTTTTTCCAGTATTTTTTTCACTCAATTCAGTATTCGAAGGCAAGAATAAACGCAAGGAAGGAAAGCCAAATACAAAGCGAGCAATATGGAACACATATCATGTGAATATGTAGATATCTTCCTTGCAAAACTCAGTTCACTCAACAATTTTATTAAGACATAATTACGAGAATTATTAATGAAGTTATTACTTGAGATTATTATTAGAATTATGGCAATTTAGTTTCCAATTAATGTAATATGGAGGTATGGCGGGAGTCAACTTACCAGTAGAAAGGAGCACCACCACCAAATGCATTACCAAATGCATTGTTGTATGGCATCATAGCTTGATTGTAGCCTGATGGGTAATTAGACAATGGAGGGTAGCCAGGCTGATTGTAAGGCGAATAAGCAGGGCTGTACATTGAGGCAGGGTTGTACATTGAAGCAGGGTTGTTGTACATCGAAGAAGGGTTGTACATCGAAGAAGGGTTGTACATCGAAGCAGGGTTGTACATCGAAGCAGGGTTGTAACCTGAGAAAGGGTTGTAACCTGAGAAAAGATTGCTACCAGGGAGAAGATTTGAAGCACTACCCCAAGGGCTGTTAGCGGTTGGATTCCATAGACTACCAGGAGTCATCCATGGGTTAGCAGGAGAAGTCGGGGCCGTGGAAGTTGAGCAACCATCAAATTCTTGTTGCAGGCAGGCTAACTGATAAGAAGTACCATATTTTTGGCAAGAGTTGGGACTAGCATTGGAACAACTAAGACACGAAAGGCCAGCTGTGCAAAAGCATGGTTTGCAGCAATTTGAGGTAGTATCTTCAAAAGTTCCTGGAGGACAGCTCGCCAAGCACTGACCGTTGAACAAAAATGAACCACTGGCGCAAGACGTACACGAAGAGCTTCCAGCAGCATTACAGGTCGCACAAGAGAATGGACAAGCACCATTTGTTGATGTAAAGCAATCATCGCAAGTATTCGTGGCTTTATTTTTGAAAGTTCCAGCAGGACAGTTCGTGACGCATTCTCCATCGGACAGATACTTGTCGCCAGTGCATGCAGTACATTCGTTGGATGTCGGCCCAGAACAGGTGTTGCAGCTCGGATTGCAAGTAAGTGTTACACATGAGCCCGACGTAGCGGGAATGTATGGAGGGTAACAGGTTGTACAGAATGTGGCACTATCACAAAATTTGCAGTTGCTAGGACAAGCTGAACAACCGCCTGATGCGTCGACGAAAAATCCCTCATCGCATGTGGTGCAGGTAGTGGGTGAAGAGCAAGTTATGCAGTTTGAGGGACATCCCACACAACCTCCCATTCCGTTGGGGAAATATCCATCGTCACATGAAGTACAGGTCGTGGCTGAAGTCTGACAGGTTGCGCAGGGTGGGGTACATGGTTGACATTTGCTCTCTGCATCACTATAATATCCATCTTCACACATGCCGCATTCAGTGGTTGAGGTGCAACTTACACAGTTATCGCTGCACTGCACACACTCGCCCCCTGCGTCTGGGAAATATCCATTTTGACATCCGCCACACACTCCGCCAGGACAGGTTGCACAACCCATTGGGCATGGTTTACATTCGCCTGCGTCATTGTAAAATCCAGTGTCACATGTGGCACATGTGGTGGCTGTAGCACATTCTATGCAGTTCGCACCGCAAGATACGCATGAAGTTCCAGTGTTATAATATCCATCGTCACAAGTAGTACATTGATTCGCTCCGGTACAGGATTGACAGTTCGTACGGCACTTTAGACATCGGTGGCCATTACCTTGAGGATCTAAAAAGTTTCCTGGAAAACAAGTGACACAAGCATTGGAACCACCTCCGTCACACGTCTTGCAAGATTGCGGAACCCCATTACCCATGCCTTGAAAGCATTGTAGGCACTGGCCGTTGTTAGTTTCGTAATATCCTTCTTGGCACACTGCTCTTACAGTAGTTGAGTATGTGAGAAGACCGAAAAGGAGAATCAACAAAGTTCGCTGTTTCATAACTTTTTGAATGAATTTTTTATCGTAAAGATTTTATTTTTTGATGAAATGTGGAGAGATCTTCTGGGTATTTAAATTCGCTAATTAAGCCAGTGAAATTCTACAAAACTCAAATTATTTTTTCAGGAATCGTTCTGTCGAAATTAGCAAATTCAAACTGGTCAAGAACAGGATTCGGATCAATGATTTCGCTTCTAGGCAACCGTTTTCAATGTTCGCCTATATTTCCATTTAGAAATCGAAATTTCTGTAGAAAATGGTGGATTCACCAACGTCTATCCGTTATTTCAAGAAGTACAAAAAAGCTTTTCCTCTTTAACATTGCTTTGCAATGATGAATCAAGAGATTCTTTTTCCTACAGACAATGATTGGGGGTATCATATTTTTTCTTTTACATGTTCAGAAACCTGCGCTTTTTTCTCGCATAAGGGTCAATTGAGTAACTCAACAATTTCTTCTATAATTCTCACTAGGAAACAAACATTTAAGAAAAAATAGAAAGAGCAGGTCTGCTGGCGTTGTAAGGTGAGAACCCATTATCATATCAGTCATTTCGAAGTCTAACGATCCGAAAAATGGTGAGAGAAAAGAAGAAATAAGGATGCTCAATATTCGTTTTAGATAGCGAACTAGGTTTGATAATAGCTGCGCTCTAAAGCCGGACTGTATTCAAGACACCTATTCGTTGGGACTTGCCGAGAGAACTCGAGTTCCTGAAGACCCTTTAATGTGCTTGGAGAGGCTGCAGCCGTTACTCTGACGTTTGAAATCTGGTTAACTCGATGAATTCGAAATTTCCACTAATGTTCTGAAGAACCGCAGTCGCAGAAAGAACAAAGAATCAATCTGAATTTTATTAAAGAACCTCATATTAGGATGAGATCCAATTCAGGCTCGTTTGAAATAGAATTAAAATGTTTCTTGTAGAATGCATTGGATGCACTTCCTACTCTATGACGGTCAACATAGAATCAGATAACCTCTAATAAGCATATGAAGCAACCAGAATTCATTAAGCTCTCTATCTTACCCAAAGAGCAGGTTTATGGTGATTGGAATAAAAATACTTCGAAGCTATGACGCTTTGCTTTGACAACTTCCCAAGAGGTTATGAAAGATGCGTGTTTACTCTTGGCGAGATGGTAGAGAGCGAGAGAATAATTTATAGCCATTAAAAATTTGTTCATTTCATTAATTTTTCTTTCTATAAATGATTTGAAGAAGCTTCTAATTTAATTTCTCTATTGTTCCAATTACAATTTTTATTCTAAATTTCTCCCAAATTCTTCCTAGCTATCTGCTAACAAAAGCCTAAAAAATTGGGTATAAGAGCGCGCGAATTTTCCAAGGATGGATGCGTTTCATGGTGAAGAAGGATTGCATCAATAAAAACATCGATCTCCATCGAAAGATATCCAGAGATCTCTCAAGAACGCTGCAATGAGCATTTGAAATAGACCCATCGCCTAGAGAAGCTGAGATTCAGCGTGGATTATTCGAATTATTGCTCGTGTGTTTTTTTTGTTTTTTTGGGGTTCTTTTCTCTCTATAGAGAATTTTGAAGCAGAGTCCATTGAGTATTTTGCTGTTATTGAGAACCGCTATTTCTGTTTCTTTATTTTTATGATCCCAAGCCAGAACAAAAAAATGTGTTCTGGCTGTTCTAAATTGGATAACTTAGAGATTTTGCACGATTAAAAAAAAAATTAATCGAGAATATTTTTTTGATTGTCTTTAAATTGATGAAAAAGAGAGCCTAAGGAATTTCGTACTGTTAAAACAGAAAATTCAACATTTTAATGAAAATGTGAAGGATTAGAAGTCTGACAAGGAGAATGGATTCACATTACGTGCGGATTCTATCCTTTTCATAGAAAATATGTTTCAACTGATTTGGTTCTACTGAATCTGTTCCCAGTAATTTCTCCAATTCAAATCCAAATCATCTTAGAACGCATTCGATGCATTGGATGAGTCACTCGCAGCTTTTCGAGTGAAATAATGAAAATCTTTGATTATAAGCAAGATGTTGAATAGTTTTCACTTCACGTGTTGAGCATTTTCTCTTTTTATATCACTTCAACGGAAACGTAAGCTAATAACTTTAGATATTCAATGCGGCAAATCGTGCTCAACTAAAACTCATTTTCAATTGAGCGGAAGAAAATTGTTTCATTAGCAAATGTACTGTTGAGAAAGGAGTACCAGCTTTGCGAAAATTTTAATTAACACATGTGAACAAGAAGTGAAGTGAAGTAAAAATCAATGCAAGGTAGGTTTTGCGCTAAGAATGTTTTGAGAGCTGACAAGTGATAAAATTACACCATGGAAGATAATTATTAGATATCATAAACGCTCAACGACAATCAGGCAAGTTGTGTAAAATGACCAACATGCTCAAGCGAGAAGAAAATACTCTCATCCGGCTCAAAGAAAGTACCTTCTATAACCTCCATCCCGAGATTCAGTTTGAAGTCTCTTGCTTTTTTTTAAATGATTGCTGGGACTTAAAACTGCTGATTCTCCTTCCAAGACAGATTTAATTCAAATGATTGGGCAACAATTCGAAAGAACGTACAATCATTTCGCGGAATTAAAATTCATTCTCACTGACTCAAAATTTGCGTTTTGCTTTTAATCGTTAACGTTAGTTTTTCAACAGTTGACGTGTATATTGTTGAGAGAATCGGGAACAGCCGCAGTATTAATGGAAAAATCCTTGACAATTTGTAAACAGATATTTTATCTAATCAACTACATTGTATAAGGAAGCTCATCCTCACAATTAACTGCGAAATTTACTTGAAAATCATATGAGCAAATCAGAACGTAGGTAGAGGCATATAGTCAAGAACTAGTCGTGATTGATCAACAAAGCAAACGATCAGAAAGGTACTATGAAGCAACTGTAATGAAATATCATGAGAGTTGATAAAAGTATAAATCGCTTTTGCGTTATATTGGTTAACTAAAGAAAATTTCCTTGAGCAAAAAGTTAAAGATTCAAAGGCTCTTCGAGAACAGATTTTTTGAGAAGGAGATTTGAATTCTTGTCCTAGGCAGATCCAAATTACCAGTTTTATACTGAATAAGGCCATCTAATGAAGAAAAGGCCTCAGTGAGAATAAAACGGTATTTTCACCATGATACGCAAAATTTCGAGTAGTTTACGAAAGAGGAGTCTATCATTTGTTTTCTTGCCTTTCTGACAGTTAAAAGGGAACCTTAATAACCATAGAAATGTATTCTTCATTGCCTCTGATCAGAACGATTCTTTTTTTCTTCATTATTAATCGAAATCTCAAGCCGGAACATACGATTGAGTTCTGAGAACTCTAAATTGATAAATATTGGAAATTATTACAACAACACGAGCTGATAATTTAGAGAGTTCTAAAAGATTTAATTCAGGAAAATTAAAATCTCGAACCGGAGCTTTCGAGTGTGTTCTGAGAACTCTAAATTGATTAATATTGATATCGCTTATAATTTAGATAGTTCTGGCAGATTTAATTCAAGAACATTAAAATCTCGAACCGGAACATTCGATTGCGTTCTAAGGACTCTAAATTGATTGATATTGGAAGATAGCACAACATAGCGCTTATAATTCCGAGAGTTTTGGCAGATTTAATTCAGGAAAATTAATTCAAAGAACCTCTGTTATAGAAAACAGCTCAACTAAACAGAAAGGAATAGGATGGTTACGATTTTGCGATTAGACAGGCACTTTAGAGGAAGAGGAGTTGAAAGTATCAACTGTTTCACATTTTTTGCAAAAATGAATCAGATGACAGTTCCTTTTGCTGAGGGTGATGGTTTTAATCAAGTGGTGATCAATCAGGTGTATCTCTATCATAAAATTCATTGAAAATTGTGCTTGATTTCTGACTTTCGATATGATGATGAAACACATTATTCGGAGCTAAAGCTATCGTTGATATACTTGATAGCAGCAGGAAACTCAATACGCAGAGGGCAATAAATTCTATTTTTATTTGTTCAACATGAAAAGATCCACTTGAGTTTAACAGATTTGTTTTTATGTTATATCGATAAATGAAAGATAGATACGTAAATGTTCTCATTTGAATCGCTGTTGTGTCATTCCGTGTTATTTGAAGCGGCAAATTTTTTTCTTTTTGTAAAAATTTTAATATTCACAGCCCTAACGAATGCGCGTTTCAAACTGTTGTCGAATGATAAAGCATATGAAAATATCTCGTATTGCTGGCAAAGATTATGGAAGCTAATATCCTCAAGAAGTTTGCATTAGTATGGAGCATCTTTCTTGATCCTTTAGAATGCATTCTTAATATTATTAATGTCATATTTACCCAGGATATTAAGGAGATATCGAAACTTTAAATAACTTCGGCTTTAGAAACGCTGAATAAGACAAAGTTGACGATTATTCCATTTTCAAGGCTTTGAGATGCCCAGCTCTCGTTTCTAAATTTCAAAAAGCTACGTTTTAAAAACTCTATTTCCCTTTGAGAAAAGAATCTCTTTGTTTTTTCACTCTGATCCAAAATTTGTTCCACAATCTTGGCAATTTTCTTACCTTTTCAAAGTATTCTAATCCAAAATGATAAACTTAGTGGACTATCTTGTAAAGCTTATCGATTTAGAAGAGAACGAGATCATAATTCAAACCATCGTTGCAGAAATTTCGCAGATTTTCTTCAGTTAATGCTCTCTGTGTTCAAAGGAATCATCTAAAAATAAGGATATTTTTTGAAATTAAACAAAAGCACATTGCATTCTGAACTATATCAATCTCCCTTTCGGAAGGTGCTAATCTGCCCAGAAAAACAATTGAAGTTTACATTATTCAATCATAAATTTAGTCTCTTGAATCCTTTTGCCAATAATGTCAGATGATCAAATGAAAAATACACTAGAGCGTTTTTGCCAAAAAATTAGTCTAGGTCTTTTCATCTTTTTTTTTTGTCTTTCTCTATTTTCGAAAGACTTTCAAAGGATAGAGTATTTATATTTCATACGTAATGATTCGAAACAAGAAAAGAGAAACGAATGTTGCTCATTGATGAATGTAAGGATTCTAATAGCTCTAATCGACAAACTAGTAGCATCTTTTCGTAGATATATCAAAGCCGGCACTCAACTAATTCATTGATCTAAATGAAGCACACTGGTATTGCCCATTTTAATAATGAGGTTATGATTATTATTATAATAATTAGATTGCCAATTACGTTTTCCTGGAGTAGTTTCAGTATAAAGTATTTTTCCACAGTTCACATCCAATAATTTTGCTGTTTGCTCAACAGATGCGCTCGCAACCATACTCCCACTCGGATTCCATGGCACACAATTAATACTCGCTAAAAATTTATTTACCGCCATATCATACAAGATAAAATCCCAAGAAACCAATTTAAAATTGGAGATATCACTGAAAACCACAAGTTCTCTCTAGATATTGAAAGAGGTCAGTGTGTATGCCTGAATATTGGCATCAAAGCTATGTACAATCTTCGACTCGTGCCTGTACTAATTCTTAGATTGGCCTCCTGATGTCAGTAAATTTCTGTTGGTTAGACAGACATCAATCCAGTATATATCATCTGAATAAATGAAATCAACGATAAAATTAAATATGTAAAAACAAACAGATGCTCTTACAAGAGCATTCGAGTTGAATTGGACTATCCAAGGTTAAGACTTTCTTTTCGACATCAAAAATATTGAGTTTTCTCCAACTGTGCTTGATAAATAAGCAGGGCTCATCAATTGTACCGCTTCATCTACAGCGAGCATACGAATTTGATATAATAGTGTGCATTATAATAAGTTGTTGGGTTGGGTGGTTGCTAAATTACGACTGCCGAATTGCATATGAAAACTATATTGTCAGTGAACATTTCTGAGATCAAGCACATACCATCAACGTCGATTGTCTCTACCAGTCTGCCGCTCGGAATCAAGACAATATAATGCCTAGATAAAATTGCTTACTTATAAAATGCAAAAAACATTCTAAATGAATTCAGCTGTAGGTTGTTCTGCAAAAAAAAAAACACAAAACCAATGCTATTAAATCACCACCAAGGCTACTATATTCTGAGTGCCAATTAGCTTCACGAATCAGCTTCACATTGTTGTCATCGACATCGAACAAATGACAAGCTGCTTTTCCACTTAGACAGATCACACCAAGAGCGTTCCTTCGAGGGTTAGAAGTTGCGTCTCCTCTATTGGTGTCTAAAATAGAGTAATGAGGTCGTTAGTATTGAATAAGTCGATATATACTTCCAAAAACTTCCTAAGAAGCGTTAATTTTCTTAGGTTGTGGTTTGGAGACGTCGAATATCTCCAAATTAGCTGAAAACATATGACTATGGTTGAGAGATACAAGTAGGTTTGTATGCGGAATTTCTTTTAATTGAGTCAAAGCACCTAAGCTCATAGAAATAAAGCAACTATTCCCATTAGAAATTACCTTTCTGGATTTGAACTCCGTTAAAGTCTGCATATGCTTCCTTCGTATCAAGATTGTTATGTTGGTATGAACACCATGCAAAAAGCCCTAAAGACTTGGGAGTTGCTATTGCTATTTAGAAATAACATGAAATAAGTAATGAGAATGAAATATATTGGAGAAAGAAACAGCTCTCTTCACCAAATTCGATTACCAGCGATAATGATTTTCTTTTTCGAAGAGGCATCACTTTTTGTCCTCTATGGCTAGATTGTGTTAGCTCTTCAAATATATTTAACTCAAATTCTTCAAGTTTTAGCAGATTTCTGAGATCTACTCTCAGCATCCTCTCAATCAAACTCTGAAATGTATGGAATCGCTAAAGCACTCCTGTAAAGACAGTTGTAGTGTTAAATCGAGGGTTTCACGTGTTTCTCTATCCGTCTTCTTCGCTTGTCTCACAGTTTGCATCTCTGCGAAGACACTTTGAGGCACAAGAAAGAGAAGAAAATAATGTCTCGAATAGAATGGATTGCTCAGAAGTCTACGTTATTCATCTTGAGTTCAAATAATGCCAAAGCTTTTATTTCCTCAATCAAGTCTTGAGAAGTGAGTCTCGCTTTTATTTGCGACTGTATTGATACGTCCATTACTGAGAGGAAATGCTCCTCAATGTCACTGATTCTAGCCCATTCGCTCAAAAAGAAAGTATTTTTTTTCCTTCATCAAACATATTTTTTTTGGCTTCAAAATGCTCAATGTGTTTTGATTTTGCCATTCTTTCTTGAGAGATACGATATCTGCGAGAGTGTCAGCGAGAAGTTTCTGTGAATCATTTTCGGCTCTTCAGGATTTATAACGATATTACTCTGATAAAATTGGCTCATTGGGAAATATGGGAGAGTCACGCAGGTAATTCACTTGCCGTCTTGACTGTTTGAAATGAATTAGTGATGAGGGAACCAGTGGAGATGAAGGAGTTCTTTGCACAAAAAGAGCTGCTGTAGTACCAAAATGGTCTTCAATGAGTCTTTTCGTCCCGTCAAGGACTCTGGCAATGCGCTTCTCTTGTGAAACGCGTGATTTGACTTCAAATACATTGTATGTGGATGTTTCTGCGATAAGATTGATATCTGAGTAGTTGAACTTGCTGTTGTGGGGCGATTGAATTGACTCAGTAGAGTTGTTGAGCTATATTAAGAAGCCAATCATTGGCCAGAAAATTATAAAAAAAGATAGCTTGCCCAATTTTAGTGTTGTACACAACAGATTAGGAAACAAGAAAGTCACACAAACAAATGAGAGACAAATTACTATTTTATCATTCTAGCAACCATCTACCAAACAAAATAACTTTTATATAAAGACAACAACTATAGATCTAAACTTGCTTTGAGCTGCTTGCCTAACGGTCAAACCATTAGGTCCATAGGTTACTTTGTAACTCATAAAGTTATTCATAAATCGCTAATGAAGTGAAACATAAATAAATGAATAGTGAATATTTCTCGAAAATTGCTTTGGCATCCATTCAAAAGTGCACATAAAATTATAAAATAAAATTACAAAATCTTCTCGTTCCTTTTGTAAATAAAGCAGAGAAGTTCTGATTGACGACTCAAAATCAATTTATAAAAGGGTAACTCTGTTGTTCTCACGGAATTGTTTTGAATGATTCGTTTTACACAATTCATATAACCCTGCGGTAAATAATTTCCGTATGCTAACAAAGCTGGCATTTGCTTCTGGTATTCTGTATTTGTGTCATGACAAATGCTCTTTGAAACTTTCAGTTACTGTAATGAATAAGATAGAGCATATCTTAGAATTCAAATAATTTCTGATAATTTTAATCGGATCAGTAATTAATGACAATGATCTGACTCGGAAATTAAGGGGACAAAAAATAAGTAAGATAAGTAAGACTGATTAGTTGTCAATACATTAATTTTATTTATTTTCCAACTCAACTCAGAAGCCAAAAATGGGACAAGACCTAGCTGCAATCAATAAGTCAAATGATGAAACAACGAGTAACTACCGATTTTTATATACATTAACTGATTTCTCCCGGCTTTCCCTATTTCGTCGATGCTGATTCTTATGAATTTCTCTCTCACTAACGATTATTTTGGATAGCAGCCAACGCTTCAGGCCTGCTTGCCTGGAGTTCATACAAACACAACAAGATCACCGTTGCCGATTTGAATACTGCGCAAGAATTCACCGACTTTGCTGGAGCGCAAATCCGCACCATGAGACGTATTTTAATTCCAAAATTCAATCTTAACTCTGAATCAAGAATACGATAGCAGCTCGACACATGTGAAAGAAATTCCAAACACAAAATTTCTGGTGTCTCTCCACAACTGCTGGAACAAATCTGCCAGCATGAAAATATTTGCTCTTACTCCACAAGGAAAGGCAACGCCAGTTTATACCTTCGAAGAAGTGAAAGGAAGTGAGGACCTAATCCTATCCCGCAATCATAAGTTAATGCTGGTTTAATCATATGTAGTAACTGGACAAGGAGAGGTGGCTTATACGCCAAGAAGAAGCATCCTTGCTGCATTAAGTGTGGCTGGAAAAGTAGATTATCACTTGTTCAAGATCAACACAAGTCCTTCACACGTTGGGGAAGTTGCAAAACTGGTACAACGATGCCCATGGAATACCCGACCCAGCATGATGGGTTCAGGTGCCTTAACGCTTTCTTTTTAAACTAAGATTGATTGTAGATAATCAAATTTGCAGCCTTGATTTTGATTCAACCGGGGAGCTTATGGCTACCTTCGACCGGATTGGCATGTGCTTGATTTCCGACGTATCCACGCACAAATGCTCCTTCAGTTTGAATATAGGACATGCGCCACTTGAGGGTAATTCTACTCGATGAGATGACCAGTTCATCCTTTAACTTTAATCTTCATTCATGTTATAGATATGTGGAATCGTTGCAGATGGAGTACCAATATTGGAGACCCTTTCTTGTTCGTGAAGTATGATCGAAGACTACTTAATGTTCTCGATGTCGAAAAGAAAGTTCTTACTTCAACGCATTCAATTCAACTAGAAGATATGGGTAAACGCTGCGACCATTGATTATTGATTGCTATTCTGCGTTACATTTTTCATTGTTATGCCCTTCGATCGCCTAATTGTAACCATTTTATTTTGAAGATTTCACACGTGTGCACTGGATTGACGTTTGCCCGAGGAATGGGAATTTAGTTGCGGCAGGCTCCAATGACGGAAGTATCAAAATTTTTGATCGAAGAGAGTTTAACATTGTCAAAACTCTGAATTCGATCCATTCAAGTAAGAACTTCGATCCTTTTTTATTAGAGCATGGAACTACATCTCTACTTCTTGGGTTCTATGTTTTCCGTTTTTGTAAATTTTTGAAAAAATTGTTTGCTTTCTGATGATGGTGACCGAATAATATTAGAATGGATCAACTGCGTGCGATGGAATCAAGAGGGAACGCACCTTGCGAGCGTCGCTGGGGATAGTACTGCAAAAGTCGTAGATTTTTCGACTGGAAAGATAGTCTATGCTAATGAATTCCCCTCTGGAAGTAAACGATTCACAAAAATTGAGATCGTTAATATTTTAACTAAATCACTAGCTCATTATGCAAAGTCGGTATGTTTCATTTAGTGGGCACCTGCAATGAAAACACCAAGACCAAAGAATCAGACTATTGAAAGCTAATTATTGTATTGGTTTATTGTGAACTCGGTGAAAAAGATTATTGTGTTTATTATGTGTATATTGCGTATTTACTTACTCCTAAGATAGAGAGCAATATCTTAAGAGATTATAAACAGGCAGGAATGATCAAATAGACATCCAAAATAGCAAGCAGTTGCAATATTTGTTAATTTGACACTAGGAAGCGTTATCGCTAACGATAATAGCGTTAGCCTTTTACTGGTGTTTAATAATCATTGTAACTCGGAAAATTAAATCGATAAACTCTTCTCATTCTAGCAACCAATATTTGTGTTTTCAAAGAAATTAATCTTCTCTGTCACTTCCTCTTGAAATATTTCTGAGTCATAAAACTCTTTTGAAGGCAATACCGCAATCAACCATCTCTGTATCCTTGAAATTTCCCAGACTAAATCCCATCAATACCCTGGCAGCTAAGTTTAAAATTTTCAAATCTATTCTCACCTCAACATTACTCTTTGATCAGCCGAAGCTACTATTACCAACAGAAATAATAAGAGCTTATTCTTGAAGTATTCTAGCATTTGAACTAAATTCGGATATTAATTCGGGTCATCAATAGTAATTTGAGAAAAACAATGCTCTCATGTAGCCTTCATCTTTGCCTGGCATGGGTTCATTTAACATTACCAAATACACAGTTTAATTCCAAGCGAGACTCCTCTCTTGTGCGTGCCTTACCGAAAAGACTTTGAAGTTGTTGAAAACTCAACTCATACGAGGATAGCCTCATTCTGAATTTTATGTACTTCTGGGATTAAACTTTTATTCCGAGCGTAAAAAAAAAAGAAACCTATCAGCAGGTCCTTCCTTCCTAAGAAATTTATGACCGAGAAGACTCAACAGTTCGTATCGAATACCTAAAGCATACAGTCTTCCTTACCTTGCTGCATTAGATGGGCGATCTCATGGATATATGCTCAAGATTTTTCAACGAACTCAATGACGTGTGCGCCAAATACATGCCCAAATCATCGAAAAAATCGAAAAACGCAGGAAAGTCAGGCCAATACGAGGAAGAGAAAGGAGGTTCAACCAAGATTAAAAAGCCTAAACCATATGTGGACCCCAAGGCGCCAAAAAAACCTACAACTAACGTCTATTTAATCTATTGCAATGAACGTCGACCTCATTTGCTAGAAGAACGTCCTGGTAGAGCACTGCCTGACTGCAAATCAAAACTAACTTCACTTTTTCACATGAAAGATTTAAAAAACGATCCTAAGGGGTTGGCGAGAATCGCCGGAGATGAGTGGCAATCACTTCCTGAGGAGAGCAAAAAGGTATAGGAGTTGTTGTGGCAGGTTCGCATAAAAAGCATCTATTAGATGTATCGAGAAAAGGCTCAAATTATAAAGGAACAATACGAAGCTGAACTTGCTAAATATAATGCAGAAGGGTAACACTAAACAGTTATTCAATGATGATAGAATTGAATTGTTGCAGCGGAGATAAGAAGCCTAAAGGAAATGGTCCAGAGAAAAAAAGTGGCGAGCAAAATGAAGCAATAAAAATTGATGACTCTGACGAAAACTCCGAAGCTGGGTCATCGAATGAATCGTCAGACAGTGACGATTCTGAGAGCGAATCTGGTGGGAAATCTGGCTCGCATGTAATCGTTACTATGGTTAAAGCTTATTCATTTAATAACTGAAACTCTACTAGAAAAATGCGCTTCAAAGTAGCAGTGATGAAGAGAATGACGTAGAACCTAAAGTAAGCAAGAAAGTGAAAAAACATTAAAATCTAAAAGCCTTAAAGGCTCTTAAACTCGGTCGGTATAGACAAATTAATATTAGGATATCGAGTTAGTTGGATTGTTAATCGAGTCTTTCCGCTGAACTGAACTTTTTCCTTCTATATTGTGTTTTCCAATCTCAATAATTCATGATACTGGCAGATTAACTTCAATGCATTGTTCTTCATTTGCCTAATGACAGGAAGAAAGCAACCTGTTTTGAACTGAATTTTCGAAATAATAGACAAAAAGGCAGTAATATCAAAACGCTAAGTAGATTCAGTATTTTATTTCAAAAGCAGTGCGATGGAACAGCACCCTACTTGAGGTAGTTCCGTTTTGTAGTTGCCTCTATCTCAGCACACATTCAAAATTGATACAATCTGCTACTAATAAACGCGTTTCTACTACAAAGATTTTTTCGATCCTCTTTGATCTAGGCATCTGTACTGCCAAGAAAGCTCGCTCTTCGCATCAGGTGAAAGATAGCCTCATTCTTTCACTATCACTGTGTTCAAAAACCCTAAATTTATAAGATGAATCTTATTTAATAAAATTTAAGCTGAGAAGCTTGGAGTAATCATGTACTTGATAACCCTCTCAATCTTGCTTCATACAATGGCTTATTGATTAAGAGAAAGGTCGAACATAATCGACGGTGCTCAACAGGTTCAGCCTTATAATACCGAGAAATTATCTTATTCATAGATCTAATAGCTCTTGGCAAACAGCCAACGCATGTACAAATTAACTCGTAATATCAAAGAGCGATTAATTTATTTAAAATGTGTAATTTTACGAAATATAACTACTAAAATTAGAATAAAAATCGGTTTATTGTGAGGGATGTCCTTCAACTTCGATCTCGTCGACAGCACCCGCATCAGCAAATTCAAATGCATCCAAATGAAAGATTCCTCCGTTTATTTTGGAGAAGTCGCTTGGATGGATGAGAACGGCGTTTTATATGTAACTTCTTAACTCTCTACCCGGAAAATCCTCAATAATCTTTCAATCCACAACAGGAAGAGCCTCCTGTGGACCCTGCGACTAATCCTAACCTCAAACGAGTGCGCCATGGCATCGGTATTCAACTTTTTGGCACTACCGACGACAATCTCCTCTGCAAATACGAAGGAGAATGGGATCGAGATCAGCGCAGTGGAGAGGGTTTCTGCATTTTTCCAGACAAATCCGTTTATCATGGAACTCTTCGCAATAGCATCAAAGACGGCTATGGAAAGTTCAAATGGCCGAACGGCGATGCGTATGAAGGGAACTGGAAGGCCGAGAGGATGGATGGCGGTGGGAAATTTACGCATAGCACCGGAAATGTGCTTGTTGGAGTCTATAAAAATAATTACTTCCATAAGGTAATCGATCACTTCAGTAAATAACCCACTAACATAACCCTGAATAGGGTGGAGACCAATTTTTGAATCCATTTTTGCCGAAAGAGGACTTAGAAAAGATTGAAAAGCGTAAGCGAGACATTAAAATATTCAAAGAAAGCACAAAGAATCAGAAGAATTTCGTTTTTGAGAAAACCGATTCGACGGAAGTCATCACTAAGACCATTAAAGAAAGCAATGCAAAGGACAGAATCCCTGTGATTTTAACCTCAAAGACGTATCATCATTACCTTGAGGAAGGATTAATCACATTTCCTTAGCTCTGAAGCAACGAAAAACGATGTGTTTACATCAATTTCGAAGTACCAAAACAAAAACATCGACGAATTTGACCTGAGATATGCATCTGAAGCAAAACTCGACAGTGTCTCTTATGAAGCGTATATGGTAGATACACAGCGCCATTACTGTCTTTCTTGACTCGAAATAATTAGTCTGAAGTGAAAAAGAACCTTGCTAGAGCCATAGCCAGAGGTGAGATCTTTTGCATCAATATAGACGACACCACGATCAAATATGATGAGATTTTCGATCCAGATCTCAGAGACTTCTACAACGCTGAGGCTTTTCCTGCTTATATCCTCGATCTGCAAGAATTTCGCAAAAAGGAAGTCTATCAGCCTGTACTTCTTGGCACAGAGTGTCACACAGGGACCTGGCATAAAGATTTCCAAGTAATAAAGCTTTATTGGCCTTTCTAACAGCATTATGATATTCAATAGCTAATTATTTGGTCGAAGTTCAGGATAAGCCTTGAGCTTGATAAAAAGAAAATAATTGAGAGATTCGAAAGACGGTTCTCGTCCATACTGCCGATGTTCAAACTTGATCTCATCCTCATCCCTTAAGTATGAACGAATGAATGGGAAGAGGCAGCAGCTATAAGATTAAACCTATATATACTCTATCTATTCATAAAAAATTGAGAGTTATCGTCTATGGATGAATGTTGCAATCGCTCCGAAACACCATAAACCGGCTGGATTGTGATCAAGACTATGAACTAAGACGCATATATTTTTTAAAAACAATTTATTAGAAAAAAAAGATTGACTCAAAAAAGCGTTTCGATTTAATGAGAGGAAAAATGGGTGTCACCATAATATCAAGGGGAGAATAACACTAATAGCATTGCCTTTCGAGGTCCCAGCCAATCTCTCAGGCAATGGAATGGATTTTTTCATTTTTTTTTTAAAAGCAATACTGGATTTCAAGGCACTTGGATTTTACTTTTTTAAATTGCCGAGTTTAATTCGTAATTTTGAAGGCTTGCGATACGATAATAAAGTTAATTAACCCTTATATATTCACGCAACTCTGAATAAAAGGTGATTGCTTGTCTTACCCCTCCTTATGAAAAAAGTTATCACACGGCAGCTTTCTCAGGGCAGGTGCGATTTCGATGATTCAATCTATCCAGACACTGAAGGATCAAAAAGAAATACGTTTTACAAAAAGAACACCAGTTTAACAGATAGTTCTTTCAATGAGAGCATTCCTGATGAAAATGCAGAGATACGACTGACCATATTCAAAAAAGTGACCATCGGCCCGCTTTCGCTCCCTCTACATGGTGACCCAGGCTCTAAAGTTAGCGCTATCTACCAGAATATTAGTCCAGCACTTGTTAGACTCGAGCAAGGAACTCAACTCAGTTTAAATTTCGAGTCTTCTAATGGTTCGAAGAAAGAGGCATGGGTGTCGGGTATGAGTTCCCCCACTACAAATAGAATGCGGAACAAAGTTTTAACTCAGACTCTCCAAAAGCGCAAGGAATTTTTTCAAAAAGATTCTGAAATTCAGCGTTCCAAAACAGCCTTTGCTCCAGCAGAGCCCTCAGACCAATGCGAAGAGCCGACTTCAGTGCATAGAGATACAAGCGCCTCTGTATTTCCTAAGAAAAAATGGGTTTTTTGCAAAATCTGTAAATTAGGTAACAAATTAGAATGCAACTATGTGTTTAAGCTCATTAGGACTCTCGCAAAACACAGTAATGAAAGCATTACGGTACCTGGATACACTGGAGTTGGACGCCTCGAAGGAAATGATATTTTACAAGGTGCTCGAGCATCTTGAATCTGAATTCGAACGTGCTAAAAGTACTTCGAATCTCAACAAACCGAAGCCAAAACCGACCAATACAGAGATAAGAACATTAAAAAAAAGTATAAAAATCCCTGGGACAGGAACCCTAATGCCTTTTTCTTTCATCTTATAGTTGATCTTTCAATTGAAACAAAGAGCGTGATTCATGAGTATGAAAGTGAGAATCAAGACTATGAGCCTGCCGAATGCGGCGCTCGTTGTGAAATTTGCTTTTATAAGTTCAAACCGACGAAGATTTACTCCCTCCTGCCTTGCGAGCACGAATTTTGTAGTTCCTGCACAAAAGCGTACTTAGAAAACTGCATCTTGTCTTTTAAGGTATTTTCGTCCTGATTTTGAATTGAAATTGCTTACACCTGGCAAGGTCCTTGATATTAAATGCCCACATGATGGTTGCGATCAAGTCTTCGATGATGAACATCTGAAAAACTACTTCGAACGAGATTTGTTTCAGAAATACCTGAGGTTCAAGAATACGGCTATATTGAATCAGAATCCCAACATTCGGTGGTGTATACGCGCAGGCTGCGAGAGATATATGATAGGGGAGCCGAATTCATCGTATCTGAAATGCGAGTGTGGAATGGAAATATGTTTTGATTGCTGCAATGAATATCACCCTGGGAAAACATGCGAAGAGGTTTTTGACTTAATTTACAAAGAATACGCCAAAACGGCTGATCTGCAGCTTTGCAGACACTGTAAAAGTCCTATTGAGAAAGAAGCGGGCTGCAATCACATCAAGTGCAGGTAATCCTGATGACAAATTAATAGTTGACTTAAATGATTATTTAGAGTCTGCGGTAATGAATGGTGCTGGCTGTGCGGCGCAAAGTATACAAAACACCACTACTCTCTGCTCAACCCTTTTGGATGCTCAGGGTTGCAGGCAGGCACTCATACGAAGGATAGGTGGCCATGCTGGAAGAGGACTGGATGGAGGTTTTTTCAGGGGATAATGCTATTCTTGTTAATTTTGTTCCTCCCGCTTATGTATCTAGGGGTATTAGTACTGTTTCCTCTTTTCTTGATGCGAAAGAGAAAGAGAAAAAAGAAGGCTTATAAAATGACGGCCTTCTCAAAGGGACTGTTGGTTGTGGTGGGTGTTATCGTGTTGCCTATAACAATGTTCCTTTGCTTGGTGTGCGTGCTGTTTTGGATTATTGAATTCATGGAAAAATGTTTTGGTTTCGTTCGAGCCAAGAGAAAGTGGCTAATTTACCTGGGAAATTTATTGTGCTTGCAGGAAGCAGAAGACCACGCAGATTTTGGGAATTCGAGTGATAGGAGCAACGATGAGTCTTCAATGCCTTCAATGCACAAGGTTCAGACTGTAGATTTAAACTAACCAAATCGTGCTACTTTCTCCAAGACTGGCACTGAACATCCATGAAAACTTTCAGAGTCGTATCAAATTAGATGCCATCTATCTAAGCTATTTTAAATTTTCAATAATAAGCATTTTAAACATCAAATACATCACTCTTATTATTTCAATGTATTCTTTATTGCTTTATTCTTAAATGTGATTTCTTTTTATTAAATTCTACTTTTATTTTATGTATAGTATTCAAAGTGTTTTTGAAAAAAGAGTTTAAGACTTTTTTATAGAATAAACACGCAAACAATCCTTGATGTAGTGGAAAGAATTCTAAACTTTATATCATTCGTTTGTACTTTAATATTGCAAAAAAAGGGCATCACCTTCCCTTCAAAGCCCAAGCGTAACATCTTGAGAATTCCATCGCATATCGCATATATGGAACATCCGACTTACTCTGGGTCGATGTTGTGTCTTTTCCCGAGTCCTGGTTTATCAATGTAGATTTGCTATCTGCTATCTTTTTTCTCTTCTTCTTCCTCGAAAGAGATTGGAAGTCGATCTGAAATTTTTTAATTGCTCTGTCTGAAACAGTTGTGGGTGGAAAAAGTATTTTGTCAGCAAGTAGAGGGCCTGCTTTTCCTATTTATCGTGAATGCATGTAATGAAAAATGAGTGTAGCAAAATACTTCAACTTCATATCTTTCAGCAATCAGAAATAAAACTCGTATACAAATTATTGTGCAAATCAATAGTATGAAAAAATCGTTCGTTATTAGGTAAGATTTCTATTTTTTCAATGAGAGCCTACTTTCTATTTCGGAAATTCAGTCCATAATTTTTTCACTTACTGTGGAAAAGAAAATACAGAATAATTATCATAAGATAGGTCGAGAAAATTTTAGGGGATACACGAATTAATGAAATAATTACAATCTCTGATTGATCGACTTAGCTTGGAGTTTATCTAAATTCTCATAAATGCTAAATATCGGGTTTGACTCAATAGATTCAAGTACTTCTAATAAGCGGTGAGCATTTCGACATCCCTCATTCGATTTAACTCAAATTTAATTTTCCTGCGTTCATGTGGCAATAAGTCCGTGTTAATCTTCTCGATTAATCGAGTATGGATTCAAAGCCGTGATAATAACTTGAATATTTTATAATAGCTAAAAGGACTGGTCTCATATTAATAAAAAAGTTCAATGTGTTGTTAGTAATCTTCTTGATAGAAGCATAGAAAATCAATAGGTTAAGTCAGTTTACTTTTTTGTCCAGACTGATATTTCATGAACATCTAAACTCAACAGAATCATGGAATCAGTTACCAAGGTACCTTACAAAATTATTTTCAGAAAAATTGATTTTTACATTCAAGTTGCTTCAATGGGACTACGCTTTATCCATCTTCTCATTTTACAAAATTTTCCCCTAAATTCTTTGAAAAGTTTCGTTAACTGAACAAAATCAACATGCTTCAACACCTGCCAAGAAATTATGGCAAGGCAACCGTAATCAATTTGTCGGTTAGGAGTTCAAGAGTGCCTGTAGTGAGAGCAAGCGCTTTTATTTGGCATGTTGATAATTTTTTCATTCAATTAATGAAATTTTTATTATTCCTGATTCATCTTTGAGTTCAAGAAATTCAGACCTAGTAATAAATAGTATTTTTCAAGTCCCGATTTTACCTTTTATCAAGCAATTTAAATCTCCATTTCTAAAATTACTTTTTATGCTTTTTCAGAAACCATACTATGCTATTATTTTACTCCAACAAAAAAATAGTAAAAATCACGTGACTAGTTCAATTGAGTAAATTACCACAGCGTTCATTCAAGTATTTTACACTGTTTGTCATGTTGTATACTATGGATCAACGTAAGAGCTTGGATCTTTGCTTGTAACTTAAAGGCAGTTAGTAATTTATATGTACATTTTAGTGTTTCTCTCAAACCAGAGTAATATTCTAGTGAAAGTTAGGACTGTAATGTTTTACAACCGCTATATTCCAGAAACTATTAACATCTACAAGATAGAATGCAACTAACTTGTCAGCTTCCGCAGCTAATTTTTCATTAAGGCCTTTAGAAATATTACTTTTCGAATAAACTAGTCAAAATCTTGTTAAAATAAGTCATAGAAAGATCTGTCTTTGTTATCAATTAATATATTGGCTTTGCGTGTAAGAATATATTTTTAAGCTATGCTATGCTGAGCTGATCCTCTGGGAAAAACTATTGAAGCACTCACTTGCCTTGCAACTTCTGCTCATTTAACTGTTGTCAAAAGTAAAATCACCAACATTCTGCTGATTGAGTATCTCTGGAATATTAGCTGAAAAAGCATGAGACAGAGCCATAATTATTTCTTACTCATATGCGAATGATGAAGTATTTTCTCAATATCTTTTTCCGTTAGCTCCCTGAGCGGTTCTTCCTTTTCCTTTGTTTGAAATATAGCATTATACATCTAACCAAGATCAAATCGGTCTTACAGGAGACTTCCTGAGAGTGTCATTGATCGAATTGATTAAAAACTGTCTATGAGGGATTTCTAATTCAACGTCATTCTTTTTCCAAATGCATCAAGAGAACTGACTTACTTGGTGACTCCGGCGATTTTTTTCTATTTCTGCTTTCGAAATATCTTGCTGCCTCTTCTCCACCAGCCGGTGATTGCAGCAGGTAGCTAAGGTCCACATCTCCTCCGTACTGATGCGATTTCTCATGATATGGGGAGCTTCGAACTGGATAATCCAATGCACTGTAGTAGCTAGCATTATTCGGATTAAAATCATTTTTTGGATTGAATGAATGAAGATCGTAGTCATAATTCATTAGAGGATCCTGATAGCCCCTTCCTAAGCTATAATCCTTCCCACTATAGTCTTTCACAACAGATTCCTTCAGGCCAAGACCACTAACACCAGCCTTCATCCCGGCAGCAGGGTCGGTTCTAAAATCACTAGGATTGTAAATTTTCGTCGAAACATCTCCTGGTGTGTAAGTAAATGAGTTGTTGTTAGAGGCATCAGCTTGAGAGTTGAGCTCTTCAATGATTCTTTTGATCTCTTCCGGCATACCTGGATAAATTCTAAACTTTTTGAAGCCTGATTCGCTTCGGGAAGGCTCTTGGTAAGTGTGTCCAATTATATT
>ENA-UOTX01000464-UOTX01000464.1-compost-metagenome-genome-assembly--contig:-NODE-464-length-43309-cov-6.649172_pt1 | contig 43309 bp, 44 predicted proteins | sample MGYA00238143_ERZ746982 | MGnify/ENA primary metagenome ERZ746982 (study PRJEB28758, sample SAMN06268862) | compost metagenome | isolation source: single cell | place: USA: California, Emeryville, Joint... | reverse complement strand
TATCCTCATCTGAAAACTCTTCGGCCAGTCCAATAAACGAGAAGAATTCATTGTAATTCTTCATTTCCTTACGAATCGGTCATGAGTGACGTACTCACGGCCTTTGTGGAGGCTAAACAAGAACTCTCAGAGGCCATCTTTACTGGCCTGAAGAGTGACGTGACAGTTGAGCTTTACAACCAAAAGAAACGCCTCCTTTTCCAACGGGCATTAGGTAAGCTAGCATATTTCCAAAGTAAGGATGAATTTCTCGAGGATGAGCTTCTCCAAGCTCTAAGTGGCTTAACTTATGAAGAGTGGCAGAGGAATGTCGAGCAACTAAGCCAGCAACTTAGAGTGGAAGCTATTATGATAGGCGGTGCTGAAAAAAAAGACTTTACTAATAACTTCGAGCTTATTGGAGAAATCCTTGGATTAACCTCTATATCGAGTGTCCCAAGGCCTCAAGAATTCGATTTGAAAAATCAATCGTATGTATACCGCGAAATCAGCACTCAGCGCTCTTCGGAGGAGAGCTGCACCACAAATTATTACCAAGTTGGGCATCCAAGGCTACAGGAACTGGCGGCTTTGGAATTCTTAAATATGAATTTAGCGGTCGAGGCATTTTCATAGTTGAGAAGTGAGAGACAGCTTGGATATATCGTAAAATCGAGAGTTTTCGAAGGATATCTATTGACAACAGGGCTTGTTTTGATAGTCCAAGGGTCAAGAGTAGATCCGATTGAAATGGATAAGGAAATTGAAGGGTTCCTAAGGCTATTTCATGCGCAACTTCTGAACATCACTGATGAGGAATTTATAAAAATGAAGGATAGTCTCACCGAGTCTCTGAGTCAAAAGGATGATTCTCTTTCTGAAAGAGGAGAGCGGTATTTTGCTGCGATAAAGAAGAAGACTTACGAGTTCAAGAAGAAAGAAAAGGTTCAGCAGTACATGGGGAGTCTACAAAAATCAGATGTTATAAATCTGTTTGAGAGGATTTTCATAAATGAGAGAAGTAAACTGAGCATTCAAATTTTCAGAAGTTCGAATTCGACAGCTCTGGAGCTAGGAAATCAAGAGGACAGAGTTTTCGTGAATTATGAGGAACTCAAAGGGGCTTTGGCCTACATCTAAAAAACTGAAGAGCAGGTTGAAATACTAGTTGATATAGATTAGATGATATTTTATTCAACATACTTGAGAATATGATTTTTTTTTTGTGCTGCGATTATTACATGAAAAATATTGTTAAACTCTTGTTAGACCTGGAAAAAAAAAGCAAAAACAAAGCAACAGAAGCAATATGAATGAAGGAAAATATCGGAGTCTTGAAATACCTTCAGCAATCAAAATTGAGTGTGTCTAGCCGAGACGGAAAGTTTTTATTTATTTAATTCTTTAAAGTGAGATACGAAACCATCAAAATAACTAGTTTTTAAGATTTAATTTCATATTGTTGGAATTTCATAAAATCATGATGTTAGGAAATTATTCTGAATATCAATTTTTTCCAATTTTCAATAAATTGTAAATGAAATCAAATAGTTTCCGCAAATCCTTTTTTCTGAAGAATAATGTCATATCCCCAGTGTGACTTACTTTTGTTTCAGTTCAGAGGTCAGTTGCACAAGAATCCATCTTCTTTGAGAAAACCAATAAAGGAATTATCAGCTTTAGTGAGCCTACTAAGTAATCATTGCCTTAATTAAACCCTAATTTGAAACAAATATTCGTTTAGAAGGTTGCTTTAATAGGTATGTTACGAATACATTCTAGACACTTCGAGTACAAAAATATAAATTTCCAATATGTCATTGAAAAAAGCAATCCATTTTTTTTTTTACCCCTAATTTATGAGCAAAGGAACTTGCGTGTATTTCTGAGATACCGAGAGACCAAAAGCTTTCTTGATAAAATCAAGCACTTTATCCTCATCTGAAAACTCTTCGGCCAGTCCAATAAACGAGAAGAATTCATTGTAATTCTTCATTTCCTTACGAATCCACTCAATCTGTTTCATAAACTTCTCTAGCGTATCTTTTTGCGGGAAACCATAATTCTCCTCCAGTTCCTTCATCATCTCCTTGTTCAAAAACACATTAGCAGCGGCCATGTTGAAAGCAAGCAGCTGATTCGAGACCTTTGATTTCTCGAAATACTTCCCAAGCCAAGCCTTTTTGCCACTGCTGTTCACTTTAGACATACCAGGCTCTTCCTTAAGCACCCAGAAGACTTGTCTCGCGAAATATTCTTGCAATAGCGTCAAGTTGATGCTCTTATCGAAGATCCCGTAGTCCGAGACAGCGAGCTTAATCACAAATTCTCCCATATCGCCCAAATTCTGCTTGCTTCGGTTTTTATCAGACGCAAGCATATTCTTCACCTGTTTGTTGATATCCTCCAATATCTCAGGGTACAGCTTAATCAAATTCACCAGGAGAAGATAGTACTGACAATAGGCTTCTATTGTCGCGATGCTCTGGAGCCATGTGCCTTTGAGCAAGGAGACGATCGTTTTATTCAGGACACCGAACAGAATGTCCGCACCTCTCCTCACGTCAAATCCCGAAAGGTCCTTTTTAAAGCTGCCGGTCATCATAGCTTGCAGCGTTCTGAGGATATCGTCTTTGGAGAGCTTGAAGTGCTCTTTGTTGATATACATTGGAACCCAGAAATTATATTCGTTGCCAAATCCGGTCTTTGCTTTCTGGGAATACAAAGAACGGGGTGCGTTTTGATCAATGGCTTGAGAATAGGCTGTTCGTGAGATTAACTCCGCGCTAGGAGTTACGTGAATCCTTTTAAACTTGTCCTGGTTCGCGAGCAACGGATATCCGAAGATATCTTCGCTATCGCTATCCAGCAAAGAATGTTTCAGGATCGTGCAGGAGAGTTTTTCTCGGAGCTCTCTTTGTTCGCGGCTGTCTGGACTCTCTTTCTTTATATCATCGAGTTTCTTTTCTTCCGATGAGTTGGTGTTCGATTCCAGATTTTCCTTGGTTTCCTGAGTCGGTTGCGTTATCATCTTGATAAAATCAAGATTGATGGGTGGATTTGGCTTCTCTGTGGAATGAACAAATTCTCCTCCCTTCTTCAATGGATGCTTGTAAACGTACTTTTGTAACTTGGTCTTGAGCTCGGCAACTTTTGACTTGGAAGGCAAGGAAGAGACTGGAAGGTCTGGGTCTGAAAAGAACACTTGCATCTGCATTAAAGCGGTGGAAAGAGTATAGGAAGGAGTCCATCCTGGAGGATCTTTGAAATATCCGTGGTAGCCGGCGAGAATGTCAACGCAAATTGATCCTCCGTATTCTGGGTCATCCCAGACCCTTGAATGGTATTCGTAGTTGAATCCTGTGCCAGGCGCGATGTTCATCGCAGGAGCTGAGAATGGGTAGTCAGCAGGAAGTCTCACGATCATGTGTAAAAGGAAGTCTTTGTAGATACCATTGAGAATTAAAATATTGGCTTGGAGAGTTAGAGGGTCATCTGGGTCAGGTTGGCAGATGGAAAGACCTGGAACTGGGTTCTCCTCGATTTCTTTGAGGTCCTTTGCAAGCCTCTTGTAGGTGTGAGGCTTGATGGAGTTGATATCGATATCTTTGTTAACTATCATTAAGATTTATTTATTATTGATCTTTCAATATTATTGTGAGCTTTTCAATTAGATGTGTCCAATTAATTAAACATACGGAGAATAAATTCTGGTGCATGCCTAGAGAATGAAAGGAAGGCTGAGCGCCTGCTTCAATTCGAAAATATGAGGGTTTGTGGAGGTTTTTTGCAGAAGGTAGGTTTTCTGCCACTTCTGAGGTTGATGAGAAGTAAAAGAAGAGGTTTCCGCATTTAAAATAGCATTTGATCGGGTATGCATCTGTATTATTAAAATAGCCTTTTTTTCATGTTAGGATATTTTATTTGAAAAAGGAAATCTAGCTAGGACGACTCGAATAAGCCACGTTGGTGAGTCTAGGCATGACTCACGTTGATTGTTCCCAGAACGAAGAAGAGCAGTGAAAAATCGTGCCGATATATTGGATATTTTTGGATATTCTTACATTTAAGAATATTAGGAGCAATTCCAGTTACTATTCCTGTACTAACTCTCATTGATAGTCTTCGAACTCATCCAACAATTATTCACACTAAAGCACTACAACTTTTCACTCAAATATGACTGAAAGGCTTGAAATCGATCTAGAAAATTACGAATGTTAAATTGCTACTAGAGCTTTTCGAGGTGCTACTAGAGTTTGCTATTACTTAGTTGGTTATCCCTAAATGTTGAGTTTGAACCAAAAAGTTGTAACAAACAATGCTGAATAAAGCAAATCCATCTTTTTTTGTTCAATATGACGATGATCATCTCTCACTTGACTCAGTGTTTGGAAAAATCGCAATTCCATGCTCATACCTGATAGGCATACTCGAAGATACAAGACGAAAAAAATCCCAACTTCCAAACCATGATTTACTGAAAAATTTTGTTTGGATTCGCTAACTAGCGCACAGCATTTAAAATTACAAATCATCGGAGTTACGCAAACTTCGCCAGTGCGAAATAGAAATGAAAGTTCGTTGTAAGTCTTAAGCAACTCTCCTCTCACCGCTCCTACAAGCACCATCCCATTTTCGCTACGAAATATCATAATTTCTAATCTAAAAGAGAGAGACAATAAAATATTTTTTTTGGAATTTGCTATTTGCTGTAAAGGACAACTCCTATGTAATATGAATTATTATCACATTTCCATGCAACGAATTCGAAGGGGAAACATTTAGTTATATATATACACTAAGTCATTAGATATTTACAATAAAAAGTAGTACAAAGTAAGTGTCTAATTAAAACTTCCACAAAAACCTGACAAACTTAGAGAAATAACTTCAAAACTTTCTAAATTTCATTAAATGAAAATTTAGAGAAACCTCTTCACTTCTCTCAGTTTGCCATTACTCGAATATCTACAATGGCAATGGAGCAGTATTAATTAAACTCGAATTGAAATTTGGTAGATGTATTTATTCTTGCTTGACTTTCTTTATTGGTTCTGGCACCTTGAATACATCTCCTTCAGTGCCCTCTTTCTTTGTACTGAGGTCCACAAAGTCTGATAACTTCAACGATTGGTTATATCTTCCACAATCTGCCAAGTACTTCATCAAGTTCATATACACGCAGTAAGATGGTGGAAGGAGACCAAGGAAAGGAATGGTTGGATACATCAGGTTTCCTTGGTAATTGATGGCTTGAAGGTATGGAAGCAACTGAGGGTTGAAGAGGGGCACTTGGATTGGGTTCTCGTAGCCTTTTCCTTGAGCGGTTGGGATTAAAATTTGATTTGTGGAGTTTGCTGATGTAATTTGACTGCTTCTAGAAACTAGCGAATTAAAGTTTAGATAAGTTAAATCGCAAGTTTTTTTACCTTCGCTCATCGGAAGATTTCCTTTGAGTTGGTTCTCGATGCTTTCGGACTCCAGGAGGGTGTCTTTCTGGGTGTGTTGTGTGGAGTCTGAGGTTCCTGAAGCGTTTCTCATTTCAGAGGCTGATTCGAAGCGATCAGCAAACTTATCTGCGGTTTTCTTGCCCTTCGATTCCTTTTCGAGCTTTGCGAAGTACTTCTGAGCATGAGATCGCACTTGGGTTCCGTCTCGGGTTCCCACGTGCTCCTCGACTTTTTTCCAGTTTCTGCCGTATAATTTCAAGGCTTCGACGAATCTCTTATGCTCTTCAGGATTCCATCGTCCTGTGGCTTGAGATTTTGCGGATAGTGAGCTTGAGCTCATGGTTGGTTTCTTGGTTGTAATCTTATTCATTTTGAATATGTCGCTTTTTATCAATTGAATCTTTTGTTTAAGGATTATAATTAACGCTCTGTTGTCTTCCTTAAATAGTAAGATTAGCGAATTAATTTATTCGAAAATGATATCAAAATCTAACATCAGAAAATTGCTGAAAAGAAATCTTGATTACAACAAAAAAATTTTATTTTTGTGATTCAGGTCGTAGGCACTATCTGCAATCTATCTTTAACAGAGTTTATAATCAATATTCTGAAAATTAGCTAACTTACGTATCTTTACGATCAGAAAAGCGTATTTCCTTAAGACTTATAGTATCCTTCTTAACTATAAACCATGAACCCACTACAAATTTGGCGTTTAATGAAGTTTAAGAGAAAATTTTCAGGCAGAGGCTTTTTCTTTTTCTGGTTCCTGTTCTTCGCTGCGTGACATTTCTGATTTAGAGATCTCTCGAGGATTGTGGGATTATCCAGCTCCCGATGTGTTTGATTTGCCAGAATCCTATTGGTGGTGATTCCCTCAGAGATATTATAATGAACCCATTAGAAATTCTATTGCAACGCCTTCTGATCAGAATTAGCGCTTTGAGTCACTCGGATTGTGATTCTCCCAGAAGAAAAACTTTCCTCATCTTGTGTGAGGTCTAGAGTTGCATCTAGAGAATCCATATCTCAGATGAGAAGATGTGTAACTTGCTTCTAGTCTGCAAGACAGCGATGAATGTAAGAAATTATCAATTGCTCATCTTTTCGGTTGAATCCCAAGAAATTAATTTGTCTGTGGTTTTATAAGGTGAAGGGGGTCACTTCTGATAAGTTGTTCTTCGATATTCGCATCATAGCTCAGAATTTTTCCAATAATGCGCTTAGATGCAGAAATCTCCCTCAGTTTCTTCAAATTCTCGTTTGCTGGGTGGTTGATCCAGGACTCTTAGCTCAAGGCATTGTAAGTGCTCTTGAAAACGCACATTCGAATATTTTATTGGGAAGATTTTGTGAAATATATGAATTATTTCTCTATTTCAGAAAGTTACCAGTGCTTTCATTTTTTTCGACTAAGAAAAAGTGATTGTGTGCTTTCCTTCTTGTATCAACAACGTTCCTCGTTCTATTAATGACCTTGTGATATCTACGCTTAAACCTTCATTCAACTTTTTTTCCGACTAATTAAGGTTAAATTATTTCTGTGTCTACTTCTAAAACGCGGTATCACCTCTAGCTCAGAATTTGTCACAATTTTGACAAAATCTTAGCGTTTCAAATAATAAAACAGGAATCTTTTTCTTGACCAATTCGAAGCCTTAGTAGAAGCAACTCTCCAATTTCCTGCCGAACTTCTCGTCCCTGCTCGTTCAATTATTCCGTTTGCAGCGATATATTTTTCCATATTAAAATGCAAAAATACTGCAGCAGTTAAACGGCAATAAATTCATTTGATATAACTTCTGTTTTTCAGAGCTTTCGGGTCATTTATCCTGCAAGAATTGCTCCTCGTCTCCAGTGAGATATTTAACAAAAATAATTTTGCTTCTCTATCGAGATTACCTCAATGGAAATATAAAAAATTCTCAATTCTCAATACATTAGACATGGTTCCTGTCCCACCACTTTATTTCAACCAGCATAGCCGAATTTTCACTCTCTAAATTTACCCAGCGCCAAGATTTCTAAGCCAAGTGAATTAAATATCACGAAAACAGCTACTTTACGCAAAATTTCAAATTCAAAAAAAAGATTTAAAATTTTACTCTCATCACAAATGCAACCAGGAGGATACAGCAGTTCAAGTCGCCACAACGATGCAGACGACAACGAATTTCCTCGAGCAAAATACCCATCTTCTTCTACCTTCAAAACTCCTCTTCCAACTTCTTCTCAGAGCAATCCACTCAACCATTTAGAGGCGTATTCCTACGAAAACAAAATCTATTCAGAAAAAATGAGCGAGGAAAAGATTCTAAACAATCGGAGGCTCATTATCACTCAGATTGTCATGGAAAATTTCAAGTCGTATTACGGAAAAACAGTAATAGGGCCGTTTCATAAAGTAAAACCATTTCTATCGGCCTCAGTTTAACCTCCATACAAGTCTTTTACGTCTATAGTCGGACCTAATGGCTCAGGGAAATCTAATACGATTGAAAGCTTGTTGTTTGTGTTCGGAAAGCGTGCTCGTTGGATGAGACTCAATAAATTGAGCGAGCTAATACACATTTCAGCAAAGCATCCGGATCTGACCAAAGCCAGTGTTGAGGTTTTCTTCGAGGAAATCATTGATAAAGTGAGATAATTAATCGCTATCAACTCAATTTAATCTAATTATTATGGTACCAGGATGACCCTAACGCGTACGAGCCAATCCGTGGAACCAGCTTCTCCGTCAAGAGAACAATAAAAAAATGCAATACCTCGATTTATGAGATAAACAATGAAGAGGTCAGCCAGGCCGATGTGATCAACCTTCTCAAATCTAAAGGCGTAGATCTCGACCACAACAGATTTTTGATTTTGCAAGGTAAATAATTTTTTCAGACTTCCAAATATTGACTAACCTTTGCAGGTGAAGTTGAACAGGTCTCTCTCATGAAGCCAAAAAGCAATGATCCCAACGATCCAGGTCTTCTCGAGTTCCTGGAAGATATCATAGGAACCAGCAGGTTCAAAGAGGAAATCGACCAAATTGAAGCAGATTATGATCGCGTGGCCGACACAAAAAAAGAGAAATGGGAAAGGATGAAATATTCGGAGACTGAGCTGAAGAAACTCGACGAAGTGAAGGACGAAGCAATTCAATTCGTCCGAAGAGAGAAAGAGATGTATCAATTCAAAAACACTCTCTTTCAAATAGATAAGTGGCGCTGTGAGGGGAAATTGAAACGGAGGGCGGAGAAAATCAAAAACTCTGAGATTAAAATAAAGGAATTGAAGGAGAAGTATAATCTAAAGCGCAAAGAGAATGAAGCGTTTGAAAGAAAATTCTATGAGTTGAAAGAGCGGGATTTTCAAATCGAGAAGAGAATGAAGAAACTGAAGCAGAGCTATAGTGTGATACAGGAAAAGGATGAAAAACTGCAGATTGATAGAAAGTTTCATATCACTAATGAAGTGAAATACCAAGTAAATTTGATTGGAGGAGTTGTTTTTCAAAACAATGGATTATTAGGAGCAGCTAAAGGAGCTGGAAAAGCAGTATCAGGCTATCATTCAAAAAAGCTGCGAGACAGAAAAACTGCTGCCTCAGAAAGAAGAAATGGTAATTGACATGAGAAATTCATGTGTAATGTGCTTGGATATATAGTTAAGCGAACTGTCGGGAAAGAAGGAAGAAGTTACTGAAAAGCTCAACGACTTGTACTTTCAAATGAAAGGTAAGACGCAGAATCTGGTGCAGAAGAAGAGCGATCTGGAGAAAGAGCTGAATCCGCTGGTAATCGAACAAGCGAGAATCCAAAATACGATCAAGGAGCTCCAGAATGAGAAGGAGTTAATCATGACCAAACTCCAATTCAAAGCTGTTGATTTTCAAGGCGTAGAAACGCAGCATAAAGAGCTAACTGAAAAACTTGAATCTTTTGGAAATTACATGGATCAGCTTAACTCAGTCAGCAATGAGATCCAGTCTCGAATCAAGAGGAATCAAGACAGATTTGCTGATATCTCACAGAAGGAACGTGCGATTCAACAGCAAATTCAGGAAATTGAAGGCAAAGTCTGCGAATTTAAACAAAGTTCTAATGAAGCAAAGTCAAAAAATACCGTTCTCAGCGAGCTGATGAACGCTCAAAAACGCAAAGAACTCAAAGGAATAGTCGGCCGACTCGGGGATTTAGGCACCATATCCGACAAATATGATGTTGCCATCACGACTGCCTGCGGTCAACTCGAATATATCGTCGTTAATAAACTTGATGACGCTCAGCGTGCAGTCGAATTTCTTAGAATCAACCGAATTGGAAAGGCTTCGTTTATCGCCTTGGATAAGATAGACTATCTCGAACCTCAAATGAAAAAACCCTTCGAAGCGCCACCAGGCTCAGAGAGGTTATTCGATCTGATAAAAATTAAGAATTCTGCTTTTAAAATCGCGTTTTACTTCGCGCTAAGAGACACTTTAGTCTGCAATGATATCGATACCGCTACTGATATCGCTTTTGGTAAAACCCGCTACAGAGTCGTTACTTTGGGCGGAAACTTGATAGACATCTCGGGAACGATGTCTGGAGGAGGCAAACCGCGCAGAGGAGGTATGAGCAGCAAGCTGAGAGAGGAGATTTCTCAAGAAGAGATCCAAAAAATTGAAGATGAGCTTCTGGATCTGAAAGACAATGCAAAAAGGTTCCAGCTAGAAAAGCAGAGACTTGAAATAGAGTTGGGTGAATTAAAGAAAGACCTCGAGCGGACTGAAAAGGAAAAGCAAAAGACGTCGTTAGAAATCAATTATCGAGAGAAGGCTATCGAAGACATCGTGACTAAATTAATGGAGTCTAATAAATTTTCGGCTGATAAAGCATCTCTTGATAAGGATTTGGCCGTGTTAGAGAAAAAGCTAGCTCAGTTCACAGGACCTTTAGAGAAATTGAATGGGGAAATTGCAAAGGTACAGAGGAATATTGAGGTTGTGGATAAGGAAATCGAGAGAATTGGAGGCGAGGAGCTGAAACAGACGAAGAAGTTGAAGACGGAGATTGAAAGAGAGTTTGACGAAATAAATCAAGAAGTTGAGAAAAGCAGAGCTGTAGTCAAGAACCGAGGGAAAGCGCTTATGAAAAACCAGAAAGAGCAGGAAGATGCTAAGGAAAAACTGCAGAGTACCTTGATGGCAAAGGAAAAAATAGAAAAAGATACGAAATTGCTTGAGGAAGAAGCCCTCATGATTTTGGCAGAGCAGCAGCAACTAGAACCCGAGAAAGAAAAGTTTGAAGCTGAAGTGAAGAAAATCGAAGAAGAGAACGCGACTGCTGCTAATGAACTCAATCAGATTATTGATGAGAGAAATAGGGCTATAGAGGAAAGAGATGCCATTGTCAAGGAAATGAGGTAATAATCACCTTTTAATTGAGAAAAAGAGCTTATCATTACTACATTAGTAAACTGAACGAAGAAAAAATCCTCGCAGAGAAGAAGCTTGAGACGAATAGAGCCGATTTTAAAATGATTAGAGCTGAATATGACTTTTTGGCTGACTTAGAAGAAATCGAGCAGCATAAGTTCAGCGACTTAAGCAAGGTGTCGATTGACTTGAAGCTGATGGAGGATTCGTCGATATTTGAGATAGAGTTAGACGCTACAGCTTTGAACATTAGTCGTATCAACGATTCGCAGTTCATGCAAAAAAGCCAGAGGATCAAGAAAAATTTTGACTCTCATCTGGTTTTTAAATACGAAGTCGACGAGACTATTCCCGAAGGTGATCTCGAGATTCTCGAGAGAGCCTATAACGATATTACGATGAAACAAACTTTCCTTGAACAGAAAATCAAAGAAAATCCTCCGAATATCAATTCAATTAACGAATATCGCCAAAAGGTAAGTGTTTCCCTCTGGAGCAATTTCCAATTCATTGTTCTTTGCCAATTAGTACCTAGAGCATAAAAAGAAGCTCGATGAGCTCTTTACTGTTCAGAAAAACCTTAATGACCTTAAGAATATCTTGGATGATAAGAAGAAAGCACGATATAACCAATTCATGAGCGGATTCCAGATTATCAGCAAGAAACTGAAGGAAACTTACCAAGTAACCCCTAGCTCCCTCATTCTTTTTGAGTGATTCGATTGCTTTAGATTTTGACAATGGGGGGTGATGCAGAACTCGAGCTTATCGATAGTTTTGACCCTTTCAGCGATGGAATTATCTTCACAGTGAGACCTCCAAAAAAGGGCTGGAAGCAAATGGCCAAGTTGTCAGGTAAGTTACCCTTTTGAGGTATAACGTTGAAAATGTCTGATTTTAGGCGGAGAAAAAACGCTGTGCTCGCTTTCGTTAATCTTTGCCTTGCATTACTACCGTCCAACACCTTTGTACATCATGGATGAGATCGATGCTGCATTGGATTATAAGAATGTGGGTATTGTCGGCAAATTCGTGAAAGAGAAGACAAAGAACGCGCAATTTGTCATTATCAGTCTCAGGACGGATATGTTCGAGCTGGCAGATCAGCTTGTTGGGATTTACAAGACGCATGATATGACGAAAACAATGGCGATTACTCCACTGTTAATTAACTGCCTTAACCAGATCAAAAAAGATGAAAATAAAGAGAACAGCGAGAGCGGCTTACAAATAAAGAAACAAGGGAATTCTCATCGGCTAATGTCTGGCACATCTACTGCGCGGCAGATGCTTATGACACCGGATATTCGACAACCCTTTGGGATTAGCAGATTTAATGTCCATCCGGAATAATTTGGAAGTGAATATTGGTTTGTGTTTACAAATTTTGGTTTTTTAAGTCAAAGGAATATCCAACCAAGCGTATGGTTTAATCTGAAAATTTGCGTTGTTGTGTTTGTTATATTCATATGTTACTGAGTGTTTTGAGTCAACGTAGTCAACTTAATATTCAAAAAAGAGCTGTTGTACGGCTTTTTCAAAGTTAATTGAACAAGTCTTAGAAATACAAAAATCAATTGTGAAGATATTAAAGATAAGGTTTAGAAATTTTTCAGAATTATCAAAGAAAAATGTGCCCAAAAAATTTTTTTTCAATTGGAGTGAAATTACCTTCTAGCTCGAGGAAGAAAATGTTTGGCAGAGCTTAGATTTCTTTGCTCTCAATCAGATGAGCCAGAATATTATGCCTAGAAATTTAGTTAGCTCAAGTGATTTTACAATAGCAAACAGTAGTTTGAACTCTTTTTACTAGCAATATACTAAAATTACAAGGCACTAACATTCTATCAGTCTCTTTCCAGCACAAACACCTTAAATAATTCATGAACTTCGATACTGTTAGCAGGTCAGAAAACTCAAATGCTTTTCAATAACAATTACATGCAACCTCAGTTCATATCAAGGCCCCTAAGCTCACAAAAGCTGGTTTCTCTGCAAATAAAATCACGGAAAACTCTCTTCTAAATTTTCACTAACAACATTTTTTTTTCACATATTGGATGGAATGTTAAAAATATCTCCTTTATTCGATGCTTTTAATGTTATCAGCTGTATCAAATAATAAAAATAGATCATTACTCTACAATAAGTCGTAACAGAAATAACACCTCCTATTCTCTACACAAATCTATTACTGCCCAGGGTTCATCGGCTTGCTTGAGAACGAGACAATCAACGGACTCCTATGGTTTTCTCCTAAAAACTTGATATTTCCATCTTTCTTGTAAGCTTGGATCAAAGCGGAAATTTTCTCAAGATTATTATATTTTTTCTTGAGGAAGTTCTCTAACTGGGCCACGCTCTCTTCCGAAGGCACAGGCGCGGTTGCGGGTTTCGTATAGGCTTTCATAAGCAATTTTAGCACTTTTTCCTTTTGCTTATACTCCCTCAGCTCAATCGAGAGTAGCTGGTCAATATAATCAAACAAATTTCGCCTGTAGCTTGAGACACGAAAGATCTTTTTGATCAAATTATGCGCACATTCCGTTGCCGTGTTAGCACTCACGACATCCTTTCGATAGGCTGCCTTCGTAAGCGTCGACGAATCCATACCAAGCGAAGAGATTTGGTAGAGGATAGTCATTTTATGCATAAACGGCTTAAGCACCGTCGTTGTCGCTTGGTCATCGTCTTGAATCACAGATTTACCTCTCGCTTTCCTTTTAAAAATCACCTCGAAAGTCAGCCAGCATTCTGTCAATGGATCATTCCAGTCCAAAAACCTATGCAATTATATCAGATTATCGAACCGGGTCATGCGAGTTTACATTCGCTTGAGTCGGTAGTTGAGTAAGTTGGAGTCTTCTTCTTGCCCTTCTTCGGATTGCTCCATGCATAGTCTATCAATCTCGCAGAAATTGGAGATCTTTTTGAAATATTCTCGCATTCCACTCGGGACGTTCTCAAGGGAAAATTTACGATTTCGCCTGTGATTTACATGAAGGTAAGCGATCGAGTGATACTAAAAGAAGTAAATTACCCGAGGATCTTCAGCAATAAATCCGTTTTCGGATTAAACAAGCCAAAAAGGATCTCGCCGAGTGAAAGATCTCTGTTTATCTCAAGCTCTTTGAGTTTTTTTCTGACCATACTCTCAATAACCTGGATCGTGCTTTCAACGCTAGTGATATCAACGAAGTGCTTGTCGTATTCATCGCTTATTTTCTTCTGTTCTCCGAATCGTTCGTACATTTTTTGTAGCAATATATCGAAGTCAGGTTCGATCATCAAGAGATTCAGTATGTCTCTACGCAGAAGATCGTTGGAGACATTGACAAAAGCGTTTTTTTTCGAAGATTTCTTATATTTTAGAAAATGCATAACGTCCTTCTGCTTCTCGCTGATGAGCTTGGATATAAACCGGAATAACTTGCCCAAATCGTTGTGGAATAAAACCATCTCTTCGTGGTCTTCAGGGATGATGACGTATACGGTCTGCTTTACTTGTTCGAGATAGAGGATAGCTTGGTAGAAATACACCAGAACGCCTTTATTTAAAAAGCTTTTATACAGTCTCCAGGAGGCGAAGCCGTTGTTGAATTGAAGTTCTGAAGATTTTTCGATGGAGTAAGGCATTCCCATTTTGTAAATGTAGAAATTCTTGATGATTTTGAACGGCTCTCTCAGCTCGAGATAATCGATGTATTTGCTTGCCACCACTTTTGGTGAGGTGTCTTCTTTCAGCATTGAAGCAATGAACCTGTTAGTTTGCTCGATGAGAGGATGAGTGACTCCGAAAAGTAGCAATGGGTCTGACTGTGACTTGATCGCGTCTTTCTTCTTGTATAGCTTCTTCGGCTGCTCGATGTCCATCGAGTTCCCTTTTTTCTTTGCGAGAATTGCCTGGTTAGTCCCATTCATTTCTCCATCAATTTTTTTTGTTTGGATTACACTCGTATTCTTTCCTTTCTCATCAGCTTCGTTTACTAGTTGATTTAAATACATGCGCATGAGATTCATTCATAAGTAAAGGATAATGTAATACTCATCGCTTTGGATTCTTCGTGTTTAGCTGTATTTTCCACGCTCATTTTGCGATCATCGTCCCCGGGTCCTGCTTCTGGTTTAGTTTTCTTTCTGGGAATTCTGCCAATGGTTTTCTCTTCCAACAGTCTCTTTTCATATTTATTTTCATTATATTCGTTGAAACTGAGGCATTCAGACATGATATCTCCTGTGATAAAAAGTAAATTTAAGAAGAAGGCCACAAAGTTGAAAGACATACCGATAATGGTGTGAGCATTCATCAACGAGATTCGCAGCCTGTCATAGTATACTCCATGAGAAATTGGGATATTGAAATATATTCTGGAAACGAAATGAGAAAGGAATTTGGAAGGGGGAATTTACCTTTTGCATGGGTTAAGAATTTCATGGATTTTTTTCTCGTTTTCTGTCTGATCCCAGTGTACAAGATTAAAAAATTGATTTTCAAAGATATAATAGTCACTGAGCCCTTCCTTCCAGGCATCAGGACCCTGCCCTTTTGTGGGAAATATCTTGGGAAGGATCTATTTTGCGTGAAATTAGGCTCTAGAATTTCGCGTCCACTTAATGCTTACCTGGTAAAGTTTAGTCTTCAAGGTCGTATCGAAAGCATTATGAATGTTATCAATATGCCCAGGTTTAAGATAGACGAGGAGTCGGTACTGTTGCGTGCTTTGTGGCGTGTTTGGTGAGATTATCGTTGGATTTTTGCTCAAATCAATCACCATGAAAAATGGGTTATATTCCTCTCCAAGCAGCATCACGGAATCTTTAGAGTAGTCCCAAAGTTTCTTTTCAAAGCAGAGCAGGACGTGACTGCACTGGAAAGGCTCAATTTCTTTGAATGAACTAAAATGGTCGGTGATCGAGCTGGAAATATTAATCGGGTCTTTCGACACGTGTTTCTCCTCGCCTCGACTCTTTTTGATCTGCTCCACAACGAAGTGAGGCGACGAGCAAAAGATGAGGAAATCTGCGTGATGGTTCGCTTTCCTGACTTGAATACCGATTTTATCGCCCAAATCTTCGATTTTTTCGATCGTTTGCTCGTAGTATATTTTCACCTTGCGGTTTGTGAGCTCATCCTTGAGGCATTGCAGATTCGTGGTGAGGACGTAGTTTTTTTCTTCGCTGTTCAACGATGTGATGAACGATTTATTGTATTTCACTATAATAATTGGTAAAGCACTTTATTAACCTCCCAAATGTGAGATGGTCTTACAAAAGATATTATTGAACTGCCCAATGTTAAGGTTGTCGATGTTTAATTTCGAATCGAATTTGAGTTTGCTGAATAAGAGCATGACTACCCCCTCATTCATCCGTGGGTCACTTTTTTTCTCTGAAGCACACGAAACGTTATTATTTTTGGAAAATGAAATATAGAGGATTACTTTTTTGGAGCTCTTCTTCGAACGCGACTCTAAAATTGTCAAAAGGATCTGGTGCATTATAAACAACATTGAGTAAAAAAAGCAATAAAAAATTTAATTACTTCTGTTTGACCAAATGCCGTGAAGAATTTCAAAAAATAAATCTTTATTGTAGTCCACCGTGCTTTTGTCGACGGCAACTCCTGAAAACACTTGGTTAGATCATCTCTCTCAGCTCAAATTTACCATTATCGTCGACAAGAGGGCTATCAGACTGAATCGCAGATGCTTTGATCTTCGTCTAACAACCGACGCGAAATAAGTAAATATATCATATCATTAATAATAGATCTTACGTCCTGCAAGAAACGGTGCACGGGGTCGCGAGGATCAGTGCTCATAGCGAAAGGAATATACTCAAACCCTTCTTCTTCATATCTAAATATTTTCCTGATAATGGGATTTATCAACCCGATCACTTTTAGAAAGGAAATAATGTCTTACCCAACGCCTTTCAGCTTGCCTTTGTCCAATATATCTACATGGAAACCATAATCCTTCAGCAACCTCGCGCATAGGAAGCCTCGAAGGTTAGCGCCGATAATAACCACCTATGCAAAAAGCATCAGCGCCAGTCAAATCGGAAAAAGAATACTTTTCGCGGAGTCTCAAGCCTGCTCATGTCCATCAGTTCGAAGCTCTGCGGGTTGGTTTTCTCAGCCTCGCTCAGATTGATTACTCCCAATGTGATCAGCCATTTGTAGATTTTTATGAAATTCACATGATATTTGTTCGGAACGACCTCCAATAAACTTCAAATGAAATCAGTTAAGACCCATAATAGCAGACAAGGTTCTCACTCATCAAGATGAGATTTTTTCCTGCACAGAATGACATTTCGCAAGCACAGATACACATCAATGTAATCAATTCTGAGTCGTTTTATCAACTCCCTTTCATTCGAAAGCAGTTCATTGCTGAAATATCTGCCATCTAAATCAAAATTCATTCGGTTTTTTTATATTTCTGTCACTTTTACCTTGCAACTCAACGTATGGTATGAAATACCTATCGGTCTTGGAATTGGCATCAATTTGCTCGTCTTTATTTGCTATGATATGGGTAAGATAAGTAATTCGAGGAATAAAATGGCGCCATCCAAATTTTATCTTTGAATGTTGCGATGCTTACCATCAAAGAAATTTTTCTCGAACTTCAAGAGGTAGGTCTGATATATCTGCACGAGCTCTTTTTCGGTTAGGTTCAAGTATTTTAGCGAATTCGAAATTTCTTGCCATCGCTGAAGCATCTGAACTCGCGCGAAGCCTCTGCAAAGCGCGTTAAGAGTGAATGTGCTGTGATATGGATTACCCTCTGCGGCAAACTGAGTCATAGATTGCGAATAAATCGTAATTTTGGGATGTTTCTAGAGAGACCTCTGGCGCTTGGAAAATGAGGTCTTTATATTTCGTTTCGAATTCAATTCGTTTATGAAGTCTCGATATCGGATCGAGCTCGTAGAAGCGCTTTTCAGCCTCGTACAACTCATTAAACATGATTTTATGATCATCCGGAGTCTTTTTCTCGTCCATTAGTTGATAATCCTTTTTGGAACCCAAATTAATTTCCTTTTAACAATTACCTTCCTATTCAATTAATATTTATTAAATATCTTTCGTATCTATTTACCCTCTTCAAAAAAGCACATTTCCTCATCGAACCTCCACCTAACTTATCATATCTCCCTCTGAATAGGTTAGAATAAGCGCAGAGATAGGTAATAGAGAACAGTATTGAGTTCAAATGTGATTAAAATATCAGCATTGTAATTATTTTACTGTTACATGTTCATTTTGTTATGCAAAGGAAGACCGGTAATAGCACCATATAAGCAAGATTTACGAGTCATAAGCAAATGAACAGTCATTTATTAGCTAATTACTGGCGGGAAAATATTTGCCAAGATCTGATTCGAATAATATATAATGCTTCTGGAGCTGTCCAAGAAAATCTTTAGAAAGCGCTATGTCTTTTGCGAGGTTCCAAATATTATGTATAAAAGGCATCAGAGTGTCATGGGTGTTTGCAAGCTCGCCTTTCTCTTTCAGTTCCAAGTATTTGCTATTTTTGAATAGCTCGCTTTGGAGCAGCTCTCCGAAAAACGGCATTATCGACTCAAATTTTAAATTCAACAGCTTGGATTGGTAGTATTTAAGAATGCAGATCGAGACTTTGAATAAGGCTTCTTCTCCATCCTAGTGCAAGTTAGTACAGGTAAGAAGAAAAATTTTGCGAAGAGCATTACAAGTAAAAACATGTCCCAGATTTTCATTAGAAACTCTGATTGCAGCGAATATTGTAGTACGTTTGAGAACGCGGTTATGAACCAAGACGGCACGAAAAAACTTGGATTTACATTCTCAGCCTTAGGAAGTTAGATTAATTTGAGGGTAGCAGAGAGAAGTTACTCTGAAATGAGAGCTGAGCTCTGGGAGGTGTAAGTCAATCAATTTTTTGAAGCTGCCGAATTGCAGCTGAAGTTTTTCAAAGTCTTTTGCGTAAACGTGATGCATGAATTTATTCATCACTTGACAGAAGCAACGGAAAGCCAACTCCTCATCTTCGAAAGTCATCATCATAAAGCCCATGATATAATTCATCCCTTGACAGTATGAGTGATTGCTGTCGTATGCAACGTAGCACTGAAGCAAGAGATTAAGAGCCTAGGAGAAAAATGCAAATCAGGATAATCAACTTCAAGGTTTCCTACTTTTTTGTCAAAGTTCTTATGGATTCCAAAGGAGCGGTTGACGTCCATCTGAATGATTTCTAGTGTTTTCGTATTATTTTGCTCAATGTCCTCAGCCACCCTTTGCTTTAACTGCTGGAAGTCGAGTTCAAACTTCTTCTGTGATTTAGCGGTTATGATAAATAAAACGGTCGGTGTTACCGGAGAAAGCAGAGCGATCCAAATCGCCTTTCTCTGTTTTTTCGTGAGGGTATTCGAGGTTCTGTCGAGAATTACTCTATAAACTCTCTTTGTTAGCCTTTTTCGCCATTCCTTATTCACGAGAAGCAAATTCAATAAATCCAAATTATCAAGGTATTGTGTGGCTTCATAGATGGGGTATAACTTATCCCACTTCTTAACTGCGCGGCTCTTTTTATTTTTCTTATAGTCCAACAGCCGCTCGTTAATCGCGTGCATGGATTCCACTTTCTGAGTAAACAGCATATCCCCGATATCAGCGTTAGGAATCTCGTTTCTAAACCAACAAAAAAATGAGGAGAGGCAGCTTGCATGATAAGTACTGCTTAGCCACGCTAATGATCAGACTCGTTGCTATGTCATAATTTAAACTTAATTTGATGATGTAAAAATTGATTTTGTGGAAAATGGAGTTGTTGCTTCTGTCTGGCTCAATTTCCTCCTTCGCACCAAAGAGTCCAGCCATTCTTTTCCTAATTCCTCCGATCGCTCTTAAGCCAAATTTTTTACCAGTCTATTCAGATAAAGAATGCCTGTGAACCCGATGTACTCAAATACCTGCTTCTGCTCTTCGATTGGAGGATTAGTTTGACCTCCTTTCTTTGGTTCGAGAGCTCCTTTCTTCTGATCGGCTGCTTCTTTCTCTTCGAGAGCGTCTGCAATCTTAATCCAGAAAAATTGATCGTTCCAAACCGGAATCGACCTTAAATAGTCATGGAGATATTCCTTTTTCCCATTTTGCTAACAAAAGGGAAAAAATTTAAAATGCTAGAAAATAATTATTGATGAATTGAAACCTTCTGATAGTATCGTGTGCAAATTTGGAGCACCAGCAGCAACGCTTCAATATCATCATCGCCCCACATCTCTAAATCATCAATATTAACAGCTCAAGCATTTGGATGCACTTCGATAGCAATACCATTAACAGTTTTTTTAAGGATGTTCACAAGCATTTTGAATTTCGTAGATTTCAGCTTTAGCTCGTAGTACTCAGGCTCAGACTCTCTCATCTTCGCCAAACTATGAAGGAAAAACTTCCTATTACTCTGATTGACTAGAATATCCATCATCTGGAGGTCCTCCTTCTCGGAAATTCTTATCCGACAGCATAGCATTAAATAGGCGCGCAAATAGAGTTCCTTTACTTGCTTATATTTACCAAACCTTCAATGAAGTTCTGAACTCGCTTCAGGTCTTCAACACTGCTAGGAACGCTCACCAAGACGTAATCTGCATATTCTTTTGTTTTCCTATTGAAAAAAGCAGATAAAATAACTGCTTCTTCTTGGAAGAAATCAATTACACTAAACCCGAGCTTTCCATTAATTTCATCATGTCATATGAAATAAATTCCTCTAGCTGTTTATGCTTGAACACATCATCAAGCGTTCCTTTGGAAATTTCCTTGAGACTCTCTGTTCTCGGAATTGTTTGCAAAGAATTCTCTTTCAAATATTTATCTTCGCTCTGGTTTGTTTACAAATGCTCTGAATATTGCATCCAAAGGAATCATGTACCTCGTCGAGTTTGTAGAATTGATTTAGAAGCTTTATTGCGTTTGTAATGTTGTTTTGTGTAAAGGCGACTCGAGACACTTCATGATCGTCAATAAACGAGAAAACTTGAGGGAAGGAGACAAAATAGGTTTCCCATAATTGATTAGTGTTAGCCTATAACATTGTTATTCGCTGCTCCTGATTTATATTACGATTTGCTTCTTATATTGGTTGGCTAGTTCTTGGGCTTGAATTTTTTGCTGGACAGCTTTCTCTTTATAGTTAAAACAAATAATCAGTTACTTTTCTTCAATGCGTTGGTACCGCTCAATTTCATCATCTGTTCCTGGTTTTCGGGCTCATCATTAAGCAATTTCTCAAATTGGCTCTGGCATTTTTCTGCACTCTCTGCCTGTTTGAAGTAGCTGGAAATATCCAAAGGATTTGTTAACTCGAGGAGTTGCTTTATGGTTTATTACTTTTCTTGTTGCTTTGCCATTTGAAGCTGAGAGTTTTGCAAGTTTATAAGCAACTAGAAATGCTTTATTCGCACTCGGAATACAAAAATGTTAGAATACTTTTGAAGTTTTGTCCAGGTAATTTTGATTTCCATGGTACAAGGTCGACGTGAATAGTCCAAACGGTTCAATGACATCATTGTTGAATTTTTCAGCAAACCCATTGTGAAATTCCGCAATTTTCAGCAATTTGCTTCCCAGTGCTTTGTAATACATCGAAAGCAAGTCATTAGAATCGGTATCCTTCCCAAGATCTCTCTACAATCAACATTGAGCGAGCTTTTTTTCGAAATTAATTACGTTGAAAAGGGTGATCACGTTGTTTAGTGTCGATGCAATGGTTTCCTATTGATGAGATTGTTGGTTAGATCCGAGTGAAAAGCGAGCGGCGGTTTACATGAGATGATTTGATGTTTTCGTAGACTTTGTTGAGATATCTCATCTACATTTGCAAGCGTCAGTGTTAGAATTCATGCAAAGTGAGAGGGGAGCTGTACATGTCTGGTGGTTCTCTCGACATTCCTTTTTAATCGCTCGAAGTAAATCCCGGACTGCTCAATGATGGGATCCATGTTATTTTTCGCTTCCTGAAGTTCTTTAGATAGGGTAAATTTTTAACAATTAATGAGTGAGAAATCGAAACTTTAATTCTGACAGAATGAATACTCAGCAATTTAGAGCGATTTGCAACAAAATCAATCGATTTTCCAAAGAATGAAAATACAAAATTAACAACCTCTGAAGATCAGAGAATTATTTTAATGAAGGCTCTTTAGAGAGGGTAAAGCATTTGAAAAACCGAAAAATGAGAAAGGGGAAAGAGAGTTTTCTTTAAAAAAAATTTTCAATACCGAGCATCTGGTTTCAAATTGAAGAGAACCAATCATCCCCAATAAAGTTGAAGTGATGAAAATGGTAATTTTCTCATGATATTTCATCTTGAAATTAGTATTAACTCTGATTTTTTGAAAACTGATTCAAGATATTGTTTTATACTGCTTACCATAATTATCTCTACAGCTGCTTATCATTAATTTGTTTTATCTAATTCTAATATATCCAAACTCGGAAACAAAATCGCGGATGATATTAATACCGAAATGAACTTGTGACCTATCATTTGACAAGAATTATTCAAGACTTCTCCGACTTTATTAAATTTTTTTTTTCTCTCTCTCGCTGAATTTTTATAAATGATGTGAAATTCTTTACCTTTGTGAAACAACATTGAAGACAAGGTGCAATTGTATAAATAAAAAGAATACCAATATTTCTGCATTTTTTGAATGATTTAAACTTTCATCATCATTTAATCTTCATTTCGTAAATCCGGAAAATTTCACGTTTTCTTTGAAATGTTCTCGGCTGTTAGGAATGTTTATGCATCTGTTGGTCTCAAAGCTTCCGCTAGTCCAGTGAGGTCAGATTTATTGTTTTGTCTTTTCTTTCTCTCAAAAAGCGAGTTTCCGAGCGGTGAAGAAATGTCATCTTGTTCTGGTGGCTCAAAGTTGCTCTTTCCCTCGAGTTTGATAGGTGTCTTTTGTTTTGGTCTCACTAATTCGATGATATCCTCTCTCAGTTGGGTTTCATCGGCATTCTCCTCATAGGCTTCAAGAATATTGAAGATAGCAGTCTCGTCGTTGATGATCATCTCTTTAATGATGGTCTTCTCAGAGTCAGTGATCTCTTTCTGTTTCCAGAGCTCCGAGACGATGTAGAGCAATTTCGCATGTGGTAATTGGAGGTTGTCCATTTTGATATCTAATTTAACTCTTAACTACGATTTATTTATGAAAAAATCTCATAGTTAGACTCAATTTTTCAATTTTTCACGGATTTAATTCGGGAGAAGATAGAAGTTGTAGTATTCTTGATTAGCTTCAGAATAGTGTGACATTACAAAAATTTCATGTCAGAGGCAATATGCTAGTTGGAACATATCAAAAAAAAAACTTTCTAATTGGAAGTAATTTATCGTTCAACGAATCATTTGATGATGTGTAGATAGAATGGAGTTATTTTGTCTAAACGTTTCATAGATTAAATTCAGACAGACGGTCGAGAGAGATTGTCAAAATAAATCGTTTTGGAGATTGTTGAAACGAAAACATTTTGACAGTATTGTTTGGTATGATCCATAATTTTCAAAAACTTGGAAATTTTAAGAAATATTGAGTTTAAGCCGTTTGAGAATAACAAAAAAAGAGGCAATATAAATAGAATTTATATATGTTACATTTCGATGGAAAATAAATGGGTTGGTAGTAAAGTCCATCCCCAAGTGGGAATTCTGACATGTTGCGAACTAAGCTCAAGAAATTGTCTTAGATAACGATAGTCATGTCAAATAACGCAACATTTCTGTTTCTTCTTTGCTTAATACTTCTTCTCAAAAATAAATAGAGATAGAGAGTATGGAGATTCAGGCAATATATAAGCAAATACTCTACTAAAACAGGCATTTTCATAAATTTGGATCACTCCGACAAATGAAAATTGTTAACATAAAAATCTCATGAACTTTTACTGAACATTAATTAAACAGAACTTATATATTTTCATGCTTCAATGTTACTAGCAACAAATTATCAAAGAACGTCCATAGTAAATCTCTAGTCCAAATTGAATCCTCAGCACCATGCTACTTTATTTTCTCACCTTATTACAAATTCATTCTAGTAATCGTGATGAAAGAATCCTTATCTTCTCTTTATTAAAAAAACACATCCCAAACGAAATAAGGAAGTAGGCCTGAATCAACACTGAAAAGAGGAGATTCAAATCAAAAATATTCATCTGCTTCGAGCGAAATATCTGATGGTTGCTATCTGTTAAATTGATAACTTATTGCTGTTAAACTAAATCATGATACAGAATTAAATATGATTCAGTTCGATTAGCATCATGGAAAATAAGATAAAAGATTTTGATCCAACTCGAATCAACTGCAATTTCCATCCCAAAAACAAACTGCAGACTATCGACTTGTCTTCGAAAGCTCACCAACGCCTCCTCTGCGCTCACTGTCCAACAGAAAACCATACTGGGTTATGGCACATCAAAGAAGTTCTCTCAAAACAAGCCATTGACAAACTTATCAAAAACCTACTGATGCTCTACCAAGACGAGCTAACAAACTCCTCAAAAAATAATGCAAATGTCGAGATTGATGCGTTATTCGGAGAACTAATCGAGCTAATTGCAAGTCTTCGGGCCAAGATAAGGGAGAAAATATCCAATATCCCACGAATTCCTATGGATAAAGAAGCTCTCCAACAAGTTGAAAGACTCCAGGCTGCTCTTGTGGAGAAGTTAGTGATGTTTGCGAATGACCCGAATCAACTCAATGAATTTCAAGAGATCGAGAGCTACACGAAAATATTCAATTTTTTGGCGAACTTCGTGAAAGAGTTGGAAGCACAGAAACAAAATATAATCCAAAGCGAAAAGGCCATTGTTCAGTCAGCGAAAGAGCGTTTGTATCCCATCAAAAAAGACATTATGCGCTGGATCGAGAATCCTGACACCTATGAGCAATTAAAACAAAGTGACAAGACTTTAGCTTCTGGACAATCAACACCAGGGAAATCAAGTCCTAAATCAAGTAGAAACCACATCAAAGATTTTCCTGAGAAGCATGATGCTCGAAGTGAAAAGTACTCCAGTCAACACAGTGAGCAGCTTGTAAGGCCTCCTGATAATACTCCTGTCAAAGATACAGACATAAGGCAGGAGTACGTATCTTTTGGAGAGCAGAGTCCTAATAAAAATGACTCTTACCAAAGAAATCAAGTGTTCGAGTCTCCAGCCAGCGAGAAAAGCTTCGGCAGTCTTAATTTAAAATACCGCAAGGAGTCTGCCGAATTTGAAGAAGAAGAAAAACAGTTGGGACCGAGTAACAATACAAACGTAATTGATGCTGAAAGTTACGATAATATGAGCACCAAATTAGCTGGAGCAAAGATCGTGAAAGAGATCCGAGACTGTGAATCGATCAAGACGTTTCTGAACGGCCCTGATGAAAATCTCAATGAAATTAAATCTCTCGAACTGAAAAATCAGTTCATTGAAATTGAAGATGCAGGTGTCACAGAGATCATGGGTAGGTTGAACAAACTGCAGGATCTAGTATCATTATCTTTGAACTTCACCGCTTCCGCGCAGATAACTGACGCCAGCGTGTCATACCTCGCCCAGCAATTGCCAAGTTTCTCATCTTTAGTAGCTTTCTCGCTTAAATTAAGTGGGTGTTTAAAACTGACCGACAAATCTCTTCTCGATCTGATGGTGAATATCACCCAACTTACAAAACTTGAAAGCTTAGAGATATATCTCAGCGGATGTCAATTGGTAACCGATGCAGGAGTCGTTCAAATTGCAGCTGGTGCGAACAAGTTGGCAACACTGAAAAAACTCGTAGTTGACGTTTCTTTATGCAATAGCTCACATAATTTCGCCATTACTGATAGTGGGTTAAGCGAGTTCGCTGTTCAGCTAGCACAATCACATTCGCTTGAAAGCCTTACTTTATACGCTTCTTCCTCAAATATCTCGGCTCATCCCTTGACAGATCAAGGTCTAACTGATTTTTCTCATAACATTGGACAAGTCGCGCAATTGCAGAGTCTAAAGCTTGATTTTACCTGGTGTATCAATTTTACTGACAAAGGAATTCAAAGCATGGCCAAGAATTTGAGCAATTTGAAGAACTTATCAATTCTCAAAATCGACCTCTCCTGGTGCAAGGCTCTAACCAGCAAAAGTGCAACGTACCTATCAACCGCTTTCGCGCAAATTCGTGGATTGAGCACTCTTTATCTCTGCTTCTCGTATTCCCGCAATATTAACGACGATGCGCTTCGAGAGATTTCAGCTAAACTATTGGCAAAATTGCCGCATCTGACGTATCTTCGGCTCGATTTCACATGGTGCAGCAATATTTCAGATCGAGGGATCACAGCGTTGACCGAAGCTTTGTCTAACCATGCGAAATTAAAAGGCCTTTCATTGCGTTTCAACAGTTCGTTTTTTATCAGCGATGTCGGACTTATTGAGATTGGCAAATGCTTGGTTACGCTGAAACATCTTCAAAACCTGACGCTTTATTTGACTCAATGTTCTCAGATTGGAGATGCAGGACATATTTTCCTTGCGAAGCAGCTGAGCGCTCGTATACAAAGGCTAGGGCTTTATTTTTCGTATTGTAAAAAAATTACAGAGGAAAGCATTAATCAGTTATCAGCGAATTTGCAGAAAATATCGAGTTTGCGCGGTTTAACGCTAGATTACACTGGCTGTTCGAAAATCTCTGAAAAGAGCATAGTTAACATCAAGCAAGCTATGGAGAAAATGGATCAATTAAATGGAGCGATAACCTATAATTTTGAAGAAAAAGATAAAGGATCCAAAAAATCTCATCGCAAGAATTTGCCGTCAGCTACTAAAGTAAAGAAACAAGAATACTTGCATACTTAAAATATATTTGAAATTCAAAGTGCTTTATTTTTTCTGTTGTTTGATTGAAGAAAAACTTCAATTTTCCTCATTCCTTTTTGGTATTATCCAATTTAGCTTCCATGATTTCAAGTTTATGACTTCAAACTGTTCATTGTTAACTCGGGTTGCATGAAGAGTTTGAAGAAATCGTATTTCCATCAATAAGAGGAGCAAAAGAAGTCATTATTATTTTATGAACTAGTAAATTTTCCGAATCGCGGGAAGTTCAATTAAACATTCAGAAAATTTTTGAAAATCTAACAGCTAAGATTTTGGAGGAAAATATTCTGGATATAAATACCTCCAAATGTGTCCTAGATAATATTAATTTCACTACAGATGTTCAAAATTGACCTCGCAAAAAAGCATATGAAGTCTCTTTCATTCGATGAGCTGGTATAGAATAATTCTCAACTCTTCATGCCCTAATATCCACTAGAATGAGAAACTAGCAGAAGAAAACAACGAGTGGCCGAGACTCAATCAAACGCTAGCAGAAAACATCCAAGAGCTGTCACTTCCAAATAATCAGCTGGTCTCGATGGAGGGAATCAAATTATTCTCAAGCATTAGAGTTTTGAACCTTAGCCGAAATAAGATCAGTAAGGAATTCACTTAATTGTCTCTCTCTTACAGTTTTAAAAGGTAAAATCACATGCCAGCTTCCTTCGACAATAATTCGATTGGATCTCTCCAATAATTTCATATCCATCCTCTTTGAAAAAATATTGAAGAAAGATATCACAATATCGTATTTTGATTCTCTGCTTGACCTCGAGTACTTGAATCTCTCGGGAAACAAGATATCGCTCTTAGACTCCTCTCTTTTTACCAACAACACTAAATTAAAAGTAACACAACAAAAATTTTGAATTTATCGAAATAATATTCCTTTTAGGATGTTCGTTTTACGCATAACTTCATCAGAACCAATCTTTGGTGTTTTGCTGTCAGTCAGTCGCTTGAGATGTATCTGATATGAATCCAAGCATTCTCACAATTTTATCTCTTTTTTTGGGCGGTCTTAGACTTGATCTTTCCTGCAATAAGATTGAAGATTTCTCAGCTTTTCAGGGCTTTTTGAAAGTGAAATCAAGCATCAAACATTTGATAATCAAGCCAAACCCTCTGACAATGTATAATATCGTTATCAGAGACAGCTCTGCTGTGTGAGCCTGACACTTGTAATTTTTCTTTTCTTAGTAAATTCGCATCGCGTTACGAAGCCGAGCTTAAATCGAAATTCCCAAATCTTGTGAGCTTCGGATTACCAGGTAACATATTGTATAAATAAAATTTATCATTGAAAATATCAGGCCTGAGGCTTGAAAAGGGAGAAATTAACACGAGCAGCATTACTACGCACAATAGGGGCATCAAAAATGTTGATCTGGTCCCACCGCTGAAAATTGCTCAAGATGTCCCTCAGAAAGTCAGATCGAAGTCTATAACAGGAAATCCAATGACTTACAGAGAAGAAAGAAACCGAATTTTGATTCGTAAAAACTCGCTGTCGAAGATGCCAAGCATGAACACTTCCTATATCACTCCGACTTCCGTCCTTTCTCGGAAAAATCTTAATTACGGTATGACCCTCGAAGACATGGGATCAGGAAGAAACCTCCGAGAAAACCATTGCGCGTGTTGTTCTCGCAATTGCTTCCCTCAAAGCAGTAATTGTTCTTTCTTGATGGGGCTGGACTCAAACAAGAATCATCAGGCGGGTCATTCGATGATTAACTTTCAATCTCCGAAAGGGTTTTATCTAAATGAGAGGACTCCTTGCAACAGCCTTAATCCTTTGTTTACAAGCGAATCTGCGATCGGGATGGGTACCTTTGGATATAAAGGGCATCACAACCAGCAAACAGGAGAGGAAAAGGCACAGGGATATGTCTGTTTGAATATTCCGCTTGATCATGAAGAGATTAAGAGCGTGGAGAATATTATTCATCACTCGCTAACCAAGAAGCAAGAGATACCTCGTGAGCCAGGGCTGACAGATAGAATAAACCCTCTTAGCACCAGTCGCGATAACGATATTCCTATCTTCAAAGAACCAATGACTGACAAGCAGCTCTTAGACAAAGAGGATACACCGAAGCGCTTGGAGATAATCCAGACGACGACGAATGAAACGTTAGAAGAAATGGAGAACGAGTACTCTGCAAAAAGGGAATTAAAAGAGCGACTCTTGTGTTCAAATTGCTGCAGTAGCAGTCCCAAGGTCGATCAAGATCGTGATGGTGGCTCAAATGATGTCAAACTAAACGTAGAACCGAGCATGAATCGACTTTCGACTGATTGTGATACTAAATTGCAATCGGAGCAATCTCTTAAAGAGAAGGAAGAAGATCGAGAAGATTGCCAAGAAGAAGCTTCATTAGAGGTGGAAACAAAGCACAATGACTCTGAATTTGAAGGTAGAGCTCCAGAAGAAAATGAAATTGTCCAGACGCGATCTAGAGAGTTGGAGGTTGCTGCACTTAAGATAGCAGGACTCGAAAATAGAGTTGTTTACCTTGAACATCAGTTGGAGAGCGCAAAAGCGAGAGAAATCAATTTTAGAAAAGAGCTCTGGAGGATAAAAGAAATGCTTTCGACGATACCTCTTGTGGACATTTCCGAAGATGTTAAGGAAAGCAACCAAGAAAATAGCGTCAAGCAGCATTTTGAAGTAGATGTGGAAGAATCAGTTAGCTCAACGGACTGTATACAAGAAGTATCTGAGTTGGTGGACAATTATAAGAGAGATAGAGAGAAACTGAAAGAATTATCAGAACTAAAGAGGTCACTATCGGAGGTATTACAATCCTTTGAAAGAAAGTTTCATGGTTGCTTTGCTCATCTTGAGAAGCTCAAGCAGCTATCAGAGGAGACCAAAATCAATACTTATTAAAGGAATCCCATTGGGATCGTATAAGACTTATTAGGAATATTAAGAGTTAAATCACTCTGATACGATCATTATTATTGGAGAGTGTATTCTTTGCTTTATAGTAAAGAGTGATTCCATTGATGAATCATATATATATGCATGTAACTTCATGAGAAAATAGATACATAAACTGATATATCTATATATTTGTATATTTGTATACCGAGTGAATAGAACATAATCAGATAAACCTTTCTTATCACATTATGAAGCATATCTTTTTTCCTCTTGATGCAACCGTCATATTATCTCCAAGAAAAATATTAAATCGGACAAAGTAATTCTTACTGCCATTCAGAATGTTTTTTTGAAAAGATAATCTTTCTTAACGTGCAGGATGTCAGGGATTGATAGAGCTTCTTGGGCTCTAATGAGATAATGAATTTACACTATTTACTAGAAATTTGCAATTAAGATAATATGATTGACCGATTTCACTTATACCATCTAAAATTACTTCATTTAGCATCAGTAAATAAAATTTATTAATTTGATTGTGAAAAATCAACATATTGCCATATCTCCATGAATGTGCAATTTGTTCCAGTTGCGGGTCTAAGTAAAGAATTTTGAAAACGTGGTGAAACTTCAGAATCCAATAGATTATTCAGACTTTATAAGTTTCACGTTTAAACTTTTTTCACATCTCAAACTGGACATGCTTGACATGAGTCCAAATTTCTGATTTGCTGGAATCAGATATTGAAAAGATTCATTCCATACTCTTCAAAGATAGCTAATGATGTATATATATCTCTTTCCATTTTTCGGTCAGAAATTGGCAACCTCCAAATCCATGCACACATTGCTAACAGTGGTAATTGCTTTTGAGAATGAAATATCTGCTGCGGTGCTACAACCTTCTCTGCAGATTCTTTGCTAAGCATGAGAATTGACCTCGGAATTAGCATCCAATAACCTTTCTGTATTCATTTCAATTCGGAAGAATTCAGGATACAATATCTAGAATCATGTCTGTAGTACCAATACACATTTCAACAAAGTTATTCTGTATCTACGTTCAACATCTGAGTCGAAGATAGATATTTTCTCAATGTGATGACACCTCCCGTTTCTTTAGCGAACTTAATCGCTCGAGAAAATATGGAGAAAATATGGCAATATTCTCGTCATCAAGAAGTTCATTGCTAATTGCAGAAACGAAATGTCCAACTTCAAAAAAATATATCTTCTTCCTCATCAGACTAAGACCTATTAGCACTCTTGTAAAGGCAAGCAAAATAATCGCAAACCGTTCCTGAAAAATTTGATATTTGGATCATTTGCACTATGTTTAATTACTTCAATTTACTATTAGTAGCACTAACTAATTATTCAAGCCTCTTCTAAAAATGCAAATTCCAAGCATTTCAATCAAATACTTTACTAAACTGAAAAATGCTATTTGTTATTAATGTCTACTATGCCTATCAAAACACCTCTTTTATTGAATGCAGAATTTACTCTGCCTCAATAAATTAATTACAGCCTTGAACTAGATACCAGGCAATGAAAACAATTATTGCCTTTATTAGAAACATTATCGCAGTGTTTTTCAATTTCTGTCTTATTGTATGTTAATGTAGTTTTCATTGAAAACATGTTTCCCTATTCCTTATTCCTTAGTTATTAAGTCATCTATTTTAATTTAATTATCTTCTGTGGCATTCATATCTCTAAGTAAGCTGCCAGAAAACAGCCTCTTATTCTACCTTTGACTTTAAATGAATTACTCTGCTAGATTCCTTCTTATACACTTTACACAATAACAACCTGCCAGAAATTTTTCAAGTAAAAACATCTTTCTAATCAAAACAGAACCTTTCCCAACTAACTCTCTGTAATCAATATATATATCTATCCATTCAATAAGTTACCGACTCCAGATTTATTCAAGTTTCCCTCTTCAAAAGGAAAAATACCTTCTCCCAAATTCATTAAATTTTGAATTATTGTGGAATAAAACAAAATTTTGTGAATTTTCATACCGTTTGCATATAACTTCGTTTGATTTTGAAAATATGAACCCTGACTGAATTTAGAATACCATTTACACAAAATTTCTCTCCAAATCTAAGAAATAATTATAAATTGAAGATCTGTATAATTTTTAAGGAAATTAATTTTGAAATGACTGTTAATCAGAAATCATCGTGAATACTTTTTCAATTTGTCATAGAGAATCGAATGTACAGTCTCAAAAAAAAAAAGAAGGAAGAGCTCTATATTGCACTTTAGTGAGGTTAGTATTATTACAATTCTTCCATATAAGGTGCAACACTCGATTGTCACCCGAATTTCTAAATTTCTGCAAACTTGCTAATAGCTTTTCAAAAAATTATATTTCATTCTGCTCCTATCGGCTGGCCTCCAAAAATTGATCAACAAATGGTTTCTATCAATTCGTATTATAGCTTAGGGACTGGAAAATCATGATAACCATTTCATTTTGTGATCAAAATTTTAGAAACTCAATGCATCCTCTGTAAATGTATCCAAATGACATCTACAAGCCTTTTGTATCTCTTGGAAAACATCTGATGTTGTCGCGGTTTGCGTCTCCAAAATTACAAAGTTGAGTAATGCAACAATATCGAACAAGGATATGCGATATAGATATGAAACTGAACCCAGAATTATTTTCAGAGGATCCTTATTCATGTTTTGTGTTTTTTTTTTCCTTTGTATAATATCGTGCTTATCAACTGTCAAAATAACATACTAAGAATTTGGTTGTGTTCCGTCTCCGATTAAAATTTGAGTTAGTTTCAAATACACTCTTAATTTTTTTATCCAACTAAGACATCGCCGAAATTCTACCAAGTCCAAACAAAAATTGCCACATAACGCCATCAGCATCTCAATACCTAAAATCAACCATGCGACTGTCAAAAGCAGATTACTATCTCGAAAAGTTCATCTTCTATCACCCAATTGCGTTTCCGATCATTTGTTTGCTTTTATTTGTCTCACTTCCAATAAGTTTTGAAACCCGTGATGAAATAGACACTTCTAAACTTACCCAGTCCTTGAAAGAACTCTTTTCTGAGGCGAACCTCCTACCTATCAATAGCATCCGCCCAATAGTCGGAGATACCTGTGCTCCTAATCTATTTCCAGCCATTATGAAGATTTCCTCTATGTACAATGCAACAAATGATCCCTCCAACAGCAGAATTGAAGCTGATTTAACACAATCAGGAGCTGAATCGAACTTCCCAGCCGAGATCAAAGTATGGCGTGGGGGTATTTTCTGTATTAGCAGAATAACAAGCGTGAGATTCAAGAACAATAAACAAAAATGTCCGATTACTACTCAGCCTTGCAGCAGTAACTACTGCGCTGATACTTCCGAGCCGTGCCCCATCACCTCTTTGTCAATTAGCGAAGAGCCATTAACGCCATCAACGAAACACTACGAATCCATTGGACTTGATGGCAATTTCAGCTTGATATTCAGCCGGTCTGAAAGTTCCTCTCCAATTTCTAAACTCAGCGTTTCTTTGGCTGCCTTAAATTTAAATTCGAGTGCAGATAAGATTCTTGTAGATAAAGTACCGATTAGCAGAATATCTCACGAAAATCTCCTGGGTCAAAGCGCATTAAATCTTGCAGAGCAAGATAGCGCTTGGTCGAATTCTTTTGGTTATTTAATTGCCTATCATTCATTGAAGATGGCCACAACATCAACTAATTGCTACCCTGGTACTTTTCAAGAAGATTATCCAGCAGCGCTTCTATCAGCCTCGAATGACTATCGCCTCTTTCTCGGGGTGACCTCTTGTATAATTTATGTGGTTCTGGCGATTAGTCTAGCAACGGCAGGTTTTATGATCTATCGAGACAGAAAATTTGACCATGATGATGGTGCTCTCAGAATTTCTCGGATTTTGCAGCTATCATTCAATCTTATTTTGATAGTGACCTTCATTATCCAAGGAGTATATCATAATCTGGGAGGGGATAAAAATTTGAAAGCCTTAATTAGTTACTTCGAGCAATTGCAAACTGATCAATGTTTTGAAGCTGCAGAGCACAAACAAATACTGGAAACTTTCAATGAGTTGTTGGGTAGGAATGCCTTATCGATAGCTCATGCCAATGAATTGTACATGCTATTAGCGATAATTTCAATCCTGCTGATGGTTGCTTGTGTGTTTCTCAAGCATTATATTCATTCTCGGCTAAAAGAAGAGGAACATGAAGTTTCAACATGCCTGAGTCCTCCAGTCTATATTGAGCTTATTGAAGAAAGGAAGCGGTTTCGAAGCACTTTTAAGAAAAGTGTACGCGTTCAGATTTCTGATCGAAAAGAAAGCGCTGAAGAAGCCAGCACAGAACATAGGAAAAGAACTCAGCAAATAATTGTAAATTCTTTCATTGGAAGTTAATCTTCCAGGTGTACACAATCAGTGTTTTAAATTCAAGTCATTTTGATGTAATTCGTTCTTAGAGTCCCGAATTTAACGTAGATAATTTGCTGATCATTTCAAGCATGTTTTTTTCCTCTCAAATTTTATAAAATCCATGATATAAACTCAATAAGTTCTCTGTTCGATTTAGAGTGCTAAATACTATATATTTTTCCAGTGAAAAAAAAAAAGAGAAATAAGCCAATACAAGACAAGAAGATGCTTGGTCTTTTAGATTCTATTAACATATTGATAAGAGCTGTTGAATGCTCCAAGGAGCGAAGATAAGCTCTTTTGGAGATAATTACTTGAGAAGCAGAGGCAGGCCACCTTTCAGACACAATACTTAAGTGGCAACAAGCTATTCAAGCATTATTCGACCAGAACTTTCAAAGTGAAATTATATTTGCTTTGGGGTAAACCTTACTATGTTGCTGTCGTGAGTGATAACGCTTGTAACAGAAATTAACAAAATATTATGAGCTCATTGATGTAACTTCCAAGATAATACGCTCTTATTTCATTTCATGAGGTTAAATAATAAGAACTAAGCCAAACAAGTGAAAAAAGAATGCTCGAGAGGCAATCACAGCTGTCTCTTGAAAACTTCTTTATTTTGTTATCTAATTTCATCGCTCTTCTACAACATTCTGATAATAGCATCTCGCCAAACTCAAAATTTTATCCCTGTTTAGCAGATATACGCTAGCGAATGTTGTCTGAGAGCTTCTTTGAGCAAAACGCGTTCAAAAGTTTGGGTTGTCTCGACACAATTCCTCTCAAATACTAATATTAGCGTGAATCAACGCCATATCCTTTCTTCCTCGCTGAAGCCGCTCAATTTCACTAGCAATATAATATCTGCAGGCCAGCACAACCCCTTAATGTCAACTCGTAGAGCTTTCATCAATCCATGAGGCTGCTTCCTTGCTTTCAAAATTTTCTTGCCGCTGTTAAATAGTGAGCCTGATTAAGATACACCAAAAAAATTAATTCGAATTTGATTTTTGGTTCAAGACTACCAAATCCAAATCAACCTTTACCAACGACCTACTACAATGGAACACATTATGAAAGATAATCTCGCTTTCTCTCGAGGCGACGAAGAAATTGATTGGTAAGCTTACATGCGTTTCTTCGTAACATTAGCAAATAGGCTTGAAAACGAAAACGAAAATCTCATGAGCACCCTCTCAGAATCAGCACCTGACCACATATTCGCTGGTTTATACAAATCACCCCCTGATATTCAAGAGGCAAGAAAACTTGGCGTACCATTTTCTGACGATAGTAGACGCCTTAGTATTATTCTGTTAGCGAAAAAGAAAAATTTATGCTCCTAGATCTGGTCGAAAACTCCTCCCAATCTTAACTCCCAAAAAGAACTTATATTTCTTCGGCGTTACCTTCCCTCTCTACTTCGATTTCATTGAAAGCTGCATACTACTATTGCTCGAGTTTTTCGTCGTCAGTGGTCTATTACTAATGCCATTTCGAACCACTGTGCCTCAGAGTTCTGTTTCTCTAATGATTTTATTATTTCAGTATGAGCTACTAAGGAGATCAGCTTTTTCTAATATCCTTTACAACGGGAATACATACAAGGCTTTGGGAAGGATTCTTGAGTCAGAACCTCTCTTCTTCGCTGCGGGAAATCTGATTTGGGGTTAAGTGCTCAAACTCTCTGGAAAAGCTGCTATTATCGCTTGGATTTCATTGGCTCTGACAGCTGCTGGTTTCTTCGTTCCAAAGACACCACTAGCACATTTTTTATTCAAAAGGCGCGCTGGAGAAAAATACGTTCACAATTTGCGATTTTCAGAAGCGAAGGAGAAATATTACTCTTGCCAAACGGTACTCTTTCCATCATTTTACTTCCACTCATCACTTGTAACAGACCTACAAGCTTGCTAATCCAGTCACAAGATATGACGCCATAAGAGGAACGCTAGGAATCTTAAAAAGTTTTTTTAATTCGCCCTTTCAGTCAGAATAATCCTTGCAATGTGAAGGCATCACTCAGAGCGAGAGCAAAGAAGAAATCTTAAAAAAAGCCAAAGAGCTCTTCTCTCATGCGACAGATTTTGGGAAAGAGTTTATGAAGAGAACAGGTGTACAAGAGCCTCCCAGAGACTTCATCCTAACGAAATATATCTACAAATCTCTGATATCATATGCGGAAGGACGCTTATCTCTCAAAGATATGAGGTACTCAATAATTAAAGTATATAGTGCTTATCTATGATAAATAGAACGGATTACAGCTTAGAGGTCGCAGGACAGCAGTGCGAAGCGAACAACTATATGTAAAAATTAATTATCAAGAATAGAGTTATAATTCGCTGGGGTAGAAATATCAGGGGAACGCTAAATACGATCGAGAAATTCATTGGGAGTCGATTAAAGCTGAATTTTGATAAGGCTGTGAGCTATTCAAAAAAATAGTTATAGGAGACAGCGCGGAAAAAGATTCTGTGAAAATCGAAATGCCGGCTGAGGGTGAAAGAAAGAATGAGGACGGCGAGGAAGGTCTGAATGTTAACTTTAACGCTCTTTGCAACAATAATATATTGGTGATAGGAAAACATAATTCATTATAATGCTGTGCTAGACGGCTTTTCGAAGCTTCCGAGCCAGCTGCAAGAGGCCGCTCTGAATTTGGGAAGCAAAACAGATAGCGAAAAAAAAGATCACGAAGAAAAAGATAGCCCAATTAATATAATAAATATGAAGATTCCATCACCACTCGAACTTGTCGAAAAATTGATGTTGTAAAACATCTTTAACCTATTAAACCTACTTATCCGGTTCTAAAGTAAAAAGTCTAAAGCTCAACATTACGCGTAAGCTGCATATTCATATTGTTGCTAAAAACATTGCATTACTGAGTCTCTTCCAAATGCATAGAAATCATGGATATGAAACATAAAAAATAAAGAGATTTCTAGTGTAAGTAGGTGTATCTACCGAGAAAGGATCTTTCTCGAGTATCATCGTCTAGACTGCGCTTAGAATCGAAAGTATAGATAGTTTTAAAAAGCCGCATGTGGACCGTAGAAATAAAAGCTTACAGCGATAAGTGGATGATACTTCTTCAGGTGATTGTAAATTTGAGTAGAGAAGCAGGAAATCGCATTGGCGGTGCATATTCTTTAGAAGAAAAGATTTAAAAAATCCCACAGCTTGATTCTCGAGCCGTTTTGGTCTGAGAATCGTTGAGATCGAGGTGAACATACAGATAACTAGAGGGAAGAACTGCTAAGCTTCCATTATCTAATACCTGTCGTTAGTACGAAGAAAGTTTGTTCAAAATCTTTCCAATTATAAAATCTAAATTGTGGGTTTGTTCGATATTAATTTTTTTTTTTGAGACAGAACAATATAGAACAAAAGTTATCACTCTACTGATTTATCAAGAAAAATCAGGAACTCGAAGCTCATGCATTAATGTATCGTGGTCAAATTTTGCGGCTCGTCATCTCACACGAATTTCGCATATATGTGAGGTTGTATGGGCACTTGAATTTCCCATCTTAAAGGACAGTCTTGATTCAGCACGTCTCAAAAACCCTATAATTTAAATTTCGTTGACCTTGTAAGAAAACCAAAAAAGCCCTGCTATTTTATTCTTGAGGTCATGAACATCTTAAATATCTTAATTTTTTACAATCTTATTTAGCATTTCGAATGGAACTGTCGTCTCCCGTGGTGTTGCGAGGTAATATTAAGCCAACTCGTTTCCATTAGAAAGGGCCCTCTCATAAAATCTTTTTAATCCAAGAAGACAAGAAGCATATTCTCCTTCAATTACTAATAACAATTCTAAGGGATGTAGTAAATTCATAATCTATTAGCCTCCTTCAAAATATCTAATAATCGCCTTGAAAGCGCCCGAGCTCCCAAACTTTCTTTTTCCTGAAACAGAACACTTGAGATCTCGGGATCTGATACATTAAACAATCGTTTTATATATTTTTTCTTAATCACCGTCTCTCCATTGAAATTAAATTACTATACGTTTGAGTTCAAGCAGAAATTTTTACAAAAATTTTTGATAGCCAATCTATCAAAAGTAAAATTTATTAAATATTTCTTCCAGTTCGTTTATTGTCAATTCACAACTATTCCTTCCGCCAATCAATATTCGAAATTGTGAATCACTTTTGTTATAACGATTAAATAAATGCGATCGAACGACGACAGCTTCTTCCTCCTCGAGGAACAATATGTGCCAGCAGAGACTTACATGTAACCTATCTCTTTGCTCTAGGACTCAGCTAACTCACTCTTTAGCCAAATTGATTCAGATGAAAAGGTCTCAAGCATGCAATTCCTCTTTGACGTGCCCGAGCCTACCGAAAAGGACAAATCCCCTAAAATTTTGAAAGCCTTCGATCAAGTACAACTCGAACATTTAATCCTCTCTCATTGTTCGAAGATGAAAAGAAATATTGTAGTTTGCTTGGAAAAAGTGTTATTCAACATAGAGCACCAATCTTCTCCTGCAAATACGGTATTTGATTCCTTTGTAGAGCGATCTAATATGCTTGGCAGCATTGCGCAATAATGGCCTCAGCAAGACCAGGACTCTCAAGATTCTTGAAAAAGGTTGAAGAAAGTTTTCATATTATCGTCGTCACGAGACTGGCCCTTGAACCGGCAGAGGTGGTCTTGGCGAAAGCGGGTGTGTTGGAGGATATCTTCGCAATCATAAATATAGATTTCAATCCTGTTGAGAGTATTCAGAGTATTCTCTTAATTAAGACCACGAATACCGAAAGCAGATCCGTTTTACTAACAGTATAAAATTTTTTGGAAACTTTCAATAAAAAATTATTTCTGAAGAGTGGAGAAAAAACTGCTGAAACTTCAGTTTCGGGTTATGATGTCCTTTCCGTTAAGCCGTTTGATGATGATTTTTCGGATAATGAGTTAGCATTGCTGCTCGAGTATTTGGATCAGTTAATCCGAAAAGATGTAAATCTAGCACATGATGAGAAAATGGATTTATTCTTCATTTAGTTTCGCATAAGGAATGAGACTGTGCAAAAAGATTTCATTGATTTCAAAAAATCAAAGGGAAAGTACACGAAACCGAAGACCAGAACGAAACTTGAACTGGCCGAATCTAGCGGGAATATTCCTGATGAAGAAGACGAAGACTCAAGCCCTGTCTCAAGGTACATGAAATCGCTAGCTAGGTTCTCAACTCTCCATGAATTGAAGGAAAGAATATCAAATCCAAATACTCCATGACCGAACCTGTCAAGGAGTTATTATTTCTCATGCAGAAATAATAGAACTCTAAATTATTGTAGATGGAGGGCTTCGCCTTGCATTTGATAATGATGTTCAGTTTAGAACATTGCATAATTTTTTATTGACTATCTTCAATAACTACAGAGCAAAAGATGCTAAGTGTGGACGAGTGACTACTAAGTGAGTTTTTATGCATTTCAATGAGTAATATTCTATTTATGTAAATACCATATTTATCAAAGGACTTTTCCATTTTAAATAACACTTATTAAATTGAACTGCAAAAAAACAAAGCATATCTTTCTAGTTTCAAAAAAGGAGATGTCTTCTATCATGCTACTCACTAGGAGTCTGGTTGTTTCATTTTCTTCAGGAATTGTTCAATAATCAAGAATTAAGCAAAATTTGCTGCGTTTTTACTTGATTGCTTTAATTTTTATTAAAAGACTTGTAAGCGAGTGGCCTGAATACACAACTTCACAGCTCAGATCCGCAATGAGTTTCTTACAGAGATTTGATGGCCGCTCTTCATTCGTAAATAAAACCGGCGTGACTGGAGTCGTTGCACGCCAATCCGACCCTATCGACAAGACACTTAATTATTTTGTTCCTGATAATCATTTCAATGCTATCCCACAGCGTAAACTCATATCCCTCTGTCCAAAACACTCACAGTTACCCATTAGCTGGCCCACGGTTCACTATTCAATCCACAGGCGCTGACTCAGACTACGACCCTAATGATCCTTATTCTCCGAAACCGAAACAATCAGCATCCAATCGTCTTGCTAAAGAGAACAATATGGACGCTTTTTACGAAGCCCAAAGGCTCATGGACTTAAACGGAGAAGACGACCCGATTTACTCATTGCGTCGTTTACAAGAGATCGCTGAAGAAGATTATACTGCAGTGGATCCGTATCAGCAGAGTCTATTAGAGTTAGATCCTGCTTCTCCATTGCCAAAAATCGACAATTTGCAATATTATGACACAAATAAAATCAGACAAGAGATCACTTCCAGGCAATACGGTGTTCGGAATTCGCATCAAAGGTCAGAGCTAACCCCTCTTCAGTCTCGCCAACAAGGTTTATTGAAATTGCATTCAACTTCGTTTCAAAGTCTGCCGTCAAGAGGATCGAATTTGATAGAACAGAGGTATGATGGTGCGAATGAGTTATTGAGCAAATTCCAGCAGCCTGACCCCTACAATGGACTTCAGATCTACGATTCGGCCGATGAAGGCTCTCATTATGAGCAATTTCAGAATACGGTAATGGCAATTTCTTGTTTGGTTGAACTAATTGCGAGTTATAAGTAGATTCAACAAAAGCCAACTGAATATATTACCATACGAAATGAAAATGAAGGAAACACGAGGAATTACCTCACACAGAGAGGAAATTACGTTCTTTCTAATCAGATGATGAACCCGCAATCTGGTTTGATGTACGATTACGGCGGTCACATGGCGAGAGCTGTCTCAACAGAACGTTTCAATCCTAGCTTTTCGAAGAAGTTAGATAGGGGAGGGCCGTATAAACAATACTCATTGAAAGATTACAAAGAATTACAGCAGCAAACGGCGAATTTAAAAAGAGGTGGGCTTGGAGCGAATATCTATACTGATGATTGGATCAAAAAAAGAGAAAAGATTGAGAAAATGAAGGTATTTGCTGAGAGCGTCAGAGTCTCTCATGTCAAGGGAATACCTCTTTCAGAGGTACGAAAACCTCGCCCAGATGAGGTAAAATTTGTGAATTATACAAGAAATCCTGAAGAGACCGAGGCAAACCGGCCTAATCCGCAAATGAATCAGTATGTACTCTCTCATCGAAATAAATTCAATTATTAAAATTCTTCTCGCGTTGTTGATTCCCAGTGTCAGCTCCCATATCGTAGCTACTCCTCACGTCTAGTTTGGTACTACCAAAATTTTTACAAAACAGTTTTTTGATAAAATCAAGTTCTAAACTGTAAATTTCCAAACTTATGAAATTTTGTAATGTATAAAAAAAATTGAGTATTTTTCCCACTTAAAGGCACTTACATGAAATCCGTTTATCACGCTAAAACCACGAAAAGCCGTCAGGTATTTCACTAGGCTGCAGAATTGTTGTCATCGAAAAAACTCGTATCATCATTGAAATTTATGAAATAGCAAATACTTACTCTCTTTTCTACTCACCACCCAACACCTCTGGTTCAAACTAATTTATTTGAATGTAAATTATTCTCTTTCTTTCATAACTCCACTTTGTTAACACATTATTGAAAATTTCTGAAAACTCTTATTTGAAATATTAATTGTGATCTCAAGGAATTAATAGCTCGATAAATATGTCCACCTTCCCACACGACTCATTCTGGGGTGGTTTGAACCTCTACAAGAGAAGAGACCAACGTTACACTCGCGGTGCCGGAGAAAGACCCCCTTACCCAATTATCATCGACGAGCCTTCCATCGGCGAGACCTTAAGAAACTTCAATCGCGCTGACTTGGGTCTTGTTGTGATCTTCACAGCCATCGGTACCCTATCACAACACTCTAAATCATCCTAATAGCATTGGCTAGGTTTCCCATTGGCTCGTTTGGCAATTGCTAAAGGAAATTTTAGTTCTGAGTTTCACCGAAGAAAGATGTTTAGTGTTTGCTGGTGGATCATGATTTCTGGAGGCCTCGTCACCGCGTTCAACAACTCAGGATACAGACTTCAAGGGCAAGTTGACAACGGACTTAGATGGAAAAGACCAGAGATTAAATTGAATAAGTACGATTTCACAAAGGAATACGAAAAGAAATATTTCTGGCTCAGAGCCCTCAGAATCAGAGACTAAGATTGACAGGTCTTCCTCGAGCAGTATTTTTATATCGCTAATCCCTTTAGCAATCTATGGTTGTTTAGGAAGAATTATTTGCGTAAAAATGCTGCATCTGTTTAATTACTTGAACAAAAAACATTGAAATATCCTATTCATAAACAAAAAACTTCTAATAAAATGTTAAAACTTGTGCAGTTATCATCAATTCTCATGAGAAAATACTCTCCTCACGCGAGAGTGCTTTGGCGTAATGTTGTTATACAAGACGCGTTTATTGCAGCTAGATTCTCGGAGCAAACTTGGGCGAAAATGGATTCTGCACATAATGAGGATAGTGCTCCTAAAAAAATCGGGAACTATAAGGACTTTGTTGTTGCTGTCGGAAGAGCAGCAGTTAGTGGCAAAAGGATAGTAAACGATTCTAACAACGAGAAGAACGAAAAACAGCTAACAACAGAAATATTGAACTTACTTCAGAGTTTCCCGAGTATTCAAATTAGCGATTCGAAGCAGCATCCAGATATTCAGAAGTTCATTGACAGAATTATAAACGAATCACCTAAGATGAAGACGCTTGATTTCTTTATCCTCGCAACGGAATTTTTGTATAATTTGAATCCTAAGGATAGCCTTGTTATGAAAAAATGGGAAAGTATCCTTACAGAAAAAGTTAAAGCACAGCAGAAGGATGATAAGTTGAAATGGGCATTCGCTTTGAGGAGGTTGCTGAGAGGCAAAAATACGCTTGAGATTGATTCCGCGTTTTCCAAAACTGATTTGATTAATTCTCTGCGCGCAGTCGCATTGTATTCCTCTAACAAGAGAAACACATCGAAATCAGATCTGATATCTCAAGGCCAAGACTCTTACAAATACATACTATCTGAAGACGATCTGTCAATAGCTGAACGAGTCGTCTTGCTTCTTCACCGCCTCAGTCATGATTCAACAAAGCAGTTGCCAAATTATGCTGTGGAAGCGTTAGAGAAGTTCGCGAATTCGAATTACCACCCCTCCGAAAATACAAACATTTATGAAATTTTGACGCTTCTAGAGGCGTGTGGGAAGGTGGACATATTTATCGAGCTATTAATTCCTTGAGATCACAATTAATAT
>ENA-UOTX01000463-UOTX01000463.1-compost-metagenome-genome-assembly--contig:-NODE-463-length-43424-cov-11.441392_pt1 | contig 43424 bp, 25 predicted proteins | sample MGYA00238143_ERZ746982 | MGnify/ENA primary metagenome ERZ746982 (study PRJEB28758, sample SAMN06268862) | compost metagenome | isolation source: single cell | place: USA: California, Emeryville, Joint... | reverse complement strand
GTGCAGTTATGAAATGGAATTCTGTGACTAGCAGCGTCGACCTGGACGCTAATTCAAATTGGCTTGCCGGATCTCATCCATACAGCCTGATCTCATCTTCATATATATCACTTAATGGTGGAGTGTACACACATATTTATTCTTGTTCGTGTTCGATTTCGAGATTGAGGTTGATCACAGACACATTCATTAATCAAGAAGATCTGATATCGATGCTGGCAGGAGATTTTTCATGTAATAATTATTCGATCTGACTCCCAATAATTCCCCTATTCATCCAAGTACAAATGCTCATTTTCAATTTAGCACCACAAACCCCGGCTTCACAAACGATTCCCATTGGTGAAGTCCTCTTCGATCTCACGACGAGCCAGAATATTCAGGCGACCGTAGGTAACTACACTATCCTTTCAATTTACAAATATAATGAATTTTACCAAAGGCCTTACTCCTAGCATTGAGAGCTCTGATCCACAAATTATTGGATACTATATGAATTGCAATTCCTATCAAACTGCATTCTACACATTGAGCCAAACTGTGTCTGAAGGGGTTTCTGCAATGTTTTGGTTTCGGCCGAAAGCTTTGGGAAATGCTATTCAGACGCTCTTTGCACTGCAAGGAAACGCCAATTCTCAATGGGATTTCGCAGTCGAGTATGTTTACTCATCAAACAGCATCCAGTTGCGACAATCCTCCGGCTTCACTCTTCAAACATCACAAGATACTGTCATCTCAGGTAAGCATTGTGAGTCATGCTCTTCTGGTGTTTCACTGAATTCTTATCGTTGTACACAAACATCAACTCATTTTGGGTTATCTTTTTTCTGTAGGGGCTTGGAATCATTTATTCTTGAACGCATACTATCCGCAGCCGCTGATTGCCACTAGTTTTTGTTACGACCTCTATCTCAACGGAAATCTCGCTCTCTCTGATTGCACATATCAGTTTAACAGTTTGACATCGCCAACTCTCAGTTTCTGCTCGAAATATAACAATCTGGCAAAGACTTCAATCATTGATGGAGCAGCTGTTGAGATAATGGATCTTGTTTTTCTTGTGGGAGCTGATGCTGCTGTTGCCGACTCCACGGGTAATCTTTCGTGTTTATCATCTTCTTAAATATAAAATGGCAAAATGAATAGTCACAGGATGCTCAAGCTGGATACAATATGGATATGATGGTAGCACGACATTGTACAAATATTGTGCCTTGTGCCAGACAGGATATTACCACTATGAAGGGACGTGTGCCACTACATGTCCACCAAATTTCGTCAAATACGATTCCATCCGATCTTGCATATGTAAAATCAAATCATTTTCTTTTTTATCTCAATCATCAATTTAATAGCTGCAGATTGGAGTTGCCCTGTTGGATACGTCCGAAATGATTCTATCGCAAATTGTACGAAATGCACAGACATCGGTCAGTTTTTCTTCCCCAATTCCACTTGTGTGGCCGAGTGCCCCTCTCCCTATATTATCGATGCTGATCTGATTTCTTGCACACGATGTCTAGACAACAAATTCTACTACAACAGAACCTGCGTGGATTCCTGTCCGATTGCAACATATTTAAACGCAACCATATCCGAATGCGAACCATGTGCATTAGGATGTGAAATTTGCTTTAATAGCTCAAAGTACACTTGCACATCTTGTTCCGATGGATTTTTCTACTCCAATGGATCCTGCAGCGCTGGATGTCCTTCTGATATGTACGCGAACCCAGTCTCCCGAGTATGTGAACAATGTCAGCCTCCCTGTGCCACTTGCAGCAAGCCAAACAACCTGAGCTGCACTAGTTGTCCTCAGTATAACTACTTGCTTAATGGCACATGTGTAACGAACTGTCCAAATGATCATTATGCAGGGTATTTGGGCGAGTTTCCTTGGTTCCAGGTCCCAGCTTGCCTCCCAAAGCTGATTCTCACATTTCGCTTGAAGATGAAAGTTGAGCCTCGAACGATAAACATTGAATTCAATTACGGAATTGCTAATCTTCTGGTTGCTATTATCCAGAGAATTCAAATTCAGATCGCAGACACGCAAATTGATTCTTATTTCTATGCGCTTACTCCAATAGCAGAATCAACAATAAAATTCGAGTATTTAGGCGACAACTATTATCCTCCGCTCTCTGTGCTCAATGTAACCATCGACTTGGACACAGATTTCAATACGGATCCATACCAGCAGTTTATGACTGTTGACAAATCAGCAACTCTTCAGCTGAAAGAGATTTATCCTTTTACGAAGGTTGAAATTAGGACCATCTCAAGCAGTGCAAGTGCGAGCAATATTGGCGGTAGTTTCACCGCGACTGGACAAGCGGTGGGCTCTATCGCTTCAGGAGGCGTTTCTTTGAGTCTGGCGCGAATGCAAATAATAGGAGAAATGGTACAGCTCTTGAGATTCGTCGATATCAGATGGCCTGCTAATGTGCAAGCCTTATTTTCCCAATCAAGTATTGATCCAAGCTCAATGTCGCTCCCAATTGATTTCACCGTATCTTGGAACGAGAATCTGAAGGATATGAACGTATCGATGCCTCGTATTTTCTCTGCTGAGGAGATCAGTCCTTTTTTCACAGCAAACTATGGTAGCGAGCTCTCAAATATGCTTGTGTACTCGGTAATCGTCATTGGAGGATCGATATTGATCAATTTCTCAAAAGAGCGAATTCGAAAAGTCACCAACAAGCTACAGATGCCAAAGACGAATGCTAGAAGAACTGCCAAGGTACATTGTAAACTCTTGCTACACAAGTTAACTCGATTATTAAATCGAGTCGACACTTCTCTTTTCTGGAACATTGGAATAATGTTTCTGCTCACCATCTATCAATCAGGGATCCTATGGGCTCTAATAAATATTCGATACTATTCTGCTATAATAGATCCTGCCACCTCCTATACGAAAGGGGCACTGGCTCTGGCAATCATCTGCCTGGTTTTCTTTTCATTTCTGACACTTTTCATCTTCAAGGTAGTATTTTCAAATCTGGAAAATGTTGTCAAAATGAAGGAGAACCTCTGGCCTTCCCATATTAAAAAATATCGAATTCTATTTGACGATTTTCAAAACAAGCGAACACTCCAAATGCTCTTCGTTCCTTTATCATTGATCAGGAGTCTCGCATTAGCCTTCACTGTAGCTCTCCTCACTTTTTGTCCCGAAGCTCAGATAATCTTACTTTGGTGCACACAGTTGTCGTTTATCTTATATATGATTATCTTCAGCCCATTGAAGGAGAAATGGCCGAGGATAATTACTCTCTGGATGGAAATCATGCTATTTGGTTGCATGACTCTAGGCACCATTGTGATGATTATGAACAAAATGACTAACGTTGATCCCATTACTCTCAACGAAATAGGGCTCTCGTTTATTTCGTTCTGTGTAATCTCAACGGCTTTAGGTGGAATATTAACTTTGCTGCAAGTGATTGCTTTAATTATTGAAGTGGTCAAATATATCAAGAGGTCCAGGCAAAAGAGCAGAGAAGTATATCCTATAAATTTGGCTGAGCTGCATGCAAAGAGTGAAGTGATGAAAGCAGACTCCAATGATGAGGAGAAAACCCCGGATGCCTCGCCATTACGTACTTTGAAACAAGGAATGGATGCAACGTTAGAGCCCGTGAAAAATGTTAATTATATTTCAACATTTGCAAGAAAGATAGAAGGTCTGTCTCCAGAACAGGTTTATGAGACTCCGGAAGGTGCTGGCCTTCTGAAATCCATAGATAAGTGGTGGAAATCCAACTCTGAGAATGAATCCATGACAGTAGAGCCTTCTGATGTCAAGCAGAGTAGAAAAAGAGATTTATTAGCCAAAGATCGCTTGGAATTATTCTCAAGCGAGAGCAACTAGACTGAAATGACAATGGTTTCAAAGTAAACGGATTTTCATTTTGATATTTTACTCTCATTAGCTCTTGCTCAATTTAGAGAATCTGAATAGTGTCAAAAACAAAAGAAGAAAAGCACTTTACCACGTCAATCTCATCATATTGAGCTGACCTATTATTTGATAATAGCATTTCGTTTTCTAAATTAATGTTTTTCTAACTTTTCCAGACCAATTGTTCAGATCAAAAGTATTTCTATTAAACACAGAAAATTTGATTTAGACTTTGAACTTGAATTTAATTCCTCATTATAAGTAAAAAAAGTTAATTCACCTTTTGAAATTTTTAAAGTTTTTCGTTCGTGAAAGAATGTTAAATGATGCTAAAAAATCGCATTGAGAATCTTTCAAGGGCAAGCTGAATTATCGATATGAGAAATTCATTACTGCAAATTCATAGCGATATGTAACGGTGGTCCAGATGAAGAAGCTGATGTGCCAACGCTCTCAGCTCTCCTTAGAACATAAAGACTGAAAAAAACTTTCTCTATTGAGATTAATAGCATTCATCATCGAAGAGCCATTACTTATTTTTAAAAGAAAAAGAATTTTTCAGGTTTCATTATCTTTGTTATGTTATATGATTCTGCTCATCAGAAGAATATTGAGTATCTATATAGATATACATTCTTTCCACTATGCGACGAGAGTACATCTTTGTTCAAATAATTATATTCTTTTTCATATTCACACTCTTCTTCTACTAATACATTGCTTGTGGATGGGATTTAATGCTTTGGGAGACAGCAACTTTTTAGAAATTATCAGAAAGATTAAATTTACAATAAACACAATTATTGTCTAACTCTGAAGGGCAACTTATGATTTTATTCTCACTAACCTTTTTTTTTCTCCTAGGAGGAACTGTAAAGTTCTCATTGGCTTTTGTCCTGGGTCTTGATGAAGGAATGTCAAGGGGATAAAAAGAATAGTAATGTCTAGCTCTGTATTAACAAAGGGAGATTAATCGTCTATGTGAGCTGCTCGCTCTTTCCTATTCTCCCAAAAAAATTTTTAATTGCCACATTATTAGAATTTCCCATTTAGAGGCTCTAATTCGATTCCTCAATAGATAGATTTATTATTCTGTTTCTTCACCTTCCTTCTACTCCTTGTACGTTCTCAAAGGAAAGATATCTCGGCAACAAAATGACGAAAAATGTAAATTCTAGTATCCAAGCACGATTATTATCAGCATACTCACAAAATACGTTGAGTTGTTTCAAATAAACAGCTTTCTGTGTGGTTATCATACTAATAAACTAATTTATGGGCCAAAGGCCTTATGTTACACTGATCTTGTGTATTCCAGTCGCTCTTTTAGCTTTGGTTGGCTCATAAATCGAATCGAAGGGTTTAATGTGAGTTCCCAACATCTTTTCTGAAACTCTTCCAGAGCATTGTATTTGTAGTTGAGAGCAAGAATACCTCAACTCCAGCATGAAGACTCCTGCTGTATCTCTATTACCACAGGTAGTCACAGGTAGTGGAAAAGAGTTCGATGAAATCTTTTGAATCAGAAAAACGCAGTAAGATACAAATAGAAAAATTTGAAAATTTTTCAAGCAATTTTAATAATTTACACTGTAATAATGGTTTTAACGAAAGCATTCGCAATACTGTTTTAGTTTTCTGCTCAAGATATTTCACAGCTTCTGATATCAATGTAATTTATTGTATAACTCAAACGAAATATGCTTTAATCAGCATTATTAATCAGCTATGATTGTAAATAGACGTGTAAAGAGAGTATGTATTATCAACAACTTCAACTTGATAATGACTTTGAAAAGGTTTCTGAAAAATTTAATGGGAAATACGTAATTAAAGCAAGGTTTCAGAGAAGAAAGATAATGTTCTGACACTCATTACTTCATTAAATATTCAAACTACCTATGCAATTCAAATTATAAACATGTCCTAACCGATTGAATCAATATTTCACTTTTGAAGGATAATATTCAGGCAGAGTTTTAGAACATGCTGCTATCTGGTGACGGAATCACTTTTGATAATGCTTCTTGGAGCTGGCTCATTAGAGTTGGCACTTCAAGATCAGCTAGACATTCTACATCAGTAATTGTTTACATTTGCTATTTTCTTGAGTAATTGTTACCTTCGGATTGTAGCTCTGTTAGAATATCCTCTTCTTCTATTCTAAACTTCCATTGGATATAGTCATTGACTCTACTCTTCACCAAGAAAGTTGCTAGTTCAGATGACTCCTTCATGAAAAAATGAATCATTCTATTAATGACAGATTCTTACAACATCCTTCAGGAACGATTTCAGATACGGCGTATTTTTGTTCACAAATTCGATTTCTTCTTGCAGAACCAACTTCAAAGAATCTATATCCATCGTATTTGCTACCGGAATGCTTAACCTATCAACTCTCTATCATGAGAACAGAAAAATCAGCTTACGTGATTTTCTGTGGGATCAGCGAATGAATCAAAGTCACTTCCCCATTGCCTTCTTTTATATAATTTGCAACCTTTACCGTAAATTCCTTTGGATCGATCTGCATCTCCTTCAACACCTCAGTCTGAGTATCACTAAGGATCTTAGCGGTCTGCGCCAAGAACTCTTCGCATATCCGCACATAATCTTCAACATTCTTCGTTGCTCTTCTAGCTACAAAATTGCATATTAACCTCAATTTTTCGCCTTAATAGAAAGTATATTACCAGTCCTTGTATTCGTCAGTGCCTTTGCCAATTCAGCTTTAGCTGCCTCAAAAATTTGCTCATAGATTTCAAAAATCATTTTAGGAGAAAGATGTTCTTCCTGTTTAATAAGCAGCGATTTTCGCATAATCTCGCTGTTTCTGAGCTGCAGTTTTATACTTTCTGATCTTTTTTCAATGAATTTCTTTGTGAGCGCATCAGCATAATAAGTCTCTTCGAGCATCCTGACGATCAAGTTCTGAAGGGCTTTATTATATCTCAGCTTATCAAGCTTATTAGCAATAACTTCCAAATAATTGATATATTTGAACTCATCTTTTATTTCGAGCAGTTCTCCGTAATCCTCGATACTCAAACCGCTCAATTCAAGCGCTAGGAACGCAAGTTTGTGAATCTCTTGAGCCGCTGTCCTAGGAACGCGTATTTCTGAGCTTAACCCTATCGTTTCAACGGAAGTGCGAGGAGTTGTGATCGTTTGAATCGGCGTTGCAACACCCCAATCGCCCAAAAAGTACGAGTTTGCATCATCGAAAGAGTAAATATTATTGGCGTCGATACTGAGATTACCCAGCTTCATGCTCGAATGAAGAAAGCTCACATTGGCAATGATATCTTTCAATAGCTTCTCGAGGTCCAATGACAGCCTTGTGCTTTGTTTTTGCTTGAGAGAGGATAAAGATTGGTAAGGTTTGGTGACAAATGCGATTTTTTTGTTATCGATCTCGAAGCTTTCGACGATTACTGATTCTAATCTGTTATTGACGTGGTTTGCGATATACAGAGCTTCTTGGATGAAAAGAGTGGCAGCTGCGTCGTAGTTTTTCTGTGTGGATTCTGAAGTGAGATTCAAAACGCGAATTGTGTGGATTTCGCCGTGGGTTTGCGATTCAGCTTGGAAAATTGAGTAATAGCTGCATTCGCTGACTAGTTTATAGTTCGGATAGGCGCTCTTCAGTTTTGAAGGGAAATTGTGGTCTAGAGGATTGATTTGGATTGGCTCCATGATTTTTTGGGTTTAATGCTCTAAAAATTAAAAAGAGAATAATCAAATATTCTACAGATCTTCAGAAGAACATCTTATTTACTCACACCTTATACCAAAAGGTTCCTCGTCGAAACGAAGTCATAAAAACTGAATGCTTGACCGGACAATGCTGCCAGGTTCCAAATCCAATTACTATTATATGGAGAGGATTCAGAGTAGAAGAAATGAACTATATATTCCCGAATAGGTTGAGATATTGAATTTTTCTTTCATGATTGAGATCATATCCTCAATAGGCGGTCTTTAGCAAATTTCATTGGAAAAGAATTTAGCTTGTTGTCAATGTCTCTGAAGCTTGAAGCGTTATCCTCAAAATTTGTCTCAGGCTTTGACATCGTAGATAAATAATTGTTTCATTCATTTTTTCTAATTCGACTTAATTTCTTCCTCTAATCGTTTGCCTAGAAGTAGAAGAAAAATACTCCTACCTCTATTACGAAGGTAGTCACTACAAAATCAGTTTCTACTTAAGTTAGTTATAGAAATCACCTGCGAATAAACATGAGTAAGTCTGTTTTTTCCACAGAAAGTTTTTAATCAAGAATCTCCCAGTGCCATTTGTTGGAAAGATCTTAAATCAGAAAGTAATATTGCAGACAAATCAAACGGATTTTGAGATATTTCTAGGGAGAAGTTTGCTTGGAATAAAATTGTAAAAGAAATAAAAAACTCTGACTGATGAATGATAAGGAATTTGCTAAGAAGACTCAAGAATTTCAAGAAATCCAGAAGGAACTCACTCGTGCATTGCAAAACACTGGAGAGAAGTTGCGGAGTTTGATTCCAAAGCTGAAACCTCATAAAATAAAGTCATTACATATTTTGGACATGAGTTTTTTACTTTTTATGTAGATCTCAGACCAAAGAAGAGAGATTGCTCAATCAAGCGAAAGATTATTTGCGATTTTGCGAATGTTTCGGGGCAGCTACCTTAAAAATAGGTTTATGCTCTGACTTTTCTAAGTACCTAACTAAAATGATTAGAGCTAATGCCAATATCAAGTCAAAGTGAACCAATTAGGTTAGAAATTGAATGCAGTAAAGCGAAACAGTTGCGACTGAATGAGTTAACCGCTTCTAACAACTTAACGTCCCAAATTTTGGAGAATTCAGAAAATCATTTGAAGACGATCTCTTTGAAGCTAGAAGAAGAAACTCAAGAAATGCAAAAGAAGTTGCTGGCGTTTGAGAACGAAATCAGAAAGTTAACCCATCAAAATGATATTCTGACAGCCCAGAACTCGAATCTCATCCCCAAAAATGATGCCCTTGCTTCCAGCATCTCATGCTTGGAGCAAGCAAAACAAGAGCTACTAAAACAAACTCAAGATCAGACAAAGAAGATTGAAACCTTAACAATTGAAATCGGAAAGTTAAAGATGAGTCATCTCATTGAAATTGAAACGAAAACCAAAGAACTTCAAAGATTAACAGAAAACATCTCGAAATCTTCTCAAATAATTGGAAATAAAGTGCCATTTATTTCTATCCACACGAACAGCCTCTTCGCCTTAAATCAAAATGGATGGAAGATTCAGACTCAACTATCGAAGCAAATCACCAAGCTCCAATCAACTAAACTTGCAACACTCGCTGTCCTTGGAAGTACAGGAAGTGGGAAGTCATGGTTTGCCAACCAATTGAGCTCAGCAACATCGATTTCATCGTCACAGCTCCCATTCGGATGGCAACACAATCCTAACTCCATCTCTCTTTATTACATCCGCTGCCAGGCAGGTCCAGAAGAAGCAGAAGAAGATGGATGGTTTGGAATTCTTGATTCTTCTGGCTGGAATGAACCGTTAAGAGCAAACAAAAAAGAAATTCTTGACTTTGTTGCTCCTTTATTGAAAGAAAATGATTATCATAATGGACATTCATCATCCCTTAGAAACCAGATGGAGACCTACAGAGCGTTATATGATGACTCAAAACTACTTGAGAAACTCAAGCTGTGCTACATGCTCAAAACTGCAGGTATCATCGTTTTTGTGATATCTAAATTGACCCAGACTGAACTCGAGAAGTTTCACACTGTCAATCTGTTGCTAAAGCAATTGTCGTCAACAGAAACAGCGCAGTCTAACTCGAAGATACAAAAGTCTGTACCACAAGTGATTATAGTGCATAATTTCGACTGGATCAAAAGAATTGATGATGTAAAGCATCAAATTGACAGCACGCTGAAAAAGACTTTCAAACTTGAAGAACAACCTCTTTTCAACAGTCCAGAGGAGCTGAAGGATGAGGTCATCAATGTGAACAAAAACTTGTTCAAAGATGAATTTGGCACTACCCATCTTATTATGGCTGCTCAAGACTCAGAAGCAGGAAAATATTACAACCCAGGACCTCTAAAGTTCATTCTTCTGAAATTAAACACTCTTGAAAACAAGAAAGCTCTCTCTTTCTGTGAGAGTTTTGCTCAATTTTGCACTGAAGAGCTGAATAAACTCATCCCAAACCGCAGTCTGTCTTTAAAATATATTTCTGAAGATGATGATGCTAGTCGCATGATCTTAAATGATAAAAGCTCGACAATTCGACCCAAAGATCTATTCTATGCTGATGAGTATAATGTGTTAGGTCATGATGGTAAATTTCAACCAAAGTATTCAACAAAGGTAGAGAGATCGTCAGATGGGAAAGAGGCTAGAGTAACTGTCGAATTAGACCTCCTTGATAGCGTTATTGAAAAGAAATCTTTGCATTTAAAGGATGGTCGTTACTATTTGTTGTTGTCAGGGAAGAGAAAGGAGATATTTAGTGAAGAAGATGTCATAAGAGAGAGTGAAGGGAAGATTGAACTGAAGAAAGGAAGCAGAGAAGATGGGAGTTATTTCCTTCAAATTCCTTTGCTGGTCGACAGCGAAATGGAAAGGAAGAAAGATACAAGCATAATTTTTGAAGAGGTTTGTCCAGGAGTCAAGAAATTTGTAATTGAGTTTGAAAAATCCGAGGAGATTTTATTATGAACCATGAATCGTGATCTATTCTAAAATGCTGGTATCTATTGTAGTTATGTAGTATTTTAATTTACTGCATGATGTGAACAGCTCGAGTTCAATATGTACTTGCATTTCCTTTGAAAATTCTACTCATTGAAAGCGATCAAGTCTATTTTTCTCATAGAAACGAAATTCACCTTCCATTTAATTATGAAAAACATCCTTAGATTTTTACTATTTTTTTGCACTGTTATTGAAAATGAGAGAATAAATTGATATTTACTCTTGAAATAACTTCTGCGCAGGTAACTCAGAAACCGATTTCATATATTCTCAGCTAGTTTGTTAGAGGGCTTTTAAATTCACGATTGCTTCGAATTTAATTTGAGTTAAATTCGGATTCTAAAAACGCCCATTGATCTAAAAAGTATTTTCCCTCATTTTATATTCTTGCTTTTTGTATTCACATTCAGTTTAGCATTGATATCGGGTTCTATTGAGAAATTTCTCCAATAAAGGTTTTTTATTGGATACCCAACATAATGAGATCAAATCTATTAAAAAGAATATGTGGAGTGAAAGTGATGTCATCAAGCCTAATGAGAAAGAAGAGCCTAACGCAGCTCAGAAGAACTAATTTAGTACATAGTCTCTTATTTCGATGATCAGACAAGAAGTTCAAACTTACTTACTTTCGGACTCCAAAAAATGTATTGGACTTCTATCAGTTTTCAATCTAACAAACCTCGCAATAGCCAATGAAAACTTTGAAAATTTCATTTTTTCGCACAATTTTCTCTTATAAAGTGAAATAACATCTTAGCTTTCGAAATCAAATTTGAACATTGTCTCCTTGGAGAGCTGGCACATTACTGAATCGTTCTTATCTTTTGTAACATTGTCCAATTTGCCCTCATAAATAGTTAAAATACTATAGTCGATACTGAATTTACTCCAAGCTACCCTTATAAAAAATGGCTTCACCTCATTCTTGATTTCTCAGAAATGGTACCCTTCGATGAACAAATCACATTTTGCTGGATTACAACCAATTCTCGATTCTCCTGTCAGCAAACATCTGAGTCATACCGTAATAATTAGGAGGCATTTCAGGTGCCCTTGACTCCATTTTAGGCGCCGACGAAAATGCTGATAAAGTCCCCTAACTAACCATAACTCCTGACCAAACGAGCTGCTATTAAGCTAGATTCACTTATTTAGAGGCAACTCGTCTTTTTAGATTGTTTGTCTATAAATTAACCTGATTTGATTCCAGTTAAATCTCACTGGTCCTCGCAAGAATATTTGAGTTATTACTCGTTTCCTATACGCAGTCTTGTAATAAAACAAAATAATTACTTCACTCACTATATGTTGAGAAAATTTCTCCAAACCGTTTTCTGTACTGGAACTCGCAAGTCACCTGAAGACGGCGAAGCGAGCCCGAGCCCAAAAATGATCACGAAATACGAGTTTCCAGTATCAGAGGTAATAACATTCCATTCATTCTGAAACTAATCACTCGAAAGGGGAAATATCTTGTTTTGGACCTCGATGAAACGCTGATGCACATGTCCAACGATCCTTTCGAGAAAGGCGTTCATACTCTACATGTATGATCCCTTCATTAGCCTCGCTGATCATGCATGTTTTTTTTTTAGTTCCATACTTCACGAAACAAAAAACGGTTTTACGTCGCCGTCAGACCACACTTGATTGAATTTATGGAAGAAATGTCTCAACATTATACTATCATAATATTCACAGCAAGCGATCAAGGGGTACACTAAAATCGGAGTTCCCTGAGACCAATGAAATTTGATAAATATAGTATGCGAAAGCAATGATCAAGAGGCTAGGAATTGAAAAGTATATCGACAGACTCTATCATAGAAAAGATTGCAAAAGCACTTGGCATGGATTGGCAAAAGATTTATCAATTTTGAACATTCCGTTGAAAGATGTGGTTTTGATCGATGTAACATATGCGCTCGTTTACATGGGCATTAAGCTGTTTTCGATTAGGACTTGGAGATCAACTCACACTTCCAACCAGACAATTTTTTGATAATTGAAACGTTTGAGGGGCAGAAAGAAGACAAGGCCCTTCTCAATCTCATTCCTTTTTTAAAAGAGCTAGCAAAGCTTGATGATGTAAGACATGTGGACGCGCGATATCTTGAGTATCAGAGTAAAAAACTCAAAGAGAGTGCCGAGCTTAAAGAGCAACATGAAAAAGAGAAGCAAGAACTTGCGAAAAACCAGGAAATAGAAAGTGAAGCGAAATCAGAAGAAAGTACAAAGCTCGATGAAGAGGAAATATCTGGAGGAAAAGAAAATAAGGCCCTTCAAGACATTGAACCGGTTTCTGGCCTGTCTATCGCTACAACTGTCGATGCTGAAGCGGAGGAAGCTTCGAAGGACTCCCCGCTGAAAAGAAAGGCTAAGGGATTTTATCAATCGTTGGTTCGTATGTCTGAAGTCGTATAATTAATGATACTCAGAGTTATGATTAGTGCGTTTAATCTAATCTATCTAAATTTTTTTTGGATCTTTGAATAGCTTATCCAAGGAATATGAAGAGACTTTTTCAGATTCGATTCGTTACCAATTGCTCTCATTTAATTTGCTCTTGTATGTTTTTGTTTTATTAAATTGATAACGAATGGAAAAGCCTGAATCATTCAACATGCTACTTACAACTATTTTACTCGCTAGACTAATCTTGTTAATAGTACGGCAGATCCAATTGAAATTAATTGCTAGTTTCTTAGCAGCTTGCTGGTTAGTCAAAAACTCACTATAAACTCAGAATTATGCAGTATTCAAATTGATAAGGGGTTTATCTAGCTTTTGTAAAGTATTCTTGGGCTTAATTTTTGAGGAAATTGTACTTTTTGAGCGTGCTAGTTGTTAATCGTGTTTTTCCCATTCAGCAAGATCCAATAAATCAGAATTCGATAAATTTTAATGCAGGTGTCCAGTTTGCCAATATTCAACTATTTTTCTTCAATTATCGGGATTCGGCGATCAGAAACGACCTTTCTAGCCATAGGCAGACGATGGACAGACAACTTGGACTATCTCGTCCGATTTTTTAGAGTAAAACCGGATCTTTTCGAATTAACTCTAAATCATTTGGAAAAATGTCAAAAACTCGCTCACAAACACCTCCAAGAAATCGTTGAGGTTATCGGAGACGCTCAAGACTCTGAAATATGCATTGTATATCAACTCGGGTACACATTGCTAGAGATCATCGAATCGAAGAAATTTGTTTCTAATAGCGAAATAACCGCCCTTCTGTCTCATCTGCAGGCTGGACTCTCTTTTCAAAAATCTCGGCTTGGCACAGAAAATAATTTTTTCGACGAATGGAACGTTTTTCAAAGCAAAGATAAATTCACTATTGGCGCCTCTCTTCCGATTCATCACTCTCAGCTGATCTTGCCGCTCAGCAAAAACTTTCAGCACTTGGATTGTGAATTTCGGCCTTCACCAGCATTTTTACCTCCGGAAATGCTTTCAGAAATGAGCATTGACTGCGAAACTACAGATATGTATAGTCTAGGGGTAATCGCGCTCATTGCTATGGGTGGGAAGGAACCTTTGCAACTTAAGCTGGGATCTGCGGATAAGAAAATGCTAAAGAAAGAGGAATATGAGGTGATTATTGATGAAATCATAAAAAATGTCAAGGACAATTACAATGCAAAGCTGATCACAGCAGTTCAGAAATTGATGGCCTATCATCAAAGACCTTGCATTGAGGAAACGATTTCCGATGGTGCAGACAAGCATAGGGTTATGCCTCCAGTGGCTTTGTCGACCTTTCATACGTTTGTGAACGGGAAGATACTTGAGCCAGGACCGAACAGCAGCGGTCATCATGGTGAATAAGCAGTGTATCTTATTGGTTTTGACGCGCCTTTTTGTGTTTCAAGATACGGTGTTTTCAATCATGATGTCAGGAAACAACAAGTATTTGGTCAGTGGGTCCTCAGATTGCTCTATGAAATTATTTGATTTTGAAAACAAGTCTTTGGTGCATACTTTCGACAACGCGCATCGAGGTAGCCTCACTTCATGGTCTGATCGATTCACTTACTTTTATACATACAAAATAGATGGTATTCTCGCAGTAGCGATTTCGCATGATGGAGAGCTGGTGGCGTCTGGATCAAGGGATCGCAGTATTAAAGTTTTTTCAACGAAGAATATGAAGAATATCATTTTCAAAGAGAACTATCATGAAGGTAATCCAAAAAGACGATTAAGATGATGGTTATACATTGTATTGACTCTAGAAACAATAAATTGCTTACTATTCACCAAGAATAAGAAGTACTTGGTCTCAAGTTCATATGATACAACGATAAAAATCCTTGATCTGAACGCGGTGTATGAGCCTTCACTAACCATAAGAACCGCGCATGAAGGTAATAATTGCTCGGCATTTGCATAGCTTATATAAAGGAGCATAGACTTGATCACGGCCTTAGCGCTTATTGAGTCAGATCGGATCATTGTTTCGGTTTCTTACGATATAACCGTGAGAATGTTTGACTTTGAGACAGGGCGACAGATAAAAGTGATCAGACATTTGCATAGAGGTGACAATCAGCATATTCGCTTTAATTGATTGAAAAGCAGGTCCTATTCGAGCATTATGCGCCACGAAAAAGATGCTGGCAACCGGCTCAAGCGACAAATCGATCGCAGTTTTTTGTCTTAAAACAAATCGAGTGTTAGCACAATTTCCTAACGCGCATGAAAGTAATCGGAGGACATGTTGTTAAATCAATGTTAACAATGTATAGGCTTGGTCCGGGCTATTTGTCTGACTTCAGATTCGAAATATCTGATCTCAGGCTCTCTTGAAAAGGAAATCAAAATTCATAGCCTGATCAGCAGGCAGCTAGTCCATGTTTTTACAGACGCTCATAGAGGTAATTTGGTTGTTGCTTCCTTCTAAAACACTCCATTATCATAAGAAATGGTATTTGGCCTAGTGCGCTCCAGCGACGACAAACATTTTATCAGCTGTTCTGCAGACTCCACCATCAAAGTGTTCAGCATGCAGAAAATGGAAGCCGAATTCGCTTTCCAACTGAAGCCAAATTGTGAATATGTCAGTTCGTGAACTATCAATTAATATTGAATTAGATGCTATCAAATCCGCGGCGATATCTCCGAACAACAAATACGTTATCATCGGCGATGCTGATTATGCCATCAGGATTTACGACCTTGAGTCCAAGCAGCTGATTCACTCATTTGAAAACGCCCATAGTGACTGGGTTATGGGCCTCTGCATATCCTCTGACAGCCGAGTGGTAGTTTCATGTAGCCCTGATAAAGCTCTCGTGAAATGGGATTTATTTGCTTTGAAACGACTGCAAATTCTTCCAGACGCCCATAGAGGTAAGCCATTATGATTGCAATTCTTGAAAAAAAGTAATATAGATTGGATCCTTTGCATGGCCATGAGCTCCGATAACAATTTTATCATCACTGGGTCAAGAGACCGGTCAATCCAAGTCTTTAATTTTGACAAATTGCAGTTAATTCACACATTTCCTCACGCTCATATGGGTAGTGCCTGCTAACTCATCTTTCCTCTAAATCAATTGTATGGTAGGTTCAATCAGGGCTGTAGCTATCTCAAAAAATTCGCGGTATGTTGCGTCAGGCAGTGACGATTGCAATATCCAGCTTTTTGACCTTACAACGTTCGAGAATTACATTACAATACACGACGCTCATGCCAGTAAGCTCATTCGTTTGGCTTTTTGAGGCTGATTTTTTCACTAACAGGCAGTATCAGAGTGTTGGAGATCTCCTCAAATAACAAATATCTGGTTTCGTCCTCTAAAGACGGGTCAATTAAAGTTTTTGATATTGAACTTGAGCGTTTCCACTATGTTTTCAGCGCAGCACATACTCGTAGGAGATTTATCATACTTGAATAGTGAAGGTCTAATCGAATTTTTTTTTGGGATAGACTGGGTGAAATCAATTGCGATATCTCCAAATGGGAGATACATTCTGTCTGGTTCGGCTGATCATACAGTTGGGTTGTTTGATATCCAGTTGAAGGAGATTAAAAGAAGGTATCACGACATACACACAGGTAAAATTTTACTTTAGGAATTATTTGTTGAATGTGACTACTGTAGATTGGATTGAACATGTAGTGTTTTCATCTTTGGGGACTTTGGTACTCACAGCTTCGAACCAAACATTTAAAATTCATAGATTTATAGCTTAGTACATATGCACGTCTATGCATCTTCAGAAAATATAGTTTCTCTCGTACATAATTAATTGATGTTAATACTTCGTTGATTCGTGAAATAAGCGTCCGATATCGATTTTAAGGACATAAAAAGCTTTTCTTTCAGCAACGAGTGATTTTCTTAAACGATTGACAAAGGTAGATCAAAATTAAATTTTTATTTTATATCCTTATCGACTATCACGAAGGTATCCTTATCGACTATCACGAAGGTTTTTCAACAAATCAATTGCGAATATTGGTACATTCAAGTAAAAGACAGCTGTAACATACATTATGCTGCGAGGGTTTCATGTTGAATCTTTTGGAGCAAGGAGTAACGAAAACTAGCGACTAAATATCGTCTGATATAAATCATAATAGAAAGGCTTTTCCAAACAAAGGAAAAAGAGGGGAAGGAATATGATCTCATCAATGAAACAAAAATCATGACGATTGAGCAAGATGAATGTAACTAAAAGGAAAAGAAACACATTCGAAAATTTTCATATTTCAATTTGATGATGTAACTAGCGTCTAAATTGCCGTATTTGCTTGTATGGAGCCACCGCTATAGCAACATGATATCTGTATATAATTTAGAAGACCAAGCAGAGCACGCGAGCTTTGATGGAGTGCAGATTAAGAAGGCTTTTGGAGGTATAACCAACCTTCCTCGCTATGAATGGATTACTAGGGAATGATTATTTTTGAGCAGGCTACACTCATGTGAGAGAGATTCCGAATTCGAATTTGCTGATCTCGTGTCATCACACCAACTACGTTAAATCTGCAAATTTCGAAGTGTTTGATATCACTAGGCCGAGCAACCCCAAGAAGCTGTACAGTTTTCAAGAGATATCAGGCAAGACTCTTGGTATGATGCCCGTGAATCCTAACTGTGCTTACACTGCTGGTTGTCAGGGGATGTTGGACCAGGTGCCATCGCGTACAATGAGAAAAGGAGATTATTCGCGTTAATCCCATTGAACCAAACAATTTCATACCATTTGTTTCAAATTGACGAAAATTACAACAGCATAGAGTTATTGAGAAAAGCAAAATGGCATAATAACCACAAAAGTAAAGACTTATATTTGGTTTGCACAGTTGAATGACCTGTTCTGTTTTAGATATCATTACGCATTTCGACTTTGACTCGGATGGAAGACTGATCGCAACTGTCGGCGAATATGGTACGTTAGTGGTAGCCGATGTGGGCACAAACAGCTGCTCATTGGCATTCGAACTAAAGGGCAGAGAAAGTACGAATTTCTTCTACTTTTTCATATTATTAATTGCTCATTTATCAAACATATCGCATAGATTATTCAAATAAATGTCGATGGAAGATGGACAACAACGATGCTGGCATCTATTGTCTGTATGACTACAATAAACTGAACGTATTTGAAGCTGAGAAAAGAGCTTTGCTTTTTAGAAATCCACCGCAAATCTTAGATAACAATGACCATTGTAAAGAGTTACGGGGATTTATTTAACAAATATTCTGCTATAGATGTTCGTGGTATGGACGTTTGTCCAACAGATGGCAATCTAATTGCGCTGACAGGTGGGATTGAGGATGAGCCTGATATTCAAATATACGACAATCGTGTGGGAAATATAATAAAGTCAATTAAAGGACCAAATAAAGGTATTTTTCAATCCCCATACATTGTTAGTACATTGTTACATGTAAAATTTAGAATATGTGAACTGCGTGAGATGGAGTCCTGATGGTATGACAATTGCAGTCGTTTCTGAGGATGTAACTGCAGGGATAATTGATTTTCAAAGTGGAAAGGCGATCTACATTGGGAAAGTGCCAAGTCAAAGTAAAACTAGATTTACTGAGCTATTTGTTTCATAGCTGCTGATGTTAGAATCTGCTTGTTCAGTCTGCTACATTGAGAAGCCAAAAGGAACCGAAACGCTCATTCCAGACTCGAATATAGAGGAAAAATAGGTCGCTCTGATTGACATTCATAGAATTAAGCGCTTGCAGGAGTATTCAGGTTATAAGACAAACTTATTCGCAACAATATCAGAGAAGGTAATATGAACGATTGGAATTATTTGCTAACTCGATAGTGAGAAAGTTTGAATAAAGATATCATTCCTGAGATTCGATAATTACATTGGCTAAGTGTAGGAATAAACGGGAGCATTTTTCGTAATCTTCTCTTATTATTTAGGTTCTTTTTTTCATAATTATATGATTCGCTTTATATATTAATCAAGTCATAAGTCACGCAAACGAATCTCAGAGGTCTTGAGTAAAAATGCTTCATGAATGACACTCCTTAAGGAAATATTTCAATTAAGGCTAATTTAAATATATTCCAAGAAGTTATTCCAGACGTTATTGCATCCAGTGAATTTATCAATAGTGCTCTTCATTGTGACTCCGAAACTTCCATCAGAATCACTTGGCTTTTGCCAGTACATCGCACCTCCACACCAGCCAGCTTGGTTCGCTCTTTGCAACCATTCGGCAAATGTTGACGCAGCAACCCAACCATTATTAGCATCGCTCTGAGTGACTGGTTTACCAACCGCCACCTTGCTCTTCAATCCTTTCAATTCAAGGACAGCCGTTCCTGGCCATGCAGAGCATTTGACGAAACAGTCGTCATAGGATTCGTAGACTCCAGTGCCTTGATTGTAATATTGGAGGTTGTACCAGTCAATCAGCTGGCCAACCTCTCGATCAACGGTAAGGTAAGCACCATCAGGATAATTGGGTCCGGTTGTGAAGTATGGGCCTTGGGGAGCGTGGGTGAGGATATACTGACCTTGTGGCAAGTATTGACGGATAACTTTTGTGCAAGTTATCAACCATTGGGCACCGACGCCTCTTTCAAAGGCATTGCTGTCTTCGTAGTCAAGATCAACACCGTCTAAGTTGTTTGCCAAGACAAATTGAGCAATGTTGGTACAGACTTGGGTCGGATCTTCAGAAGTTGGGTTGTTGGTAGCGCCGAAGGCAGCAACGATGACTTTTACGCCGTTGGCGTGAAACTTTTGGATCAAGTTTCTTTGGATTTCACTGCTGGAGGAACCGTACCCGCAATTTTCTGGAATGTACATATTCAAGGAAGACCAGACGGAGACGGCATCAGCAACGCTTCCAGTTGTCCAGAAAGAAAGGGCGATGACGTTGGGTCCATTGGTTGGTCCGTTCGGAAGACCTAGCGCCTCCGCAACATTGCATCCCCACCATGAGGTTAATCTGTCGACATAGGCGACGACAGGAGCACCGTTCAAGATACCGCAGCTTGCACCGAGCAAGAGGGTAGCTAGGAATAGGGCTTGGAAGGTTTGTTTCATGAGATCCTTTGAATTTGTTTTGATTTAATCAGAATTATAATGCAAATCAGAGATGCGCTAATTAAATTCCAAAACAGAACGCATGAGCCGATTTGTTTACCTTTTTATCAAAAATAGGCTCGAAAAAGATTTAATTTTGGAACTTATTTTTATCCACTTGGATAGAGCCTCAGAGAAAGCTTTTCAATACGAGTATATCTTTAGTCGGAGCTAGTTGTATGATTATAAGTGTTTGAAATTTACTTCTCATCACTTGCTGATCTAATAAAATAGTAATTAGAAGGAATTAGAATAAATTGGTTAAGATCAGACTCTTTGAGCCTTTATCAATTTTGTGATTTGGATGTAAAACACCGTTTTAGGTGTACTCTTTTTCATCTCTAGTCTTCAGATGTTAGTTCTAGGTATTCATCGAAGGGTAAATGAGGTTTTCTCAGAAATCGATTTTCTGCACCATCTGATATAGGGCAAACCAGACAGATTTACTCAAAGACCATCAGAAACGAGCAGAGAAATATTCATGTTTCATCTTCCTGAGGCTTCTATGTTTTGGATGTCGTTGGTTTGATAAATCTTTTAATATTGAAGGTGGAAGAGAGCACACAATTTCGATTTTTTGTAGCTTTTGTAAAAGCAAATTCAAAAAGGAAGAAAACCAAGTCCCTTCAATAAGCTGCAAAAGGTCTTATCTCTTACTGTTGAAAGAGCTATGAATAGGTGCTCTGAATTAGAGAAAATCTTAATCTTTTTTCATCAATAAATCATTTGAATGAATGGTTTGACATTTGCTCATAAGCATCTAACAATTCTACCAGCTTCCTCTTTCTTCTTAGAAATTCCAGACCGTTTGCTCTGCCGACATTCATAAGGAACTAACAATTTATTTTCATGCAATTTTACCAAATTTTCTGATTAAAGGAGTGATTTAATACCATTATACGATATGGGTTCTCTTGAACCTTGCCTGAACTGGTTGAATTCTAAAATAGAAGATTTGTAGGCTTTGGAACTGCGTTTATATATTTCCAGTGCTCATAATTCGGTATGCAAGAGAATTGAGTGAGTAAATAATATTTCCTTGTTGAAAGCTGGAATCATATGTGATTGACTTTTGAAAACTGAATAGTAATTACTGTGTTTAATAAAAGAAAGATATTCACAAAATTTATTGCACTAATAGATATGAATCATCTCCAAAAACTCTCTCGTACTTTTCACTCTATCTCTTCATGCAAAGGCCGAATCAAATCCCTCATTGGTCTCAAAGCACACTCTGGATCTAACATCTCTTTGAAACACATATCAAAAGCGGAATTACAACTTCCTTGGCAAAGCGAATTCTTTGACATCTATCACACTGTGAGATTCAATTTTGGCTTTTTCTCGAAAGACGACTCCGACAAAAACACTGATTTTGAGCTCGTTACTTCTTTGAACGAAGAAGGACGAACATTAAGAGACACAGGCGAATTCACAGGAGCTTTGGACCGCTTTCAGCAAGCTCTTTCAATAACTAAAAGATTATATAAAGAAAGCCATCCGCACATCGAAGAAGCACTATATTGGGTGGGTGATACCTTGCTCCTCCTCGGAAGACCTCACGAGGCTCTCCATTATTTCAAAGAAGCTCTTGAAATAAATAAAAACTTGCATAAGGAGGATAATGTTGATGGTGCAACTTTAATGAATGAAATAGGCCACGCTCTCCGTGACCAAGGAAGCCTGCAAGAAGCTTTCGACTACCTTTTCCAAGCTCTCGCTATTTGGAAAAAACTACATATTGGTGATCATGCTGACGTTGCGCGTGCTCTTTTTAACGTCGGTTTGACTTTACATCAGCTTAGAAGGCCTCAAGAAGGTTTAGATTATCTGCTCCAAGCTTTAGAAATGAAAAGAAGGCTAGCTCAAGATAATGATCTAATGACTGCTCAAATTTTGAATATTATTGGAATTATTTACCAGACCCAAGGGAAATTTGATAAGGGCTTTGAATATTTGCAGCAATCCTTCGGAATTAAACAAAAGCTGCTTCCCAAGAATCATCCTGAGATAGCAATTTCTTTGAATAATTTGGGTACCATCCTTGTTTCGCTTGGAAAATTGCAAGAAGCTCATGATTTATTTAAGGAAGCTCTTGAAACTTATAGCGACGCACAAGGAGCTGCTCCCCCTTATTACATAGCCGCATTGAGTTCACTAGGGCTAACCTGTTTGAAACTAAGGAGATTTGAAGAAGGTCTTGGTTACTTCCAGCGACTCCATGAGATAAGTTTGAAGATGTATCCAGGAGATAGTCTTGAAGTTGCAAGTTCGTCGAACAAAATAGGTATGGCTCTATTTTCCTTGCAAAGACACTCAGAAGCCAAAGTTCACTTTAAGCAGGCTTTTGATATCTATTCAAAGCTTGATCCAAAGCCCCTTGAATACAAAAAAGTTGCACAAAATCTCATCTTCACGTTAGAAAAGCTTGGAGAGGTTGATGAAGCCAAACATTACCGATCATACCTATAGTGACTCGGTGAGTTGAATGAATGTTATGTTTTAATTAGAGAACGCGAATAGAAATCTTCATTTTGAATTTTTAGTAAAGGCGTTTCAAACAAATCAGCTAGTTCCATCATTTTATTAGAAAATATAAGACAAATAAGGCTAAAGCTTTTCCCTCCCGGCGGAAATTGTTGAAGTCTACAGAAATATCCCGTTTTTTTAATGAGATGTTGTCCAAAACTCTAAATGCTGCTGCTTTCTATTCTTTTGTCCTAAACTAAGGAATATGCTCTTTCTAAATTAAGTAAATTAAAACATTACAAAAACAGAATTTGTTGATAACATATATGCTTTAATACAGGTGGGAGGTCTGCTACTGAAACTATATGTAGTAGTTTTGTTGAAAAATAGATTAGTTAATCCATCTCATCAATATAAAGATGAATCACCTTCAACAATTCTCGCGTACTTACCAGACTGTCGATTTCAATGCTCCCATGAGATCTCACACATCACGTCCAAAAAGAAAATACAGTTTCTTTTTCAAAGCGATATTTTTCAGATCTACCTAGCAATAAGGTTCAATTTGAGCTACATCCCAAAAGAGGGACATGACAAAAACAGCGATTCTGCATCAACTTCTTCGTTGATCAAAGAGGGGCAGTCGTTAAAAACACAAGGAAAAAGTACATCGAAGCTTATAAATGTTTTCAACGTGCTCTTGAAATAACAAAAAGAGTATATCAAGGCGACCACAAAGGAATCGCAGAGTCATTGTTTTGGATGGGTGATATCTTGTTGGCCCTCGGAAAACCTCAAGAGGCTCTGAACTATTTTTAGGAAGCACAAGAATTGAATAAAAAGTTGTACAAGGAGGAAAATTTTGAAGCTTCAACTTTACTGGAAAGTATAGGTCTTGCTCACATTGAACTTGGACGACATTTAGAGGGTTTGAATTATCTTTTTAAATCCCTCGAAATGAGGATGAACTATACAGAGGCGACCATATTTCCAATGTTCAATCTTTCTCTCATTTTGACTAATTTGGCATCTATCGTCCAGAGCCAAGGGAAACTCGAAAACGCACTTGACTATTTACAACAATCCCTTAAAATAAAGGAAAAAGTGCTTCCAAAGAATCATCTTGAGATAGCATTAACCTTCCATGCTATGGGAGGTGTGAAGTTTATGCTTGGAAAACTACAAGAAGCCTATGAATTATTTAAGAGAGTTCTTGTAATTTATAAAAATGCATAACAAGATGATGATGATCCTCGTACCTTAGGCGCATTGGAAGGACTGGAGACGATATCATTGCAGCTTGGGAAAGCGGAGGAAGGATTGGATTATCTCAAGCGCGCCTATGCAATATATCTGAAGAAGTATCCGAAAGATAGTCCGGAAATTGCAAAGTCATTAGAGAGCATCAGCTTGGCTCTGTTTCTCCTGAAAAGATTTCCCAGAGGCCAAAAAGGTTCATTTCAAGCAGGCTCTTGATATCTATTTAAATGTTGATCCAAAAGCACCCACAAATCCAAACTACCGCATCTCACCTCATTTTGACGCTAGAGCAGCTTGGCGAAGTTGAAGAAGCCAATCAATATCAATCATATTTACAGTGATTTGTTAAATTGAGAGAATATAATTTTCTATTTGAAAAGAATGAATGAGTAAGCGGATAATAACAATCTTCATATGTAGCTCAAGTTAACAATGAGATACTCAGTACTTTTTGATAGAGATCCTCCCATTTAATATCAGTTAGTTCCCTCAAGCTTGCTGATAATGTATGTAGTCTCAATTATAAATCAAATGAATTAGTCAAAGAGGAGCGCTTCAATGTCTGGTATCCGATTCATAACACCTGTGCCTGCAGTGGATGCCGATTATTCACCAGATGTAAATAGAAAGACAATGCTACATCTAATAAAAGCAATCGTTTTATTCTCTTCAGCTTCTGCTGGTGAGATAATAAAGTAAATGGATTAGGAGTTCCTACGGCAAAGCAAAACCACCGTTCCCTGTTCTCACTTAAAGAATTAATCAAAGCTGAGAATATAGAACGATTATTTCAGATTTTAACAAGAAAACTAAGAAATTTCCTTCTTCTTTGCTTACGTACATTAAGATATTCACGAAAGAAGAATTTGGAGATAGCATAATTTGTTTAATACACTAGGGGGGCCCCCGGGCGGGGGGGGGGTTAATACGCCGGTGAGTCGGTTAGTTGACTTCTGAAACTAATTGTCGTAGTTTTATTAGAAGAATAAATTTTATTCAACTCATTAATATAAAGATGAATCACCTTCAAAAGTTCTCACGTGCTTTTCGGACTGTCACCTCTTCACGTGACAGCTACCCCGGAATCAAATCTTTCTTTGGTTTCAATGCTCGCATGGGATCTCACATCACTTCTAAAAAGGAAAGAAAGTTTCTTTTTCAAAGTGACACTTTTGAGATCTATCAAACAATAAGGTTCAATTTTAGCTACATACCAAGAGAGGGAAGTGCAGAAGACAGTGATCCTGTATTCGCTCTTTCATTGATCAAAGAGGGGCAGTCGTTAAAAGCACAAGGAAAATACATCGAAGCTTATAATAGGTTTCATCGTGCGTATGAAATAACAAAAAGAGTATATCAATGCGACCCCAAAGTAACCGCAGAGTCATTGTATTGGATGGGAGATATCTTATTGTGTCTTGAGAAGCCTCAAGAGGCTCTGAATTATTTCAAGGAAGCACAAGAATTGAATAAAAAATTGTATAAGGATGACAATATTGAGCGCGCAACCTTACTGAACGAGATAGGTAACGCCCTCACTTCACTTGGACGATATCAAGAGGGTTCTGATTATCTTTTTCAGTCCCTTGCTATGAGGGTAAAACTATTCAAGGGTGACCATATTCACATTGTGCACTCTCTTACTAACGTTGGTATGGCTTTATGTCACCTTGGAAAGCCTCAAGAAGGTGTAGATTACACATCTCAAGCCTTAGAAATGAACAAAAGGCTTACTCAAGAGGATGATCTGCTGACTGCACGAATTTTGTCTAATATGGGATTTATCTTGGAGACCCAAGGAAAACACGAAAACGCATTGGATTATTTACAACAGTCCTTCAAAATAAAGGAAAAAGTGCTTCCAGAGAATCATCCCGATATAGCAATAGAGTTGAAAAATATGGGAATTATTTTGCTGGTGCTTGGAAAATTACAAGAAAGTTATGATTCATTAAAGAGAGCGCTTGCAATTCATAATACTATACTCCAAGAGGATCATCCCCAAATGTTAGACACATTGGAAGGTCTGGGAATGATATCATTGCAGCTCGAGAAAGCGGAGGAAGCACTCGATTATCTCAAACGTGTTTATGAGGTGTATTTGAAGAACTATCCAAAAGATAGTCCTGAAATTGCAAGAACATTAGAAGGAATTGGAATCACTCTTCTTCACCTGAAAAGATATCCAGAGGCCAAGGTTCATTTCAAGCAGGCTCTTGATATCTATTTAAAGGTAGATCCAAAGCACCCGCAGATCAAAAACACTGCATTTCACCTCATGATGACGGCAAAGGAACTTGGAGACGTTAATGAAGCCATGCAATATCAGGCATATCTAAAGTGATTCGTTAAATTGAGAGTATATGATTTTTCTATTTGAAAAGAATGAATGAGTAAGCGGATAATAACAATGGACAGAAATCTTCATATGTAGCTCAAGTTAACAATGAGATACTCAGTACTTTTTGATAGAGATCCTCCCATTTAATGTCAATTAGTTCCCTCAATTGTGCTGATAACGTAGCCTCAATTACAACTCAAATGATTTCGTCAAAGAGGAGAGCTTCAATTTATGGTATCTAACTCATGACAAATTGCTTGAGAGTAGTATCACTTTTCAACTATTTCTCTGGTTTATTGAGACTAGTTACCGTGCTGGCCACATTCAATTTTTTTTCGCAAATATTACGATAATTATTTTTTCATTTCAAAGAGCCTTTTCATAAAGTAGCATCTCAAATCTATAAGATCGACATGAGACTAACAATATACTAGACGGGTTTCTTTTATTACTTCGAGATTATAATTTCCAAGGAAAAAAATCCCAGATAGGAAATTTTGAGATAAAACGCAGCCGATTTCATCCTTTGGTTTCTAGATTTAGTGCATGTCAGGCTCTTTAGTTGTCCTCTCATGCAGAGATTTGAGGGAAAGCCCTTGCTTTTGTTTTTTTGAGGAATGGTTTCAATTCAATTATATCCTCTAATTTTCAGAGATGAACTTCACTAATTTAGTTTCAAGTGAATACTTGTAAATGCAAAGGGAGTCTCAGATATAATTCAGAGAAATGAAGAGTAAACTAGTGAGGGTGTCTATAATTTTTCTGTTGAATGCAATCCATAAGGGCATATCGAATTTATCACAGTCTCATTTTTATATGTCAGTATTTCTTTTTTGGGGTATCATTAATGTGAAAGTAATTTGTTGATTTAGCTGCTGCCTCCATGATTAGTGGCATTTGATATATTTTATTGGTACATATATTGCTCATCGAAAACGTGTTTCGTGTTTATCAAGAAATTATGTTCTTTTTTCCCTCTCAAGAAATAGAAAATGACATATTTCATCGTGGTTCCGAAAGATTACCTCTTGAGCCGTCTTTCAATCCAATTTGACCGATGCAACTAGCATGAAGGAAAAAAGGATTACCATGATCGAATTCAAGATCGATATGGATTTATAAGGAGTTTAATAGATAATTCGAAAGTCTTTTGATATAATTTGGATCTTTCAAGAGGCTGAAGATAATTATGAATAGTCAATCGAGCATATGCTAAATATTTGTGCCTATTGCTTACTGTATAAATTTGTTAGGTTCCTGAATTTGTTGCCGCAGAAGAAAAAATAAAAAAGAACCAAAAATTGTAATTGTCATACTATTATGTTGACTCCTGAAACTATCTGTCGTGGTTTTATTACAAAATTAATTTGTCATACAATTTATCCAGCGCATAAATATGAATCACCTTCAAAAATTCTCACGTGCTTTCCGGACTGTCTCCTCACGTGACAGCCTCAGCCAAATCAAAGCTCTCTTTGGTTTCAATGCTCGCATGGGATCCCACAGCACCTCTAAAAAGGAAAGAAAGTTTCTTTTTCAAAGTGGCACTTTTGAGATCTATCAAGTTGTAAGGCTCAATTTTAGCTACATCCCAAAAGAGGGAAGTCGAGAAGACAGCGAGCTTGCATTCGCTTCTTCTTTGATCCAAGAGGGGGAGTCGTTAAAAGCACAAGGAAAATTCACTGAAGCTTACACCAGTTTTCAACGCGCTCATGAAATAACAAAAAGAGTATATAAAGGCGACCACCAAAATATCGTCGAGTCATTGTATTGGATGGGCGATATCTTATTGAGTCTTGGAAAACCTCAAGAGGCCTTAAACTATTTCAAGGAAGCACTCGAAATGCATAATAATATGCATAAGGAGGAAGATAATATTGATGGTGCAACTTTACTGAACGAGATAGGTCATGCCCTGACTGCACTTGGACGACACCAAGAAAGCTTTGATTATCTTTCTCGTGCACTCGTGATGAGAAAAAAATTATATGGAAGAGATCATATTCACATTGTGCAATCTCTTGTTAACGTAGGTTTGGTTTTAAATGAACTCGAAAAGCCTCAAGAAGCTTTTGATTATACAGTTCAAGCCTTAGACATGAACAAAAGACTAACTCCAAATGAAGATCTAATGACAGCACGAATTTACACTAATTTGGCAACCATCTTCAAGGGCCAAGGGAAACTCCAACACGCATTTGACTGTTTAGAAGAATCTCTTATAATTAAAGAAAAAGTGCTTCCAGAGAATCATCCTGAGACAGCAATAACTCTGCATAATCTGAGTTCACTCATGATTGCGCTTCAAAAATTACCAGAAGCACATGATTTATTAAAGAGGGCTCTTGCAATTTGTAAAAATACATACCAAAATGATCATCCTCAAACCTTAGACGCATTGGAAGGTCTGGGAATGATATCACTGAAGCTTGGGAAAACAGAGGAAGGACTCGAATACTTCCAGCAGCTCCATGAAATACATCTGAAAATGTATCCCAAAATTAGTTCTGAAATTGCTAGGTCAATAAACAAAGTTGGTATCATTCTCTTTGCCCTAAAAAGATACCCAGAGGCTAAAGCTCATTTCAAGCAATCTCTTGATGTCTATTCGAAGCTTGATCCAAAGCACCCAGAAGTCAAAGGCACTGCGCATTACCTAATTTTGACGTTAAAAAACCTTGGAGAATCTGAAGAAGCCAATCAATATCAATCATATTTGAACTAATTCATAAATTAAAAACTAACACAAATGAATGACTAATTATTATCCGCTTAATGGACAGAAATCTTCATATGCAGCTCAGCTTAATTTAAAAACGAGGCATGTAGTTCTTTTTGAAAGAGTGGTTTTGAATTAAAGCCTTAGCTCCCTTAACTTTGCAGAGAATTTATATTTGAAATGAATTAGTCAACGAGTGACGCTTCGATAATTGTTATCCTACTCATTACGCGCTGTTTGAGAGTAATATTGCTTTCAACTAACTATTTCACTGGGTTATTTAGACGAGTTACCTTGCTGGCCACTTTCAATTTTTTAGCAAATATGATAATTCTTTAGCAAAAAGCACACTTGATCTATTTCAAGACAAGATCATTCATGCTTTTCAGACCCCTAAGGAATGTATTCCGTTTAAAGAGCCTTTTCATCCCCATAAAGTAGCACATTATATAAGATCCACACGATAGATAATGTCCTATAGGTGATTCTTTTTATTCCCAGACGATAATTTCTCAGAAAAGAAATCTGCAAGGAAATTCTGAGATAACCGAAGTCATTTTCTTCCTCTCATTTTAGAGCTTTAGTGAATAGCATGCTCCCTAATTTCCCGCTCATTCAGAGGGTTGAGGGAGAATGCCTTTGTCTCATTTTTTTTTTTTGAGGAATGATTTCAATTCAATTATATTTTCAAATATGAACTTCACTAATTTAGTTTCGAGTGAATGAGCTACCTACTTATAAATTCTGATGGATGCCCAGATATATGTCGGAGAAATTAACAATTAAACTCATGAAGGCGTATAATATTCTGATGAATGCGATCCATAAGGCATACAGAGAGTATCACGATCTCAATATTAATATTTCTGCGTGTAGAAGAATTTAATTTCATGTTGGGATATCATTAATGTGAAATCAATTTGTTGATTTTGCTTTACCTCCGTGATTGGTGGCTTTTGATCTCTTTTAATTCCACACATGTTGCTCATCGAAAACATGTTACTTGTTTTATTAAAAGAGAAACTATGTTTTTTTTTGCTCTTTCTCTCTCTTAAGAAAGAGAAAATCACATTATTTCATCGTCGCTTGAACTATTACCTCTCGAGGCGTCTTCCAATACAACATGACCAATGCAACCAACATGAAATAAGAAAGATTATCATGGCAACAATATTCTGTCTATATATACAGAGACACTACAATTTTTGCAAGGCCACGAGATCACATCTCTGAACTCCCCAAAGATTTATCCAATTGAATTTCTGGAAATGTGTTTCAAGTACAAACTTACTCAGATCCACTTATCAATAGAAATCAAGATCACATAAGAAAAGAATTTACAAATCTACTTAATAGATAATTCGAAAGTCTTTTTAAAAATTTAGATCTCTCTCGAGAAGAAGATCGTGAAAAAACCAAATTTATCGTTGAATCTAGTAGATGCTATAGATTTGTGTCTATGCTTTATATGTTGATATATTCTAATGTTTTGTCGACATAGCATCTCTCCTCAGAAGAAAAATAAGAAAACAAAATTGTAATTGTATCATAGGACTGGTTTATTTCAAAATAAATCTTTCACCATATTTATCTAACTAATAAATATGAATCACCTTCAAAATCTCTCACGTGCTTTCCGGACTGTCGCCTCTTCACTTGACAACCACCGCCGAATCAAATCTCTCTTTGGTTTCAATGCGCACCGAGGATCTCGCGTCTCTTTGAAAAAGGAGATAAACTTTCTTTTTCAAAGAGATACTTTTGACATCTACCAAACTATAAGATTCAATTGTAGCTACATTCCAAGAGAAGGAAGTCCAGAAGACAGTGATCCTGCATTCGCTTCTTCGTTGATTAATGAGGGGCAGTCGTTAAAAAAACAGGGAAAATACGCAGAAGCCTACAAAAGCTTTCAACGTGCTCATGAAATAATAAAAAGAGTATATAAAGGCGACCACCAAAATATCGTCGAGTCATTGTATTGGATGGGCGATATCTTATTGAGTCTTGGAAAACCTCAAGAGGCCTTAAACTATTTCAAGGAAGCACTCGAAATGCATAATAATATGCATAAGGAGGAAGATAATATTGATGGTGCAACTTTACTGAACGAGATAGGTCATGCCCTGACTGCACTTGGACGACACCAAGAAAGCTTTGATTATCTTTCTCGTGCACTCGTGATGAGAAAAAAATTATATGGAAGAGATCATATTCACATTGTGCAATCTCTTGTTAACGTAGGTTTGGTTTTAAATGAACTCGAAAAGCCTCAAGAAGGCTTAGATTATTCACGTCAAGCCTTAGACATGAACAAAAGACTAACTCCAAATGGTGATCTTATGAGTGCACAAATTTTACATACTATGGCAGCTATCTTCAAGGGCCAAGGGAAACTCGACAGCGCATTGGATTATTTACAGCAATCTCTTGAATTGAAGCAAAAACTGCTTCCAGAGAATCATCCTGAGATAGCAATGACTTTGAATAATATGAGCGTTATCATGGTTATACTTGGAAAATTACAAGAAGCACTTGATTTAGGAAAGAGAGTACTTGCAATTTATAAAAACGCATACCAAGATGATCATCCTCAAATCTTAGAAATCTTGAATGGTTTAGGAGTGTTAGCACTGAAGCTAGGAAAAGCGGAGGAAGGACTCAATTATCTCAAATGTGTCAATGAAATATATTTGAAGAACTATCCCAAAGATAGTCCTGAAATTGCAAGTTCAGTAAACAAAATTGGCATGGCTCTCTTTCTCCTGAAAAGATACCCAGAGGCCAAAGTTCATTTCAAGCAGGCTCTCGATATCTATTCGAAATCCGAACCAAAACCTCCAGAAACGAAAAAGGTTGTAAATAACCTCATCTTGACGCTGCAAAAGCTTGGAAAACTTGAAGAAGTCGAACAGTATAGATCATATCTAAACTAATTCATCCAATTGAAAGCTTTTAGCTTTTCAATAGTGATTAACTAAGCTCATAATGGATAGGATTCTTCACATGTAGCTTAATTCAAATCTTCCAAGTAAAGTCAACTGGCTCCAATCATTTTCATTTTTCAGATAGTGTAGTCTGATTTATGTTTCAAATGAATTAGTCCGCGAGGAACGCTTCGAGATATGACATCCGACTCATAGTATGCTTTATTGGTAATAATACCACTTTCCAAATGACTCTTTCGAGAATATAGATTAGTTGCCGAGCTGATCATTTTTAATTAGAGTTTTCTTTGATAAGACGGGCAGAGATAGTTTAAGGAGAGTCGCTTAAGCGAAGTAACAAACATTTTGCGTCAGATTAAAGATGCCTATGCAAAAGATCCAAATACAAGTTTTGCCTATTGGCCCTGGAAATGATATGATCAATTTTTCCATATACCAACGAATTTGAAACAGGAAGCGGATTAATTTTTGAAAAAATTCCAAAGTTAAGGAACAATATTTAACGTAAAATCAACGAAGCATGAATTCTACAATTCGTCTTGGATTTCTGACACACAAATAGTCATGGGTTCTCAATTTCATTTCTTAGAAATAATTTTTCTTAAATAAAAATCGTGTTCTTTTTTCACTTACTGACACTCTTTAGGCTAACGCAAAACTATCACGATAATAAATTTTGTAAAAGGAACACGTGATCTATTTCATAAGAGGATTCGACGAGATTCTTTTCCGCTTGGTGACCACTTCGAAAAAGTACCTTTAAAGTCTATGAGATCTTCATGATACCTTGGTTGAAATGACCAACAATTTCTCTGATTACACGTTTATCTGCCCTTCTTAAATGCAACGAGGTTGCTTCGATTCTTTCTTTTCCTTGGGAGTAAAATAGAAGATATCTGAGCATCCCAATCAGAATGTTCGTATTCAAATGTGGCAAAAACCCGACAGAATTGAAACTGAAATAATAATCCGTAACCCACTTTTGAGCTTCTGCTTTTGTTGGCAGTGGTGTTAGAGGTTTTTTTCATCTTGAAGCTGCCAAATGAGTCGCCATTTAAGATCATATTTGTTCACTATTTTGAAATATTTCTTTCTACGACTTCATTATATTCATTCCTTTCTTCTAATTTCTATGGAAAAGCAATTTGCTAGGAAGTTCGAAGTTAAACGAATTCGATTCCGTCCTTTTGCTTTAGAACTTTATCGATTGTTTTGAGCGATTAGAAAACTCTTAGGTGAATGGCTGATAATTATTAGATTCCCAATAGTGTCATCTAGAAAGATTAGTTTCTTAAATGTAAGTTTAGAACTGACTTGAAAAATTCCACTGGTATTCATTAGTCATACTGCAAGCTTAAATTAGAAGGAGCTGATGATAAATAATAATAATCAAATTTTTCTTCGAATCTCAACCCGCAACCTGTGAGTGAGAGAAAACCTCCCCCGTCCGGCATGAGAATCTTGTTGCCAATCCTCGATCAGCAATTTCTTTGGCTGATGTTCTGAGAGTTTTGAAGTCCAAGACATGGCAGCACGTGAGTACCTACTAACTACACTTTCGATTTTTTCAACTGATCTTTTCTAGAGTAATCAGATCAAGAAATACAAGAGCTACCGCTTAGCACCTCTAGTGAATAGCATGCTTTTGAGCTATCTGTTCGCTCAGATATCTGAGAGGGATGCTCTTGTTTTTTGCGAGGAATAATTTAAATTCCATAGTATGCTATAATTTTCGGTGGATAGATAAACTTTCTCAGTGTTTGAGTGTGATAGCTAAGATTATATATGATTGAATTAACTGCAATCCATAGTGGCATATAGACTTTAGGACGATTCATTTTTAATGGTTTTGTCTATGAATTCGCAATTTCTTATTTTTCTGTGTTTCCGTATTAGTAGCATTTAAAATTTTTCCTTTCACACTTCGTCTTGTTCATACTCATTTCTGAATATTTGCAACTTTAGAAGGAATCATACAGAAATTTCTTTTCGAACCGTTCGGGACTCGTGCCACGAGGACATCTAATCTGTAGATTCTAGTTTTGATAGACGCAGTTACTGGAAGCTTTTTAAACAACACCAAAAAAGACTGCTTTTGATATATCGTCGGTTTCGAGCTGATGCTCACCGACGTATTTAAAACTCATAATTTAAAATAAAGCTAATTTACATTTTGACATTGCTACCAGACAAAATCCATATATAATCGCGAAAAAAATTTCCATTTATTGTGAAAAAATTCTCTATTCACTAAATCATCATATATATAAAACTCGATACATCGAGACTGTCTTTAGTGGCTTGCCCACTGTCATGATTTTTGTCTTTGTTTATTATTTCTTCTTGTCTTGATAAACAAGATTTCTTGGACTGTCTATTTTGCTTTTATTGTTTCCTTTCAATTTCTCCTTTGAAAACTTGTTTTTTAAAATCTGAAAGTTTCTCGTGTTTTCATAAAAACTGAAGGTTTATCTGGACTTGGGATCGGTAGTTTCCTAAAATAGGGAGCTCCGCTTGAGTTTTCATCCACGCCTTCAAAATCGCAATCCACGATTTGATCAAGCACCTGACTGCCCACAGTAGAAGGAATAAAATTCAATTTCTGTAGGAATTTCGCATTAAAACCCCTTCTAAGCGTTTGCATTTTTTTAATTTTGCTTGCTTGGAGCTGATCCTGAAGCTTGAATTCAGTATAACCTTCCATTACAGGTCTCACGTCCTGTTTCTTTGCCAACTCAATAAGAAATTCTGCGATAGTTAATAGCTCTTTGTCCTCAGAATCTCCGACAAAAGGCTTGATGATTAATATATTTCCCGCCTGGCTTGCACTGTTAACAGCAGAGTCCTATAAAATTACATCAGCTCCAGTCGCTCAATTAAAAATTTACATCAACTAGAACGATGTTTGACATCTCCACGCCAAAAATCGATAAATCCTTGATCATTTTCCCAGCATAGTTTTCTTGGCAAAACCCGCGGTGGTAGACCCCAGAAAAATATTTCCCAATGTTTAGTTCTTGAACCACAGCGTCTACGTACTGAAAGATAAATTTTAAATATTTAAAAAGCGACTCGAGATAAATTACCCCTTTGACAGCTGAGGTAAATAGAATTAGCGTGTAGTATTTTTGCATTAAACTCAAAAACGCTTCGAGCCCAGGTCTGGCACAGAGATAGGCAGTTTTCTCTTCACCATCAAAACGGAACTATACAAAGGTCAGCGATGCGAGCAGGTGGGCTGATTACTGTGACAGTGGTGTTTCCGCCTTCAAATGAAGCTTTTTTGGAGTGGATCAGTGTGTCATCGAGATCAAGCACGAGCGTTTTCTGTTAGTGAGAGTTAGACAGCAGAGAGGGTGGGGGAGATTACGGTTGGGATCTTCTTGGTGGAGAAGGATGGTTCGGAGAACGAGTGGAAGTGGTTAGCATCAAGCATTTTTCAGTAGTTAGAGTAGTTTATTTAATTAATTTGGAAGTGCGTTGACTGTACTTATTAAATCAAATCTATATAATTAGCGAATTCCTATCATTAGCGATGCTTGCGTGTTAATTAATTATGACCAAATAATTCATTTTCCGTTTTTTTTAATTGTCAGTGACTTTAAATAGTTTTGAGTCGTGATAAAGTGAATGAACACACCTTTTAAAAAAAAGCGGAAACGTGCGGAGTTCCGTTGCCCGGTTCGAAGCTCAAACCGTTGTATTAAGGAAAATTTTGAAGGTTTGGCTTAGGGAGTGATGGCTGTTTTTGGTGTTTTGGAACGTTGAAAGCTTTTTTCATTGGCGGTTTGTGCGGACAAGAAATCGATTCAATTTTAAAAAGCCTTCCAAGGATTTTGATTAAATCGGTAAAATTGCCGATTTAAATTTATTTTAGATGCTTGAGCGGATCTCAAATATGCTCGAAATTCTATTAAAATGAAGTAAGAGGGTGAAAGATTTCGGGCAGTGAGAATTTGAAAAACTTCAAAACTCCTGAGGAAAAATAATAGCGTTAGCACAAATATGAAAAACCAACGCAAACAGAATTCATGAAGCTCTCTTGGAAGCATGAACAACAACTATATGGTGTAGTTCTGATCAGAGAACTAATGCTTTTTATTTATTTTAAGGAGTAACTGACAGCCAACGGTTTACTCATTTTTGGTTAGGTGAGGATCTGGGGTCCGCTGTTGGAGCTAATTGATGAAAAGGGCTGAAATAAAAATTGTGCCGTTCGAATCGCTGCATTTGAATCCTTTTTCACGTCATTGAAAACTAATGATACTGATCTTAGAAATGAGAGGGTAATAAGAAACTACTCTTAAAAAGCTATGGCGTTGACGGTTTTTGAAGCGAAGACGGCTTCGGCGAGCATTTTAAGGATGGTGTCAATTATAACTGTGCAAGTCAAGAAATGCAATTTTAACCGAATTCACCCACTAAACCATGGGATTTGTGAGCAAATAGCTTGAAATAATCGTCCTTTATGATGAAAGAAGAAATATCGAACTTTTTTGTCGTTGATTTCTAGCATTTCATTCAAACGCCATCTGCGTGCTATTTTAAATAGTTAGTTAGAAATGAACTTTTTTTTGGAGTAAATGTGAATCAGCGCGCAGATCGAGCAGTCTCCTCTTGATTTAAGGAGAAGCTAACCTAGGAAGGCTGAGCGGATTGCATATAAAATTGACTCAAAGGCGTCTGTGCTCAATAACGAGTTTGTTGAATTGGTAGTAAGAACATCAAGAGAGCAATCTCTGCTCCATGCATGCAAATGAACAAACTCTGCTGTGCCTCAAAGTGAATTATGTATAGTTTAATGTGAATTATTGCATTTGTGACAGTTTGGAAACCTCGAACAAATTCAACAAAAATCACGACATGAAGGGACTACCGTGACTCCAGATTCTCAACTTTTTTGTAACATCTAGAGTGAGTCAAGTCTAATATAATTCAAGCGATTTGTATCACACAAATCAGAAACAGTGTAGGAGCTCATTAACTAGCAATAGGTAGGGCGTTTACAGTCGTTGTTTTTTCCCTTCAATCTCCCAAATAAAAACCCTAGCATTCACACGTATTCTTGGATATTGCATCCATGGCTCACAATCTTCCCGAGAGCTATCGCTTTGTAGATCTTTCGATTCGGAACCTGCTCTCGTTCAAATAGCATGAAAAGGCAAAAATTGCATTTATTCATTTCTTGTTCAACAAACTAGCCATACTTTTTTCATGGCAATTGGAGCTATCCAGTTGCTTTTGAACTGATTTCTCTTGCAGCCACTCTCTCTTAAAATCGCAGACTTTGATTACCTTTTTAGCATAGTAATGCAATTTCATATACTGACAATTGAATTTCATATACTAGCAATTGAACAAAACTCAGGTGATATGCAATGTAGATAAACGATATTGGAAAAATGTAGATTTAGTTAAATGCTATAAATATTTCCTTAATCCTTCAAGTCTATCGCAGATCTTCATATCCCATATTAACTGCTTCTCTCTATCCAAAAAATGCTCTGTCTCTTCATCGTACAACCTTTCCCATTTTACATACTCATTTACCGTGTCTTTAAATATCTTTTTGATCTCATAATCGATTGTTTTCTTTAAAAGACCACTCAAATTTCTTTCAAGCACTCTCCTTTTAAATTCCAAAGCACAGATCCATCCAATTAGATAATGCCCTCTTTCATGTTCCAGAAGTCGCTCATTTCGCCAGCGGACCCAGGACTTATCTTTGTTAAGAACACATTGCGAAGTGAGATTAATATAATTCTTTCCTTTGTACGTTGAAATTGTATAAGAGTACTTCACGTACCAAATAGTGTATGCTAGCCAATAACTCTGTGGAATCGGGCCTGCAAAATCATCCCAATTAATTTGAGGGATGTGTTTTGTACAATCTTGGGAGGCTTCGGAGGTCTCCTCCTTAGTTAACTTTGGAAGAGATAGGGACGGCTTGATGTCTTTCGTAATTTTGGGTAATGAGACCTGACGAGAAGGAGTAGTTGCCTTAATCATGGCTTTTTGTGCTGAAACTGAGAACGTGCGTTTGGATTTTATGATTTAATTCATATGATCTGATCATGAATTAATAAATGCGACTACTGTGAAATAGCGAACGGATCAATTTCCTGGTTTAATCCAAATTGGATGTATCAATATCTCTTAAGATGAAGTTTGCTGTTTTGCTGCTAGATGCGACTTGTGATGCAAGTTTCACTTCGCTACTTATTTAATATAACTAGTTTCATATTATCAAAACAGAAAGGCGACTCGTATCTAAGGTTGGAAGAAAAATCACTGAAAATCAAGTTTTCAAAGCAATGTAACGTTTCTGAGCTGAATTCTTCACCCTTTGCTGGCTTCGTTAACGGAACTTAAATAAATATACTAAAACAGCAACGATAGAGTTTCGAAATGAGCCTTATGAATGAAGTGATTGATAAAAAACCCTGTTGAACAACTGATCTACATAATCAGATAATCATGGCACTTTTCTTCATGTATTCTCCGGATTTATGTTTAAACGGTTTCAAAATGCCATTCTCAAATATTTTCGTTCAGTTTAAATCATCAGCAATCACTCAAAATTTTAATTCGCCTCACTAAAAATGAGTGAATATGAAACCCTGCTTACCTCGTCCAGTCTTCTAAAATTCACAAAAAATCTTTAGTTAATTCCATTGCATAGACTCCCAATCAGCACCGAAACTTGTTTGGTGCTCCCTCGAGACCAATATTATCAGTATCTACGATATTAGCAGGAATAAAAGACAAACAGATTTCTTTGGCCCTCAAATAAGTAATAATTCATTGGTTCTCCAGATAAACCTCAAAAAGCGCCCTGTGGATGGACTTACGTCGATTGCGTTCCAGATTCGGGTCACTTGCTCTCGATACATAATCAGCCAACTGAGATATCTCGGTTTTACATCATAGACACGGAGAGGGCGAAAACTTCTTTCATTCATCATGAGGAGAAACCAGGTCTGCCTATTATTACCGATTTGAAGCCAATTAAAGATACCCTTCATCCTTGACACTAGGAAATAGTGAAGGTGGAGATTTTTCATGTAACAGTCGAAGAGGATTCATTGCTTTGCTTTCATCGATACAAAACGCTGCTTTCAACCTGTATGATATAACAACTAATCAAATCATAAGAAGACCAAAGTGGAACGAATTTCACCAAGGTAATTCAATCAGAAGCATGATTGACTCACGGATAGTCTAAGATAATGTGGTTGGGCTAGACTTCAACCAAGAAGGAGAAAAAATTGTGAGTATTGATGGTAAGGGTCGGTATTCAATTTCAACAGTTGATACTGGTGTAAGCTTGCTAAATGAAAAATTTGAGCGAGCATTCTATAATGGTAAGCAACAATTAAACAGAAGAAAGGAAGTGATCTTCTAATCTTATTAGATCGAAACCGCTGTAGGTGGAAGAACCTCGCAGGCAGTCCGATCATTGCATTGAAGTTTAACCGTACGGAATTGAATCTGATTGATATTGAGAAGGGTTATAATATACATCGGGAACATCTAAGCCTTGGAGAAGAGTGTAAGTAGAGCATCTATTCTTTGCTGAGTTTCCGATTTCTTCTTAAATAAATAAAATACTGCGAATCACCAACTAAATTGCGATATTTAATAATTATTTCTCGAATAGACGCGAAGTGGATCGATTGGAGAGAAGACGCGAGGCTTCTCGCTTGTGCTTGCACAGGAGAAATCAAGATTTATGATGAAAGAGTTGGAACTTTTGTAGCATTGTGGGCGAATTTACATGATAAAGGTTAAACGGGCTTCATTTCTATTTTTGAAACAGATAAATATGTGCAGGACATATAAACAGTGTGAAATGGAGTCCTGACGGAAAATTGATAGCCAGTGCAGGAAATGACTGCACAGTAAATTTGATGGATTTTGGAACCGGGAAAATTATGCATTCTTCGGAAACAGCTGACGGCAGTAACATTTTGCTTCAATAACCTCATAATAAGCGATATATATCAGGATCAGCATGGTCTGTCTGCTTTTTACGATCAAGGTAAGATATTTTTTTGTACTATTCTATAGGAAAGCAAGGATTCAGAGAATTTCAATATTGATATACTGATAGATATATATTTATTATGCATTTCATAAACAAAAACACTTTGAATGTCTCATATTTATTAAAACTTTCTGATAGAATCGCAATAAAAAATTAATTTTTTCACAATAAATGGAGAATACAGAAAACAAAGATACATCACAATGTATTCTCCAATTTCCTTTGCAAATGCAGTTAAACTTATTTCACTGATAGCCTATCCAGAAACCCTTAAACTCGCCTGGTGTTCGAGAGATACAAATTTAATTAGTCTTTACGACATTACTAATAATGAAAGGCTCTCAGATTTCACTGAAAAAACCAGTAACAATAAGTGGCAATTTGTTTTTGATCCTTTTGTTTCAAACAGTTTCCGGAGGATGGAGCTACATTGAAGCCGTTCCATTTACAAACCAGTTACTTTCGATGCAAAATCGCGCAACCTGCATGTCTCGATTTCAGATAATAGATCCTAAGAAGACAAGAATATCTTTCAGCCACATTGAGGATAGAGAAGGTCTATGCAATTATCCACCAAATGCATGCTTGAATTATGTCATTGTAATAGGAACCAGTGAAGGTGGAGATTTTTCATGCAACTCTCGCAGAGGATTCATCGCCTTGCTTTCATCGAAGCAGAACGCTGCTTACAATCTTTATGATATAACAACTAATCAAATCATAAGAAGACCAAAATGGAATGATGTTCACACTGGTATCAGATGAGCAAAACATGCGAATAAAACTAATAATCGCTTTGAAAAGCACTCGTTCCAGGGCTAGACTTTAACCAAGAAGGGGACAAAATAGCCAGTTTTGATATGAAGGGCTATTTGTCAATTTCGTCGGTTGACTCTGGTCTCAGTTTGTTCAACAAAAAATTAAGTCCTGGAGACAGTAACTACAAAACGTAAGTAAGTGTTAACCCTGAGTAGACCGGGCTCGATGTCGATGGAAGAATACGGCAGGGAGCCCAATAATTGCATGTAAATTTTCCAGGAATCAGCTTAATTTAGTGGATATTGAGAAAAATTGCATCATTCATCCACAGAATCTGGACCTTGGAAGAGAGTGTATGCAAAGCTATCAACACCCTAAATGATGAGAATTATGTATATCTACTGATAGATGCGAAGTGGATTGATTGGAGAGAAGATGGAAATTTACTTGCCTGCGCATGTATGGAAGATATCAGGATCTATGATGAGAGAGCCGGCACCTTCATCAAAGTTTTTGAGAAAATACACGAGAATGGTTGGCTAAATTCCCTTTGATACTGTTGGTCGAATAATCCTCTATGTATTGATAAACAGAACACATAAACAGCGCAAGATGGAGTCCTGATGGGAAAATGATAGGAAGCGCAGGAAATGACGGACGAGTAAGCTTACTGGATTTTGGAACGGGAGAAGTCATATTTTCTGAGAAATTGTCAGTTGACGGTAACATTTTTGTGGAGAAAGAATATTAAAATATCTTAATTAAAAGAATCTGCATGGTCAGTCTGCTTTTTGCAGTAAGATTAGAGCGCATTCAATGTTGCTTTCCAACGAAACAGGCGAAATAGTCGTTTTGAAGAGTATGGATGATTAATCATGAAATCAGTGTAATTTGATCATTATTATTCATACAATACGAAATGGATCTATTTCCAGTAAAGGAAAGTCCAATAATAAACATTACATTAACAAATACAGCAAACTATCACTTTCTGATGTTATTAATTGCCATATTGGGGCTGGTTGAGCATGATAATAAGCTCTCAGACAAGAAAAACATCCTTGGCATATCGGTCATCGTATTGAAGCATTATCATTAATTATCGAGTATACATACTAGTTTAATCAGAGATCTTGGATATTTGAGAGGTGGAACAGAGCTTTTCTAGCCAGCAATGATGTGAAGATTATTTCTCACAGTGTGGCCTTCTTTGATAGAGTCCAAACAATGAGATTTCTCTCACTAAGAGTGAGTCACACTAGATACCTGACGAAATCTTTATCCTAGCAATTCCATAAGAATAAGTATCCATATTTTAAATAAGACAATATTCCTGTTACGAGTTTTAATATGCAGCAGCAATAAAATGGCTCGATTCGAGTTGAGTTATTTTCGCTATGCTGAATCTGACTAACTAAATCCAATCCTCATCAATAACAAGACGAAAAGATTCAGAGATTTTTGCGAAATATTTATTTATTACTGTTTAATTATAGAAACCATTCCTATATATAACAGAGATAACAGAGATAATGGCCATAATGACCCAATTAATTACGTTTTTAATATTGAATTGCATATATTAATACTATTCTTTTTATATAACGTGGTTTTAAGCACTGCCGCATTTACTCTATTTCGGGGACGCGAAGCAATTATCTGCAAAGATTCCTTGCTTTTGTTACCGCCACATGATCTTTACTGCCTTCAGCGCCACAATTATTTTCAGCAATTCCTTTAGCCTAAGCATTTACTGCACCCTCGATACATTCTAAAGTCTTTCCTTCTTCTAATCTTTTGGTTTGTGCAGATTTTTCTTTCGATCCCAGCTTTTCCGACTCTAATTGAGTTTTTTCCCTTTCTTTAGCCAGTTTTTTTTCTGTATCCTCTTCCTCTTTCAGTTTCATCGTGTATTCAAGGTAGCGGATGTCTACGTTCCTCACATCCTCAAGTGTTGCTAACTCCTTCAGGAAAGGAATCAGCTTTCGAAGTTCGGTATCACCTATCTGACCCTCAAAGGGCTCAATGAGTAGCAAGTTGTCCGGCTGATAATGAGAGTGAATCAGCGAGTCCTAAGCAATTCAAGATTATGAACGAAGATGATGAAAGTATTTTACATCAATCAGAATGATATCTTTCAAAGGCACCCGCAAAATCGATAAATCCTTTGTCAATCCACGCCAACTGCTTTTACAATCCTCTTTATGCAATATTTTGAAAAGATATTTTCCAATTCCAAGGCGCTCTATCATGGTCTCCGCGTACTATTCATAAAATCCAATTAGCTTTCTAGAATCTTAATAGATCGCCACCTCCTTTGGACTCGCTGTAAAGAGAACGATAGTATATAGCTGGGACATTTCTTCCAGAAATTCGGTCAAATAGGGTCTGGCAGCGACGTAAAACCGTTTGTTGGTTTTAATTGTACGGAACTAGATTGTGAATGAGAAAAAAGAAAAGTGAGTTATGTTAGTTACATTGATTGTACGGATGCTTTTATCGAAAGGAGTGTCTCTGGTATGTATGAGTGTTTCATCGAGATCTAAAACTAAGTATTTTCCCTGTGCAAAGAGCGTTAAATAACCATGGAGAGGTTTTTCTCGTTACTGCGTTAGGTGGAAGGTCGTAAGAGG
>ENA-UOTX01000462-UOTX01000462.1-compost-metagenome-genome-assembly--contig:-NODE-462-length-43430-cov-8.648260_pt1 | contig 43430 bp, 28 predicted proteins | sample MGYA00238143_ERZ746982 | MGnify/ENA primary metagenome ERZ746982 (study PRJEB28758, sample SAMN06268862) | compost metagenome | isolation source: single cell | place: USA: California, Emeryville, Joint... | reverse complement strand
CGATTTGGTCTCTGAATACCAACAATACCAAGATGCCACCGCTGAAGAAGAAGGTGAATTCGATGAGGAAGAAGCCGAATAAACGAGGTGTTTTGCTAAAGTGATTTAAGCCAAAGTTCTTTACTAGTTAGTTCGTCACGATCAATAGTATTTTTCATTAAATTCTGAGTTGTTACACCAACATCTTGATTTCTAAGTTAAGAACTTAAATTGGCACGACAAACAAAACAAAAAACCCCTCTCTCTCCTCTGTCATTCATTCACTCTACTTAGAGTGAGATGATCGATGATCGATGATCTCTTAAACTGAGCGAAGAATGGGAAGCTAGTGATTATTGTGTCTTATTACACGTGAAAATTTCGAAATTAGAAGTAACCTGATAAAAGAGGACAGTATACAGAATTACCCTAGTCTCAAAAAAATTATTCATTATTAGTCTCACTATTAATTGAAAAATATACATATGCAATTAATTGGCGTGTGTAAACTCTGAACGAATAGTTAGGCTTATAGGGAAGTTTATGAAATGTGAATTTTTAATCAAGAGCTCCGAGAGCAGGCGCAAAAGAACGGGAGACGTAGTCGAAAAATGCCTTTGCTTGAAATCCACGGAAATTAATTATTGTTTTGATCAGAAGGGGTTTGGTATGTTCGGAAATGGATATTGTGACCCATTGAGGTCTTCTCTAAAGAAATCAGTTTCTTGCTTGAGATTCGAGCCGGAACGCTGGTTAGCGCCGTAATTGAATTTATTTTGCTCTCCTCCTTGTAAATGCGGTGGAGAAGTAGCAGTGAAATTCTCGAGGGATTCAATAGGTCCAGGAACCTTAGAGAAGATGAGGTTGAGCGGGGATGGTTTAGACGTCATAGTTACCAGACTATTTGCGCGATGTAGGCTGGTCCCAGCTTGGATTGGATGATGAAAGAGATCATATTCGATAAATCCTGGAGGCTGGTCTTCTGGATTCAGATGTCCTTGAGTCGGTTGAGCCATTATTGCTCGATTAGGTGAATGCTCAAGGAATGGATAGGCGCCTTTATTGACATCAGGCTAGTGTAGGGAAAACTATTAAAAGAGTTTTAAGGAATAAATAATAATACTTGTTGAGAATTGGCTATCTCTTGCTCTCTCTTTTGAGCCTCTGCGACTTTGAGGATATTTTGCACATTCTCGGGCCCATAATAGTTAGTCAAGACACTAATGATATGCCTTAACGATTTATCTTGCGCTTGTCTCTTCGCAAGTTCGTCCCTGAGTTTTTGGTTTACTTGCTTTAAATATCTAATCTGATTCTCTTGTACCGATTTAACCGCACTGGTCTCTTCAACATGTACTTTTTTCGACTGATTATCCTAAGCACTGAGGTTTCGCCATTAAAAAACCTTACTTGATCATCCGTATCTGAACTTGCCTCTGCATACATCGACTGTGCCTTTTTCGAAGCGGCTGATTGCTTTGAGCCATGCTTGTGGCTTTTCGACCGCGAGCTTTTTTTCCTTTTGATAAACTTCAACAAATCTCTAATTATTTCGCAAATTGATTAACAACCAAGTAACTTTTTAATTTCATACTTTCTGTCCTTCCGAAACATCTCATGGTAGAAGCAATACTCATACTCCTTCGATTTCATTTTCCTGAAACTGTAATTATTTAACTATCCGCCACAGGGTTATTCAACGGAGATACGCAGTATTTATTTACTTGTCTGATGAATGATGACAGATTGCTGTGTTTGAAAAACGTCGGGAGAACTTCCTCTGCGAAAGCTAGCGGCTTTTTGATAATGATCATGGTTCCGTCTTTGTTCCAAGAGATATACGCGGAATATTTGTTGTCCTATACGATGGCATGGGATCATGGAATATAGATTTGAAAAAGATGGGAGCTAACCTCGAGAATTTGGTATGTTTTGAGCAAAAAATCCGGAACTGAGACGTTCGTGAGGCTGTTCTGCGAGAGTTTCTGTTTTTGACTCGGAGTTTCTTGTTGGTCCATTTTGACAAAGAAATTCTGGTGAGAAAATGTCTAGACAGCCTTTAAAAGTAGATTATAAAGGCTGAACAGCATTTCCTTTGATTATTAAATTTACTGACCCGCAAATACTGAGAAGAACGTTAGCGTGGCGATTTAAACTAATTAAAACGTGAGATCACGATTGTTAACGACTTATTCCCGTACAGTAAAGAAGCTTTGAAGTTAAAGGCATCCTTAAAATAATTTCAGCAGGGGTTAGTTGTCGCGACTCAGATTCGTACAGTAAATTAATTGAATAATGAGGTGATCCCGCGGCCTCAATCGAACAATCTAGAAAGAAAAATAGAAGAACTGTGACTCACTGACAAGGGTAATTTATCCTTTTGTAAATACTCGAATCTTATTGTGAAAGCTATTCGGAAAATTTCAATTGTACCGAGCATTCAGGCGCTACTAGAACGGCTTATGGGCAAAAAATTTGGCCTTTATTTCTGAATGGAAAAGCTCGGAAAATTATGATGATGTATTATTGGGTTACCGAAAATTCAGCATGATCCCAAATGCGTTGCAGATCATTAGATCAAAACAGAAAATCATCAATGAATGAAATCTCGCGTTTCTGAGGAAGCCAGGTAGAGTAGGATGCAAGTAGTTTTAACAAATTGGTTGCGGTAATAGAAGTCAAGCACGTCTGTGTACTGGTTGAGCAATCAAAAAAAAAGGACAAGCACGCAATCGAGGATATTTTTTTTTTTTGGTTGATGTCTACTGGATAAGATACCTCACAATAAACAAAAAAAAACAAAACATAACACTCTGCATTTGATGCCTGCCAATTTCAAAGGAGTTGATCAGTATGATTAAAAACTCTTCGTCAAATTGACAGATTAGCATGGATCTAATTTCTCATATTCTGATGATGCATGAATAGTTTTTTAGATATTAATTTCATTGATGTTGAATGGGGGGATGTAAGTGCTTCTCATTGTTGGAAAAGAGAATCGGTATCCGAATAATGACATTCACATTTCAAGGAGCAGACAAATGAATCAGCTTGAAGCATTTTTTTTACTATCCAAAAAAAAAGAGTACTGCTAAGAATGGTATTTCTCAGGCAACACAAGATGTTGAACCGCCCATCATTTCGCTGGAATAAGTCATTCAACGTCTGGGGCTTACCATGATTTTCAAATTTTCGATTCCTATCACTGTTAATTTCGATGAGCACCTTGATTCTTATCAACTATTCTAATGAAAATAGAGCAGTATTTAATATCTTTCTTCTCTAATTCATAAATTTAGTCAATCCATTATGTGCAATTCACAAGGGTCAAAGTTTCCAAAGCCTTAATACATAATTTTGCCTTAACATAAATATTCGATATTATTAGCTCTTATAACTCAAATCGAGCAGTCATTACCGACTGACTCCTCACATTGTTTTACACTCATTGTTGATTCCAGGATTGAGAGTTAATCTGTTTCATGTTAAACATATTAGTCGCTATGTCATCAGCATCTTTCCCTGAAACTTTCTTCTCTCGTTGCTGTTGCACAGCGCTTGCAAAAGCCGAATTAACGTTGTTGAAATTCTGAATTATGGCTTGCTGCTCAGCCTGCTGAGCATTTGACATGAGGTCTTTCGACATGTAGGCTCCCCATTTCTTGCTATTTTCTTCAGCCTCCGCCAGCTTGCCTTGAAGAGCTAATTGAGCGTTTCTCTGAGCCGCATTCGTTGCCAAAATGTCAACTCTCACGTCCTTCTCAACCTCTTTTTTATCATCGCTTACTTTTTGAGCTTTTGTGATCACTCTAAGATATTTCGACCCATCAGGCAGTTCATAAGAAATTTGCGCCTGGAATGGTATTTCAGTCAGATCCTTCAAATCGATGCCTTGCGCCTGCATTTCAAGCATGCTCTTAATCTCATATTCGAATGACCGCCTAGAAAGTTAAGTAGATTAGTAATTAAGAACGAGATAACTCAATTATTACTCTGTTCTCTTAGTGACATTACCAATGATCTTTGTGCAAATCGAGCCGTCAACTCTCAGGTTAGAGGCATCTTCATTTCTAAATTTCAATCCCCTGTGCAGCACGAGTTTGAGTTCGACTTTAGTTGCGAGAACTTCTTCCTCCATGATTTGAGCGAAATCCTGCGCCATAGACTCAGGGGAAACTCTCATAACGAAACCGTTGGTAGCATCCGCGATTTTGCCGAGCAAATCGACTTTGCACTCTTCTCCTTTCATCGTAACCACAGAGACCATGATGCCTCTGTCTCTGGCCAGCGTTCCAAGCTTCTCATAGAATTTCTGCGATTCTTCGATGTGTGAAGCAAATTCTGTTTGACCCATGCCAACGTTAGCCAAACCATCTGTGCAAATAATAACAGAAGAGCCAGGTTTTCCCTAATAAAAAAATTTATTTCCCCATCCAAATTCGGCTTATTATTACTTGACTCGCAAGACCCAGTGCTGCTACCAACGCAGGACCAAGCGCAGTGCGTCCGCCTTCAGGGTATTTTGCTAGTACCTTCATAAGTATTTCAAAGTTGTCGATCACTGGATTAGTCATAAGGTCCGCGTACAGTTTCTGTCCTGATTCAAACATTATCTATCAGAAACAGCAAAGCTTTCGTCAACACATGAGAGAAAAAAAAAATTTACGTCAAACGAATCAAGACTACCCCCTGAGAACTTCGTTGGTTTGTTACTGCCATCTCCAATGACGCAGACAGTGTTGCTGAAAGCAACAGCTCCAACTTTTCTGTCAGGTTGCTTGTTCTGCATCTCCTGCATCTGGAGACATGCAGCCAACAACACGGCTTCTTTCCTCGAGATGTGCTTCAGCTGAGAAATCAGTCTCTTTTGTGGTTTCTCCCCGAGAAAATCTTGCTCGAAAATGATCCCGAATTGCTCTTCAGCACCAGGACCCAATTTCAGAGGAGAATTCAGCGAAGTAGTCTGTCCCATGCTTCCGCTGTAGTCAATACAGAAGATCACCGTGCTATCATCGCTTTTGGCTCCTTTGGCATCTTGTTTTGATTCTTCTTTCGGTTTCTCTTCTATTTTGACGCTTGGTTTGGCAATTTGGAACAGACAATCCTCTTTCTCGGTATAATCTTCCTTCTCGATTTTTATGAAGTTATGATTCGAGCAGAACTCGCACACCCAGATCGCGTTAATTCCTTGAGCGGCAAGATCTTCCTTCGAAAGTTGGATATCCTTATTTACATCGCCTTCAGCTTTGCCAGGCTCGGCTGTTTTGCTGCGAGAATTGAAAACAGCATCGCAATTTTGGCACGTCACCGGTTTTTTGGCGATCGGGACAAGTGGATCACGGAGAATGAAGAAGCCGATGGAGAATACGTTTGTATCGGCTTTTTCGTGGTGGTCGGCCATCAGTTCAGCGTCTGATGGCACGTACATTTTGCCTGAAGCCATACCCATCTTTGGATAAGGAAATTATCTATGTGTATGTTGTTTTACAGTTTTGATTGAGATGTGATATCAATTTGGTGAGGCTGTTTTAAAGTTCAGTAAGATCGGAATCTGTTCAGATCAGATGTAATTTTTCCTACAAGGAAATTTTGAGAATTAATTAATTCTGTTGGTTTAGCGATGCTAATTACGGAGCGGTGTGTAGTGGCTCAGTAGTTACGAGCTTTGATAGAGATTTACGAGATCAACATTATCGATTTTCAAATCTTTGAGCAATAAAAGCTTGAGAAAATGAAAGAAAAGATTTTCTCAGTCTTTTCTTAACTTCCTTTCACAGATTTCATAAAGCACAAGAATATTGCGCTCTGGAGGACTTACCAGACTCGATATGAGAGAAAAATAATCTGTCATTAGCCTCAAATGCTGCATTGCTCTGAACAGAAAAAATAGTTACATTTTTCTAATAAGCCTTGCGATATGTGAATTGCTAAAGGCTGAATCAGAAGAAAAATTTTCTTATTCTATTGAAAGATGTGAAACGTGTTGTTTAATGGATATATTTTCTGTCAACAGCGAATTCTATAGAATTCATAATAAAATCCTTTTCTCCATACTTAATGCTTTAGTCATGATGTCTCAAACAAATGGCATCATTTGGCAATAGAGCTCCGGATCTTAAGAGCTTTGTTAGGAATTCATCAGCTCATGAAGGTTTATGTTGGTGTGTATTTTTATCGTTCCTTTATCAAGGTCGCTTAATATATTATCTCTCTGCGGGAGCGGCTGGAAGATCCGATGTCTCTCGAAATTCCTATCGTGCTCATCTGTCACTTCAATTTCTCTCATATGAGTAGTTCGTTTGCTCAAAAGCCCCTCTTTATTCTCCAGGAAACGCTCTGTGTCAGTCGTAGTACCATCAGTTTTTGATACTCGAGGCAAACTCTCGACACTACCTGCGTTTTTCGTACTACTATTAAAAATCTTTACTTCTTTCATGTGGTTTTCCAATTCCTCTGGTGGTCTTTGGATCGGTTCTACATGATATTTCTTTTTATTCTTCCCTGTCTCTGGAGACTGCTTCTCACTGCCCGAGAGAACCTGCGATTCAACTTTGCTACCAAGAGGCTGGGCATGCTTTCTCAATCTTACTGGCGGCCGCTGGAAACCATCATAGCTCGGATTGAAAGGCGAATCCTCAATCGGAACATTATAATGACTCACCTTGATTTCCTGAACTTCCGTTTGACGAATCTCAGGTAATTTCGCTTCCCCTCCCATAATCATGCTACTTTGATGTGATTTCTCAAAAACTGCTGATTTTTCTGCAATTTCTGGTTGGACCTGGAAAGTAGACTTAAGTTTCGCCTGAAACTCGGATTTTCTCGTCACGTTTTTCGAGTCATAAGGCACCACATGTGATTTCAGTACTGGCGATTGGCTGCTACTAAAGCGAGATTCCGGCGAATTCAAAATGTTTGATTCAGTGAGCTTCTTTCCCATATGCGTAATGTCTTTCGTGTGTTGAATTGTCGATCGTCCCTCGCTAAAATTCACTTTTTTCGTATGTAGCTGACCATAACTCTGCGTTCCTTGCACCTTCAGCGGATCCTTTGTCCTGATGTTCGGAAGCACCCCACTCTCAACGTTTTTCGGCTTTGTATGCTCGAATACTGAAGATAATTAGTTGTATGTTAATTAGAATTAGCAGATTACCAATGGAGTTGCTCTCAGCCAAATGAAGCCTCAAATTATTCAAATTTGAGTGCTCTGGATCGTATTTATGCTCAACTCGCGAGAACTCTTTACGCCTCTCCTCATGAAGTCTCATAATAAACTCTTGTATTTCTTTTTCTTGTCTGTTCAACTCGCGAAGTCCTTCTTCCTGTATTCAGGTTACAAATTATTAGTTGATTTCACAAAAACACGCTACATACATCAAAGGGCACTTTCACTGCAAGCTGTGAACGATACTCGTAATCGGAAGGTTTAGAAAGCGCGCGCAGAGGTTGGCTTTTTACTAAGGAAGGCTGATAGTGTATCTGGCTTGCCTTTGTTGTATGAGCGTCTTTTCTGATTATTGGCGGGCTGAGAAACAGTTCACTCGGTTTCTTCTTTTGCACGGAGCTGATATAATTACTTGGAGAGGTCCCAACTATCGGAAGATCGCCTCCAAAGTTTATTTTTGATTTAGGTTTTGCTCGATTGGACTTGATTTCGCCTTGACTATCATTCTGAAGAAAGGACGGGTCGCGCTCTTCAAGGCCTCGATATGAATGCGCATCATCTTTTCCAAGGAAACTGAACTCTTCCATCGATTCATCTTTTAATCTGAGCGGCTTATGCGGGATTGGTTTAATATTTGGGTTTGCCCATTTACTTCCAAGAGGATGCAGAGCCTGTGACGGGTCGGAGGAGGCCTTTGCTACTTTATGAAATTTCGTGCTAAAATGCACTTTTGCATCACTTTGCTGTGGACTCAAGCTGTATTTTCCTTTGGTTTCTGCCTCTTTCTCCTTATTATCATCAGCAGCGTCGTCTGCAAAGCTTTTGTCGCTTGGTGAGTCCTTGGGCCGAGCACCCTTTTTGCCTTTTTTGAATCTTTTAAGAGCTTTTTCAAACTCGTTTATTGATTTTGAAACTCCGGGGTCAAGATGCTCGATGGCCTCGTGGCTCTGAAAAACTACAGGATTCTCTTTGAAAACTGGTTCTTCCTTGAAAGTGCTCTTGCCTTGGGGCTGAGATTGGTTTCGTGTCATTATTTTCGGATTTTTAGGACTTGAGACCGGTTGGATATCCTGCTCAGAAAGTAGATTTGACTTCCCGCGGAGATTCACAGCATGCAGTTGGCGAAGCACCCGCTTTTTCTCATACTCCTGCATTTTTTCATCGAATCTGCGCTGTTCAACTTCCATTTTATATCTCTGCTCCCTTTTTCTAAGTAAATTCGAAAACGATAGTTTTAAAACCCACGAAACACAGACAATGGCTTACTTTTGCAGAAGTTTATTCTCCAACATAAGTTTCCGATGCTTTTCGTGCTGATGCTCTCTATCAAGCAGCATTTCATCCATGTTCCTATTAGTCTCTCCAAATGCGATCCCATCCTGATCGTACTTAGTTGAAATCTTCTGCGAAGTAGTCTTTGCGCTTTTAAACGCTTGTAAATGCATGGGTACTGACTCGCGGTTTTTCGTTGATTGAGTTTGGTGTAAATTCGCAGTGTGAGGAGCAACTTGCATGTCTAAGCTATGTTTGTTGACTTTAATAAATTTTGTGTTGCGTTATTTGCAGCGCTGAAATCTGTTTCACAATAATCCTCAACAATATAAAACAAACCAATTAATCTCATTGTATACTAAGAACCCCTCTCCTTCCTAAGCATCATGGCGCCGAGCTATTCATTCAAAGCACCTCTGATGTCTAATTGCTACAATTATTACTCGAAATCACTTTTGAACATCTTCATGTGACCAATAGAGGAAAGCTAAAGCCTTATGTCGAATTGTTTGAACCCTTATAAGGACAAGGACGGCAGAATTAGTGTTAGAACATTTTTTTCGTCATTCATTCTCATAAAACACTGGAAAAGTTATTAATATTCTATTACTAACTGTTGTTAATCTCATTCGCACATTATTTTCTATACTGCCAGCTATGAAAACGTTTGGAATAGCTTTTCGTGCTTCTCTTTCACATAATACGACCCGAGTCTCTTCTTCAAGCGCTCAGTGTTCAAAATTTGCCATTCCGCGATTTCCAACATTTCCTTCCTTTGAATCTCATCCGAGAGCGTCTGCAGCTCTTGTCTCTTGATGAACTTTATCTTCTCGGGTTTGGTTTCATCGGCGACAGGCGCTCCGTGCATTTCGATGCTAATTAAACCATTTTGGATGTCCGACCGAAAAGCGTTCTCGAAAATTCTTTGCGCTCGAATAACATTGTAAGTTGTCGTCGTAATGTGCAGGACCTTGTGGGCGCTGATGTAGTCTGGGAAGTACTGCTTGATTATATGGTCACGGATGCATAGCGCGTTCTCCACGATAGTAAGAGAGAGAGGTTCTTCGATTATGTTGGATTCGCTAATAAAATGGCGGTCCATGAGGTATCCTTTCATCAGCGTTGATTCAGCCGGGCAACCTTCGATGTTGAGGCCTCCAGAGACGATGAAAGCGATGTAATTGTCCTTGATTTCGTTCTTCTTGAAGATCTTAACCGCGTGGTCTAGCCTTTCCTTGATATCGCCGGAAACTTTGAATTCGCCGTCAAGCTTTTCGATGCCTGGACCAGCCAAGACTATCATGATTGAAACAGATTTCTGCTTTTCGGAAAGCATGCTTTGTCGAGATGAAGTGTAAACGCTCCTTTTCTGCTTTTGGTTTTTTAAAAATACCTTTTACACCAGAATTGTTTCTAATTATGAACGCTGGGCTTTATGACCAGAATCAACGAATAGAAATAAAAAATTGAATTTGGAACTCTTTAAAAAAAGACGCCAAAATTTTCGAAGGAGTAAGCTGTATTTTTTTTAATAAACACATTTCAATGTTGAGCTAGTTTTGTAGGGAAAAAGTTAACTTTCGGGTTAGTGAACAAAATATTAGAATGAAATTAAGCAATTCGAACCTAATCATCGCGAAGTGGGAGGCTAGTCCCAATAAAGTTTTAATAGAGAAGAGGCTGAATGTTTAATAACGCTATTTTTGACTTTGAGCATGCCTAAAATGGTATTTCAGTTTTGAAGTTGATAAATAGTGAGACTATCTAGTAGTTTTGATTACGGCTGAGATTTCATTGGTTAGAATGAAATAAATACCTGATCATAACTAAAAGAATGAAGTTTGGGAGCACTCAAGCTTAGTATGAGTTTTTGAAGTCCTCTCTTCTTAGGACCGTCTAACAAAATTTTAATTTTTGTATAGATAAACAAATGTCTTGGAGAAAATGAATTAGCTCTGTTTCTCAAGATTGCTCATAAGCACAAAGGGGGAAAATGCTTATATATATATCTCCTCTGGCTTGGGAGAAGATTTGAAGAGAATAAAGCATTCGCGATTCTATTTGGAAATTACTTAAGCTTATTACTTTACTCATACCATCCTTTACAGATGATTCCTCAAAACAATTCTAAAGAAAAATGTTCATCAAGGCCGCTTTGACAGTTGTTCTCATTTTTATAAATGTAGCTTTTTCCATGTAGCCCATATACTTAAAAAATCAAAATTTGAAGTTTAATTACTTCTCTCAATTTTATATCTAAACCTAATCCTGAGGTATATTTGAGCCTGCCATAGGATATGAAGTCGCTTAATTTGTTATTTCTGAGTTTCACTCTTCTCTCTTTGATTCAATTCACTGCCGCTGATGCAGCAGCTGATAGGGTAGCCTACATCCCAGGGTGGCCTAGCCCTATCCCCTTCGACGTGTACGCTGGCTACCTGGATATCCCCAACGCGGCCCGAAGTCTCTTTTACATTATGACCATGTCTCAACACGATCCAGCAAACGCCCCAGTCGTCTTGTGGCTTAACGGCGGACCTGCCTGCTCATCTCTCATGGGCTTCGCTTCAGAAGTCGGACCTTTTGTTTTTGAAGACGGTCAATCCCAAGTGAACGGAACCCTCAACCCTTACGCTTGGAACAAACGCGCTAATTTAGTCTTCTTAGAGAGTCCTGCCGGTGTTGGATTCTCCCAGGCAAATGTTTCCGCCACGAGCTACAGCGATAATGAAACTTGCATCGAGCAACTCGCTGGATTGATAGTTTTCTTCGCCAGATTCCCAAATCTTGCTAAAAATGAATTCTACATCGCAGGAGAAAGCTACGCTGGCATCTACATCCCTAATCTCGCGGCCGCAATCGACGCACACAACGCCAAAGTCGGCAGAAGCGATCCTACTTTCATCAATTTAAAAGGAATAATGGTTGGCAATGGTGTAGCTAACCGCAGCTCTCTAACTGGAGCTTCTATTGAGTTCTACTACAAGCACGATTTCATCCCAGAGAAATATTATCAAATGGTTATGAAATACTGCTATGGAACTCCAGGTGACCAATTGGCTTGCAACTTCATCAACTCAATCGTCAATTCAATGCTTGATGGCGTGAATCCATATTCCGTCTATAGAGAATGCTTCCCGAACCCATCTCAGCCACTTCAGCGCAACTACTTGTACCGATACACACCATGGTACCCGTTGAAAACTGGAAAGAAACTAGGCACGACAATTATCCCTTGCGTGCTTTCGACCGGTGGATACGCGTTCTTCAATAATCCCGCTGTGAGACAAGCTCTGCATGTTAACGATACTAGATATTGGGATAGCTGCAACGACAACATCTTCCGCAAATACGTCAAACAAGGCCCTGGAACCGTTGGGCAATACCAATACTTGAAAGGGAAAGGATACAAGATTCTTGTCTATGGTGGAGACACCGATGCCGTTGTCCCTATAAGTGATGCGATTAAGTGGGTTTATGGACTTGGCTGGGACACAATCACTCCTTATGGTCCTTGGTACTGCGATGGGCAGTTAGCTGGCTGGACCGCTCAATTCGATGGAGTCAACCTCACCACGGTCAGAGGCGCAGGACATATGGTGCCTCAATGGAGCCGCCCTCAGGCTTTCTTGCTCTTTGACAGTTTCATCAACGGAACTGCTCTTCCTACTGATCCTCTAGCTTCATAAGGCAAAAAAAAAGAAAGCTATTTTATTTGGTATATTGTGTTGAATCGTTACGCAGGGAATGCTGCATATATACCAGTTGAAAAGAATTATTATATAAGAAAAGACAATTTAAAATTGATGTCAGATAGTCTCTTACAACTTAAGAAAAAATATTAGAAAAGAGATATAAATCTTTATAAGCTAAGGAGATGATGAATAAATGCCATTAATTCCATTAGAAAACAACGAATTACAGATATCAGTATAAAAACATAAATCCTTGTGATTTCCACAAGAGAGAGAGAGCCTATGCATTGAAAACTGCTCAAATAGAGTGAGTTCTCGATGCAAATCACATGTTTACATATCAAGCAGTAAGCTAATAAGAACTACATGTTCAAAGAGTGTCTATCTATTAAAGCTTTATATAATACAATGTAAATTCTTACAACATAAGACAGACCCTCTAAATTCACTGATCACGCCTTGATTAGTCTATTCTAAAACTCCAATAACCCAAAAATAATTTGGTACTTAAACAACGTAGTTAAATTAGCCACGAGACGGTTCTTTAGACCAATACAGTTAGGAACTGCAGCAGTTGTTTTATTCTCAGATGTATTGTTTCCCAATCAGGTTTACCTGCTCTCTTGTTACATCTCTTTTAAATACGACGTCACAAACTCAATTTCCTCATCATTTAAATCTTCACCCAAGCACTTGTACCAGTTTTGGTCAAGTTCAATGTCCATTGAGTTCTGACTCACTCTCTTCGAAGCGAGGTTTATTGCTCCAATAGCGATCAGCCGTGGCTCAATATACAAACTCAGCAGCGTTTTAAAGCTCAGGTTGATGATGGTTTTCGCCGCTTCGAGCACCGTGTCGTTCTGAACGAGTTTATTCATTCTTAAATACTCAAGGTATATATAAGGAAGTTCAATGTCAAGGTCGTATCCAATGAGATTCAAGATATCTTTCTCAGCGTAAATCATCTTCTCTTTGACCGCCTTTATGGTCTTTTCATCAAGTTTCACCTCGCTGACGAGCTTCTTCGAGAAATCCTCCGGGCGAAGTTCGCTCGTTCCTAGCGGCGAAGATTCCCGGAATTTCCTGTACAGCAAGAACATCGCGAAGTAAAGCTTCGTGACGCTTTCCAGTTTGGTAGGGCGCTCGTCGAGTTTGGCGCTTAAGAATATGCAAGCTGCCGCGAATAACATGTAATCAAATTTTTTGAAAGAGTTGACTTTCGAGTACTTATGGAAAAGCACGATTGATTTGGCCACTGTAGTGATGGATAGGTCGGCATTTTTGCCATACAGGAACATAAATGTAGTGACATCATTTCTGATGGCTTTTTCTCTTTCTAGAGGAATGCCATCCTCTTGGTGAATCGACTTCATCCATTCTTCATAGATCATAAGCTTCATAGCGCTGGTGATCGGAGGCGTTGAATTAAAAATTAGGATTTTCTGTTAATTCTTCGGGTTTATCAAATTCCAAAATTAATTATTGTTTTGCCTCACTTTGCAAATTAATAAATTTCTCATTAGGCACTCTCTGATACTCTTTAGGTTCGCTTTTACAGAATTCAAACGTAAGCCGTAATCGCATTATAGGGTTCGCCATGTTAATTAGAGCCTGAGTAAGGCTAGGCTACAAGTAGCTGAGGTATTGGGCATGGTAAAGAGTTTTATTAGCTGAAATTTAGAAGTTTGCCTTCAAATAATATGAATTAGCTCTCTGATGTTATAATAGTATAGCAAGTTAGACTGAGAATAGGAATTCGCATAAATAATGAGATTAACTTAGAAGAAAAAAACACAAAAACGCGATATGGCGAAAAATTTGTTACTTTATTGACCGATATGAAGCGCAGCTGATGTTTTTATATGAACCGTCACGGTGATTGACAAAGCAGCTGAATTGGCTGGATTCTGCTTCAATTCTTCTTTCTTTATCGAAAAAATTTCAAGGTTGCGCTCTTTCTCGAAGCGAGGGTATTTTTGAGAGAGAGAGAATTACTGTGAAATACTAAATCTATCAAGAAATATTCATCATCGTGAATCGGGATAATACTTCCTCAGAAGAAGGATATTATGAGGAGAGTCGTGAGATTACCCCTTCATTAACGATGATATCTCTAAGATATGAATATTACACAATTTAATCAAGTATGGATTCTGCCCCAGGAATATTAGACGTATAGCAACGTACGCAGGAACCCAATGCTATTATTCAGGCTTGTCTTTGCTTAACAATTTTAACATTCATGATATTAATAAGATAAAACAATCAATTTTTGTCCAGAGACTTTTTTTCTATTCCAAACGTGAAGTTTTAACTGTGGTTTATGGTGCTTTAAAGCTCTAATCTACTTACAATTATCAAATGAACATGAATTTTTGATATCCATTTTTCGAAAAGTCTAAATATTAATAGATGATCGTCTGATCGACAACTTCTCCCTGCTGGTCAAACGCTCTGGCTGTTATTTCAGTGCTCTTCACTGTCACTATCCAGAAATTATTCAGCGAATTATCCATTTTTTCGATTAAGCCAGTTCGATTAATCGCGTTGCACTTCGACGCCGAAACACCCCAACACCCTTCTCCTAAGTACACTGTTCCGCTTGCATCTTCTTTGCCATTTTTGATCGGCTTAGTCCGCTTGAATATATGCTGATGGTTTTCCATCGCCAACTTGAATTTATATTTGTCAAATGAGCCCAGAAAAGCCGATCTTCCTTCCAGCATTTCAGTCCTATTCAGGTCCTTTGCGACACATGGAGAATACATTGGCTTGTGATAAATCGCTATTTTCCTCATGTCTGGGTGCTGTGAAGAAACATTCGCGATAAAATTTGTCTGAGGGCCTTCCATTGGAACAACATAGCCGGTGTCGAGACTAAAGAGCAGAGTATCCGCAATAATATGGTATTGGTAGGCAGTTCTTTGTGAAGGACTAGGAATCGTTTTCTTTGTTTGATTGAGTATAGTATTCTGCGCGAACCACGAGAAGTAGAGCGGGCCGTCCTCGTCAATAGGCATCTTCCGTCCTGAATAGTCATTCAAGCCGACCTCGTGATTGCCAATTGAAAAAATGAACGGTATCAGTCTTCCTATTCGCTGTCCAATTAGTTCGAGAGGTTGCAGGAAACCGTCCCAGGTGTAGTAGCAAGATTTTATATTGTTATCATAGGCAAGGTCCCCACCAATGACTATGAGGTCTGGAGAGTATTTTGCTGCTATATCACTCATCTTGTTGTGTCGAGCATTCGCGCCAACGTCTCCTCCCATGACCATAGTCAAATTTCGAGAACTTGTATTTAAAGGCATAGTAAGATACGTGTAATTCGCCTGAAGGAATCCATTGTAAGAGACCGTAAAATTATAGTACGTATCAGGCAATAGTCCGTCAACAAGCACGATATGAATATTTCGCTGTCCGCCCTTTTCAATGTTTCTTATCTTGTAGACCTGCTGATCACTGATAAACTCTTGATTCGATGAGCCATTCAGCGCAAAATGGATTGATTCGATTTCGTTGTTTGTGTGGAGATGCACGAGGACAGTGGACGAGCTATTTTCGGGAAGAATGGCAAAAAAGTGGCATGGAGGCCCTGGAGGGCAAGAATCACCATACATACTCCTCATCATTTTTGTATTAATTGAAAATTTCGTGTTCACGATGCCGAAAGGAGCAGCGTCATTGTGTAAGGCAACGCAAGTCCCACTAAAGGCCAATGGTAGAAATAATGAGTAAAAAACGATCAACCCCGCCGAAATAACAAAGGTGAGAGGTCTGGCGTGCAAACTGTCTTGGAGGATCTGGGCTTTGCTGGTGATTGTGTTGTTGCTCTCGTTTTCTGCGAGGTATAGACTTATCAGGTCTCTGAACAGGAAAAAACCGAGGAAATGAAGCACGAGGAAGATTGACAGAGGGACTGGAATCACATCAAGAGAACTCAACACAATGAATCCAGTGCTAAACATGATGAAAGAAATCCATCTGAAGATTCTGAAAATTAGGTGGTTAGAGAGATCCGACGACAAAGATTTTGAAGGTTTTGTGTCTGATATGTTCATTCCGCTCATTTTGGATGCAGAGCCTTTAGTAGTCGTTGGAGGAGGAGATTGCTTCTCATTCAACGAGAGTTGGATCTCGCGAGAGGCCTCCCTCGCGCGGCTCTGCTGGTATCGTCTCCATAGTGAAGATAGATGGTAACTTTTAGAGAGAGCGAAGAAGAAAAGCCAGAGTCCGACAGCGACCAACACTCCATAGATAGCGAAGTATTCTTGATATGTGAGGTATTTGCCTCTAAAGAGAGGGAAATGGTCAAACATCTTTGCTATCCCGTTTTATTATTTTATTTCGATATGCCAAAGCTAATTTATATTTGAAATGATTATTTTATTTCTGATTGAGTGACTCATCTCAGGAAGGACAATGTTTGGAAAAATACTTCCAAGCAAAATATATGAAAGGAAGTCATCGGTCAATGTACAAACATAGATTATTAGGTTCATCTCTTCTTGAAAATTATCTTTTTTAGTGCTTTGACTTAGTTCTGGAACTAGGTTCGTTCAATGATGAAAATGCTCTTGACTTTCCAACTCACAGCTGAAAACTTCTTTATTTGATAAACTTGATTCAATAGATTAGACACAATATTTTTACACAATAAGTTCATTTTAACAGAAAATTATACGCCAACTGAGAGATAAGCATAACAACTAATTTTCGCAAAATCTCAAAAATCAACGTGAGTGTTCCGGATTTCGGATTGATCATTTAAAATACAGTATATAATATACTACTCGCTAATAATGAAACAGAAAAACCTCGTGTAAGGAGTTTCTTGAGTGAAATTAGTAGAGGTGATTGTTAAGACTTCAAAGTTCACCGAAACAATCAAATTCAGGTTGAGATTTTGGACTTTGGTATAATTTCGGCGGAGGTGTAAACTGTGCTCTGGTTGTCAAAATGCCACTGTGGGACTTTATCTGAAGAGGCCGTCTTGTAGAGTGAACACCTGTTTGCAAATCCTCAGCTCCGCTTGAAAAAAGATTGATATTTCTAAATATCTCGCCTCCGTCTATAGGACAAACTGAGTTACATTGATCGCTTGTTTTTTCGCTTAGAGTTTTAATATGATCAATCGCAATCCTTTTCCTCAGATTTTCTAATGGATTGTTATTCATTGAAATGACTGTCCCTTCAAAAGCCTTCCCTCCATCGAAATCTTCCAACCCATTGACCTCGAAAGAGTTTGGTAAGGTAGCCGCCTTCCTTAAAGAAGAAGACATGCTCTTTCTGTTGCTGTCCGATGGTTTTCCAGTTTCCTGAGAGCGATATTCAAAATATTTATAGACCAATGGCCTAACGTCTTTTAACTAATGGATATTGCTGTCAGAGACCCGCAATTTTACAAAGATTACTGAAGAGATACTGAGCAGGAAAGGAAGCATTTGCTCAAGTGCGTTGTCTTTAGGATCTCCATTGAATTTTGCGATGAGGAGAGAGTTCTCTAGCTGGGCTTTAACATGTATCTCGCTGTCCTATTATTACGATTATTAAGGTGAAACTTAATGGATGTGAAGGTCTAATTACATCGATGAGGATCGTTCTGTGTGGTTGAAATCCGATTTTGATGATTGATTTCTGGAATTGTCCATCAGCGAGGAGCACGCAATGCTTTCGATGATAAATGCGGCAGATGTACTTCTCAATTTCCATGGCTTTTAACAACTTGAGTGCGTACTTTTTTCCATAAAAAGAAAGATTAAGTAAAAATAGGTTCTAAAGAATTTAGTACTGTCTTCTCAGTGGCTGTATAGATGAACAAATTGTAAACTTCAGATAATTTCGAGACGAATTCATTAACGAAAGGTCGTTTTACAATCCAATAGGTTGCAGCAGATGTCTCTTCGACTATCTATTGGACCAAGAACATTCAGATGAGCTTGCCAGATTTATTTCTACCTCGATTTTGACCGCTTCAGGAACCATGTGATTGAGCGCTGCGACAATGGTTTGATTCAAATCCAATAGAATGGATATTTTGCTCTAGCGCATGAATATTAAACTTCTTATCTCGAAAAGAGCTTACTGGATCATAAGTTGCGGTTTTCTTGCTAGTTTCTTGAGTCTGAGCGCTCTTGAGTTCCTTGCCATGGTTGTGGGCGTAAGGTACATCCATGGTGTGCAAAGGCTGATCAGTTTTCGTATAACCACTAACAAGCTTATCAGAGAATGTCAGAGAGTATGAGGTACAATTCTGGTGTCTTTATACAAGGTTCCTGCTGAAAATCAGTGTTTAAGAAGTTTGTCATTCAAGAGAGGCTCGTGTTATGGCTTCGTTTTTATTTATTGTCGTGATTTAATTATGTTTCCTAATAGCATTCAAAAACTCAGCTGCAGAGTAGATTCACTTTTAAATCACGATATTTATTAGTGCTATTAAAATTGGCTTTTAAATAAAATAATTTCAGGATAAACTTATCAAATGACAACAGTTTGAATAATTTTTATGACTTGCATTAAGGTTGCATAAACCGCTCTCATATAGATTTATTTTAAATAATGCTGAAATCTCTTAGACATCATTGCTCATGACAATCGAAAAGCTCATCTCCTCTGAATGTCTGATTACTGGCTGGCTTCTTTAGATTGATGTAGAACCAAGAAATTCACAGCGTCCTACTCGAAATAATTTCCTTTGTGCGAAGAAAATCATCAGATTACCTCTCATTAATCCACCTCAAAAAAAGGCAGATATACTTCATTATACCTTTATTTGCTTAGAGCATCAGAGCTTGAAGCGATTTGGGCTTCGATTTATTTATTTTTATGCAGCTGAGGACTTAATTTGGTGCTACTCGAAGCTTGAAGTTAAATTTAAGAAATTGGCTAGTTTGCGAGTAGTGAAAAGCACAATCTTTTATGCTGACTTAGATACAACTGAATCCCATATTAAATATAGAGGGCTCACAAATAGGATCAGCAGCCAAGAACATCTAAAACTCTGTAGTAACTAATATATTCAAGTGATGAAGGGTGCCCAAAATCAATCGAAAGTGACCAACCATGTTGGTGAAATTTCAAATTTTTTGTTTTTTTATTGATGCGAATAAGAGCTCGAACTATTTCAATATATCTATTCAGAAGAGTAAACAAAACAAAACTTATCTCGGATTTATCTCATTTAGCAATTATTGTAATGGAGAGCTGGAATTTTCTGGAATTAAATTATTGTGCCCACTTTGGCCGGTTTTCTTTATCATGTATACAACATTTCGGACTTCAAAAAATAACGAATACCATCGCTCCCTAGTTCCTGCCACGAAAACTGAAAAACATCAATGTATTTGTTTCTCATGATAGTAGGATAACTGCCTTACACTTAAATATGATTGATAAATCCAAACAAGTGGATTCAACACACACTATGACAACCCCTGGGATAATTAAAGACAACTATCCTCGTTTGTACGCCTCATCTTCATTCTAAAAAGAAAATTACAAATTGTCCTTACCTACTTCTTTATAAAAGTGTTCTTCTGTATTCAACACATAACATGTAAGAATATGGAATAATTCCTGAATAATATACTAATAAAGCCATGCATTCGGTAGATTTACTAGATTAAGTGCAGTAGAGTTACCCATTAAGCCTAACAATCGATTTCGATCTCGCAGCCTTGGTGTTGATATATCATAGGCGGAGGAGTAAATTTCGCTCTCGTATTCAGAGTATCTCCACGTGATAGGGTTCTTGGAGAGCGTCGTCTTGGTGTCAAACCGCCTCGTTTCGTCTCCAACTCATCATAGTAACTTGAAAACCGACTGGCACTCCGAAATAGTGTCTCTCGACCGACAGGAGAAAGCGAATTATGCGATTGATCACGAGAAATCTCTCTGATGCTCTTGAAATGCGTAAACGCAATTTTTTGTCGTAGACATTCCAAAGGATTCTCAGTCATTGAGTATACAGCCCCTACAAACGCCTTTCCTCCATCAAAATCATCGAGTTCACTCAGTTCGCTGAGTTCGCTGGAATCACTGGGGTAATTCGTTTCAATCTTCCTCTTCGAGGGAGATTGACTGCTTCTGTTCTTTTTCGTCTGGTTCTCAATCTCTTGAGAGCAATATGTGAAATATTTCGAGATAAGCGGTCTAACGTCTTTCAGCTAATGGAAGGTGTTGTTAAAAACGCTCAGAATGATAGAAGCTTACTGAAGAGAGACTGAGCAGGAAAGGAAGGAGTTTCTGAAGCGCTTTATCGTTAGAATCTCCATCGAACTTAGCGACGAGGAGAGAGTTCTCTATCTGGGCTTTAACGTGTATTTCACTGTCCTATTATTTGGGAATTACGGTGAATACCAATATTAATTTAAGTTCAATTACATCGATGAGAATTGTGTTCTGAGGGTCGAATCCAATCTTCGATATCGATTTCTGAAATTGTCCATCAGCAAGGATTGCGCAATGCTTTCGATAGTAAACCCGACAGATATATTTCTCTATTTTCATCGCTCGTAGTAACTTTTGGGCATACTTGTTGATAAATTACGTATTAGGAAAGCCGTTCAAAATAAATTTTCATACTGTTCTCTCCGAGGCTGTGTAGATGAACAAATTATACACCTCAGACAATTTCGAGACGAATTCATCAGCAAATGGTCTCTTTATCGCCCAAATTGTCGCTTGAGACGACTCATCGCCTAACTAAAGGATAGTTAGCTTTCAGCCCATAACAATAATGAATACCTCGACTTTCACGCCATTAGGAACTATGGAATTCAAGACAATAACGAGAGTCTGATTCAAATCCAATAGTATCGACAGCTTTTTCTAACCCACGATAAGGGGACGATAATATAAGATAATGTTACTGGATCGTAGGTCGCAGCTTTCTTGATGGTCTCGTGGGTCTGAGCCCTCTGTATCTCCTTGCTATGGTTGGTAGCATAAGGCACTGTCATGGTATTCAAAGGTTGCTCGTGTGTAGAGTATCCACTACAAAAGCTAGTCAGATACCATATAAAAGAGAAAAGGAAATACAATTCTGGGGTCTTGATACAGAGTTCCTGCTGAAATGTGGTCAAGGAGTTGGTCATTTGCGAAGAGCTCTTTTAAATTGTTTTTACTTTTTTATAAATTGTGTGGCGATTTAAGGCAGGTTGTAAATGGAAGAAAATCGTCTCTTTATCAGTACATAAATCAATCACAGCACCAATAAATTTAATAAATCGCTGCCAGGGTTTTTGGCAATTATTTTCAGTTTTCCAATAGTTATTTGCTGGAGATTTATTTTTATTTGAGGGAACATCGTGGCACCTTTTACCCAATTTCACGGGTAAAATTCAAAGGTCCACCAGCGTTGCAATAGTAAAAGATAGACACATTGAAACACGAACTCCCTTTATTAGATCTCGAAGTTCATAGTGATTCCATCGAAACCCAGCAATTTTCTAAAGCAAGAGAACGGGGTTTCTGAGGTAGAGACATTTTGAGATGCTATTCTTGTTTTATTTATTTGGAAGTTCTGGGATGGCTTATGCTAAAACAAAGTACTGAAGGAATTTAAAACGACCCTTTGATGCTATCAGTCAACAAATTAAGCAAATTAAATTCGGATCTTTGCAGTGATTCAAATGATTTAAATAAATTTCAGAACAATTTTCTTGAGCAGAACAATTTTTAATTGTTCTGTAGGGTATCTTTAAGAGACTATTGACAAGCCAAAATTTCGTGTAATGATTGCGTTGCTCTAAAAATAACTGAAAATAGCAGTGAAATATTTTCCGACAGTATTGAAGAAATTCCAGTGTAGAAATAATCTGAATGTTGAAATCGTCAAACTTTGACCTGATTAGAGTCTTGATGCTTGTTGAAGGACTTACAGATGACTCGTGAGGAGTAGTGAGTGATCTAATCAGAAAGTATATCGCGATGTTAGTCAAGGAAATCAACATAGAATGAAAGTAAGAGTTTTAAGCCCCCCCGCTGATGAGGTTAGGTTAAAGGAAAATCTCCGTGAAATAAATGAGTTATTGCTTGAATGATAAGATTTCTACTAACGTAATTATTGCATCAAATTTGTATCCCAGAAAGTCTATTTGAGAAAGTTTAGAGACCAAGGACCATTAACACCGATAAGAGGACAAAAAATCTGTATAAATGAGGACTCTATACTAAGTATTCACAATTTCTTCACGAAAACTAGTTAGTTCTAAACTTTCCATGAGATTCTCTAAATAGCTAGTCCGGTCTGAAGCATTTTATCATTTTTTTGCTATTATCAAATTATGCAAAGAATTCGAAATATAAATTTTAAAATACAAACTCGATAACATGCAGAATGCATTTTGAAATAAACAAAAAGACTGAGAAAAATCAAGAAGATTTTCAATTTCATTTCTAACAGAAAAGTTCAATGTACTTATCCATAATATACCCGCAACAGAAGAATGACCTGCATAAATTCCACATTTAGAGGTCCTTCTTCGTTGAAAAATATATACAGTCGCCTTTCTTTTTAATCGACTAAGCAGTCGACCTCAATGTCACAACTTGGATTTTGGTATAACACGGGTAGCGGCGTAAATCGAGCTCTGAAACTCAAATTGTCTAATTTTTTGGGCGTCGGTTGACTAGAAGGTAGATTCCCTGGTTCAGTTTCCTCCTCTTCAGACCTGCCTGAAGAACGGTTGTGAATCTGAAGTATTGTATCTCGACCCAAAGGAGCTTGATCCTTTAAACTTCTCAAATGCTCAATCAAAATCCTTCGCTTCATGTTCTCCATAGGATTATTCATCGTAAACGATTTCCCTTCAAAAGCTTTTCCTCCGTCAAAGTCGTCCAACTCGCCGAGTTCTGAAGAAGGAGGCTGCATCGTCACAGCCTTTCTCAAAGAAGGAGAGTGACTGCTTCTGCTCTTGCTCTTTCTCTTCGGTTTCTCAAGCTGTTTGGAGCAATACTCAAAATATTTCACCGTGACTGGCCTGACATCCTTTACCGATGAGAAGCTCAGTAAGAAAGGGAGAAGTTTCTGAAGCTCGCTGTCCTTCAAGTCTCCATCGAATCTCGAAATGAGAATAGAATTCTCAAGTTGAGCTCTGACTTGCTTTATGCTATCCTATATTTTATGGTTAACCTCTAATAAATTATGTTGGGGATTACATCGATAAGTATCGTATTATGTGACTTGAATCCAAGTTTGAATACGAATTTCTGAGTGGGATAATCAGGGAGAGGCACACAGTATTTTCTGTGGAAAACCCGATAGATGTATTTATGCAGTCCAACCGCCTTCAATATTTTATGCGCATACTAAATCCATACGAGTAAGCTAAACGAATCAAGCAAATTTAATACGGTTTTCTCGGCTGCCGTGTAGATGAAGAGGTTGTAGACATCAGATAATTTCGATACGAATTCATCAACGAATGGTCTTTTCACCGCATAATAGGTTTCCGGATTAATCTCATCTCCTAGCTATAATAGCAAGCTATTACACAATGCCCTTCGTGATAAAACACTACCTCAACTTCAATTGCATTAGGGACAACATAATTGCGGACGTCAACGAGGGTATTATCCAAGTCCAAGAGGAGTGAGATTTTTTTCTAAAGGGGGAATTGAGGATTGGCTAAATTAGCAAGGTGCTTACTGGATCGTAGCTCGCGGATTTCTTGCCAGGTTCTTGAGTAAGAGCTCTTTTGATTTCACGAGTAGGGCTGTTGCTGTAGGGGTCAATCATAAACATCAATGGTCGATCAGATTTGGTAGCCCCGCTACAAGAAACTTTCAGTAGGAAAACTAAGAGGATAGTTACAAATCTGGAGTCATAATACAAGTCTCTTGCTGGAGTACAGTGCTGGTAAAATCAGTCATGGGTAGATTCTGTGTTTTAATTTCTATTATTATCAATCCAGAAAAGCCTTTTGATCATGATTGCTCGCGGTTCGAAAAAATTTCTCAGTGCTGATAAATTTTGAGTTTGCGGAAGGAAATTTAAAGCCGCAAATAAAATCATTATATCACTGATATATTTTCATAAACTAAAATTCGAATTTGGGAACAACGAGCCTGAATCGTTTAATTTACTGCAGTTTTCCCAAGATGTTAACAAACTTAAGTTTTGATAATTAGAGACAGTGTAAGAAAATTGTTTTTCACTGAAACCTCAGTGAACTAAAATCATCAAAACTCCACTAAACATTAGATGCTCTAAATACCAAAGGTTAGAACCTTTCTCCAAATCTTGAAGGCTTATTTCGGTCATAATGTTAGTTTAAGAAGGGATATTCAAATGATGTTGCTATGGAAATGTTAAAATATTTGCAGTAGCTCCTGATTCAGAATTAAAAACCCTTTTTAAAAAAGATATAAAAACTCGAATTGTTAAATTAATTGAAAAAACTCTGAGGGAGAGAAATAATGTTTGAAATACTTTCCGACGAGACTTAACGACTACTTCTGTGCTCAGAATTTCTTTGATCCTTATGTGGCTGTAGGCTTAATGATTCAAAAGAGTTAAAATGAAAGAAGAAAAATTTTGGTGACATTCGAAGAAATATCACGATGATCGCCCATTCGGATGTTAGAAGAAGTTAGTTATTGAAATTTCTTAGTGGCTTCGTACACGTCGATATAATACCAGATTTACGCGTTTGAGTTCGCTTTGAATTTTGTAAGGATACAGGTAGAACTGAAAGAACCTTTATTTGGTTTCCTTTCACTCGCAATTTCATTCCGATTTCTTTCTTAATTTTTCTTCATTTATGTTTCTACAGACCACTACAAGATTAAATGTATAGTACCCTTCATTGAAGGACATATAACAGATCTCTCTCTCTAATCTACCATTAGAGTTGATAATTTATTTCCCTTTATGCTATCGACCACTCAGAGCAAAGCAAAATTCGCGTACTCCATAAGTCAAATGTCGTTTTTTCATAACCTTTCTCCTAATCTCAAGAATCAGAAATCGCTGATAAGTACGAGGAAAGTACAAAAAAATGATACTAACAATTGAAGGGATCATCAACAAATTAAAGAAAAAGCAAATAGAGTTTTCTGCTTTGGCGTAATGGATTACAATCTGAAAATTTCGCTTAATAATCGTTCTAACAGTATCCAAGGTGACTATTATCTTCCCCCTATCTGGATGAATATACACCAGCCACCCTTTTTGACTTGGAAAATGAACACATTAATTAGTGGATAATTGCATTTAAGACTTCTTCGCATATTCAAATTATTTGATTCTGATAGAGCTGTTAAATTCGATAGTTTTCAGCTTAACTCTCATGAGTTTTAATCTAACTTTTTAAAATCGCAGTCAAATCAAAATAAATTGCGCATCTACAATGGAAGCCTTCAACAGGACCAGAAAGCCTAAAATCAAATGTGTACGATACCTTGAAGGACAGAAACTATTATCTGCTATAGAAGAGCATCCCTCTGCTAATTATCTCTCCTCACGCGGCTCCTACTCTCTCAATTTTTACAATACAAAGACGCAGAAACTACTCCGGAAAGTTTCTTTGAGAACCGAGGTAATAGACCTGAATTCCTTCACTCTTTGCCCTACAACAGAGTACCTCGCCCTCACTGGCGGCGGCTATGCATTTTTCATTGATTACCGCTCAGCCTACAAGCATTCTATGCTCTCATTCGCTGTTGATAGGATAGCTTCAAGCCCTAACTGCTGTCTTAGCAGTCCTTCGGAGCCTGCTTTTCTATTTTACAGTTCTACGCCTCAATACAAGATAATGCTTTACCAAGTAAAGCACAAAAGTTCGTTCGTTCCGAGGCCGAAAATGCTAAGCTACTCATACGATCACGTTGAATGCAAACTTGCATCAGCGAAGCCGGGTTCGAGCTCATCCATATTGATTGTCAATATCAAAAAGAAGGTGAGACAGATCCTGGCTATTGAACATATTCTGCTACTGGACTCTAACACATTGGAAGTCCTAAAAAAATACGATATCTCGCAGTTTTGCGATAGCATCATCTTCCAAAGGAACAGTGGCACTTTCTTGATTCATGAGTTCAAGGACCAAAAGGAAAGGATAACATATGATCTGCGGAAATGGACGTTAGAAGGATTGGACCTCACTTTTCAACCAGCGAATGGTGAACAGACTTTAGAAATTAGTAAATCTGTTAGCTTCGATGGCTCCATGAGTATGTTGCAGCTGGGAACTCTTGGTAAAACGATAGCATGCTTAGTAGATAATGAGACTGGAGAAATCCAGTGTGTCACCCAAAACTTGAGGAGCTTAGAGAAAGTGGTCTCGTTTAATCAGAGTCTCTGGAGTTTAGAGGGAGGAATTGAAAGAAAATGGAGGCTGGTCCCTCTGGCGGAAAGGTTGAAAGATGATTGCCTGAATTCAAAGTATATGAACAAGAATATATATGAGTGGTTTAATAAAATTTACAGCGATGAGTTATCGATATAAACAATGACAAAACTATAGAGGATAGGTTCATTCTCACAGTTATATAGAAAATATTCATACTTTTATTTGTGCATAGTCATTTGAAAAAGCTTACATTACAAAGGGGGTCTGTTAGTGATTTTTCCGTCACAGTGTCGAAAGACTCAGCTATCCCAGCAAATACATAAAAGCATCTAATTCGGAAACAATTTCGCGGAAAATAATCATGTATGAGAAAATAAATATATTCAAGCCCTGAATCTAACAACAAAAAAAAAATGAACTTCTGGCGGCTTGGCAAGCTCCTTCATAGGAATCATGAAAAATTAGAGTTGGATACGAAAAATTTCTGCATTGCTCAGATGATAATTTTCAAAAATAGGTATGTTAATCTACACAAAAACTTTTTTTCCCCCCTCTGCAGTGATTGCTGCTTACATCTTAAGTATCCGAAAGAGAAAAGAGAAAGAAAGTCGAGTTACGAAATAGTTGCAATTTCATATTTATGGAAAAAATTTTTTTTAGTACGAATTTCGGTTACTTTAGATTACTGTCGCGATGAAATCATTTCCGTATAAGCAGACGGCTATCAATTGTTACATCACCTACAGCAACCGTTTTCTGACGACTTTACGCTGCTTTATTCCAAGACAATTTCAAGCTAAGAAATCAAATTCCATTCACCTTCTAACGTGAAAGTCATCTAAGCTCAGCTGCAATCATTCGATTATAGAATCTGAGTGCCAATTTCGCGAGATCCATTTTCGTTTTTCCATGATGCCATTAAATTTAAGTGTTCTAACAACTCTTTGATTGAAATTAAGCCCAAAATTTGATTGAAATATTCTCATGGAAAAGAGGAATCATTAGGCTGTAAATTCATTACTAGACTTCACCAACCATATCGGAGGAAACGCTGCACTCATAGAAGCAGGAACCACTGTTGACAGCTATTTCCAAACCTTTCGTTCTGAAGTAACCATATAAAATTTATTGAGAATATAATCTCGATTAAACGGACACTATTCGAAAGAAAATCTTTTTTCTCGAGAAAATCTGATAACGGCATTCACAAATAGGTTAATACATATTTTCTTCTCACAATAAAGAAATCACTTTCTAAATCCACGTAATACAACTTCTAATTCAAAATGCTAAGACGACTTTCGCTCTTCAGCTTTCTAATACTCGTTCTACTAACTAACTCGGTAAAAGCTTTTTCAGTCTACCCACTAAATGTAACAGGTTTCGCCTTGTGGTGTCAGAGTTTACCATCCCACGTCAACAAGCTTCAGTTGCACGTTAGCAGCACCCGTTGTAACAGAATACTCGCCTGCTGAGCTTGATCTTTCCTGTAAATCTCTCTACGAAAATGCACGATGAGCTAATTCTGATAGCAAAAATCACACAGTATTCCTTAGGGTTTTGGTATAAACCAGGCAATTTTCCAGTAAACAATACTTACTACCGACTCTTTCGTACAACGCCGGATGTGAGGTAATCCTGTTTTTTTCTGGTTGAAGTGAAAGCAATTTTTTCATTAAGCAATTCCACGATGCAGAGATTGGGATTGTACTACGTGCCGAATGGGATTCCTTCAATCGTTATGGTTTATTGGATGAAGAATTACTTCAAGTCAATCCCGATTACAGTAATACTCTTGAAATCTCAAACTAATTTAACATTATTTAGTATAACTTGAATCCAAGTCAATGGTATTACTTTGGAGCAGCAATCAGGAACCAGGCCTCAACTGTCCTCTTTAATTTTCATGACCCCTCCGCTGCGACCACAACAAGCCTGTCTCAACCAGAAATTATCGACCAATCAATCACTATTAGCGGAGCATCATCAGAGCCTGCAATCGCTAATGATGTTCTTCAGATTGGCTACGATGGATACTATCGCAGTGCCTGCGGAAACATCAAAGAGTTTATTTTCACCGCTGGGTATTTTAGCAGTCCTTCCTCCAGATTTTACTTGCGACACGGGCTTCTTCGTAAATAAATCCTTGAAAAATTTCAATAACATTCTCCTTCCCATTTAGCTAAATACCTCGGCATATGGCAATTCAGCGAGAACAGTGGTCAGACAGTGGCTGATTCATTGAATAGCAGAAATCTCATGCTGGGAATGACGACCGGAGCCGATCAGAATGATCCTATCTGGTACACGGTAAATTCGGCTGTTTAGTTAATAAATTAATTTGCAAATGCGCTTAGTCAAACCAAAACGGAATTAAATTCAGTAGCGCGAAAAGTCTTGCAGGACCGCTCTCGGGTCTCACGCTTCAGGACAGCGAGAACTATTTCACTCCTTCATTCAAATTTTACATAAGGCCAGCCTCGACAGTAGGTGGAACGATCTTCCACAAAGGTCCTTTAAGAATTTCTCTCGCTCCTGGCAATAAGCTGAACCTCTCATTGTCGAACTATGTCCTAAGTTTCAACACTGTTCTCAAAGGTACAATAATCTTATTCATTTTTCATTGGGCTCATTGGAATTGCTAGTAAATAACTGGAATTCTGTGCTCATTTACTGCAGCAACAAGTACCGTCCAACTATCTATTGCTTCAGCTGGGTGAACGACACGCTTGATGGAGAGATTGTCTATCCTTCTAGCATAACATTCGCTGATACCACCTCCAAAAACGGTTATTTTGGGAGCTCAGCGACGAGTTTTATTGGCGATATCAGGCATTTTCAGGTCGCAAATACTCGCGCGCTGTTGTATCTCCATGGTAACAATTGAAACATTCAATCTTTTCTGATCCAATTACCCTTCAAAGGCTGCATTATGGACGACTGCCTTTACTCCCTGACATCTGGGTGCTATCAAATAAACCCTAGTAATTACAGTACGTTCACTTGTCCCACAGGGACTTACAAGGACTCCGTTACAAACACTTGCACAAACTGCGATCCACATTGTTCTGCTTGTGCTAATTCCAAAGGGCAGAACTTCGCCTGCACGCAATGTGCGAGCCCTTATGTCTTGTACCAAAATAACGGCAGCTGTCTGACAGCCACGACACCTCCGCCGACCAACACGTCGAACCAAACAAATACAACCAACACGACAAACACGACCAACGATAGCATACCAACAAATTCTACAAACACGACGAACACCACTAATGATAGCGTTCCTACAAATACTACTAATGGCAGTGTTCCTACAAATACCACTAATGACAGCGTTCCGACGAATATAACTACAAACAACACGAAACCAGAAATTGAATGCGGAATACAGCATTGTATCTATTGCAATGATGAAGGAAGATGCTTGCTTTGTGACTCGAATTATTATCTCTTTAACTCAGCCTGTCTTAGCGGTTGCCCTGCTAATACGACTGCAGAGGAAGAACCCAAAACTTGTAAACGTATTCCTGATCTTTCTCAGGCAGAGGTGAATGCCATTTCGTACTTGGCTAAATACTTGTGCATTGCTTACTACGGAACCATTGCCATCTCGTTGATTGCTTTTCTGGTCTCGAATGGTGATGCACTTCACTTTTTCCAATTTGGAATCTCAATTTCGCTGTTGTTTTTCCCAAAGTTTTTCAACATTAGCCTACCGGATAACCTGGTGCTGTTTTATTCAGTATTCGAAGGACAGAAGAACCAAGTTTTCAATTTACCCAGAATTTTGGGGAAGCCTCCGCAGGAGGTGCTTGCTAGGCATAACATCTATAGCAATTCATGGGATCAACTAGAAATATCCACACTTTTCTTCGAAAACTTTGGTGGAAGCTTCACGGTTCTTCTTATGGTACTGGCATTGATTGCTTTGGTTCGGCTGGGAGACTCATTGATCGGACCCTCAGCGTTTAGCAGGAGAAATATCAGTCAAAATGTCGTAGAGCTTTCGCCTGAGCAGCAAAACCACGAAACCGAGCGCGCACGGGGTCTGCTGTTGAACGTTCTCGTTTGCTTTTTCGTTGAATTGCTCAAGGCGGTGATTCTTCAGCTAAGAAATCCCAGCGCAGAGCATTCTTACGAAATCGCTGGTTTAGTCGCCTCGAACCTGTTTGCGATCGGGATATTTTTAGCTGTGAGCAATCTATTTATAAATCCTATGACCGGGCAAACGTCCAAGGTTGTCCCCTTTTCTGAAAAATGGGGCGGCACGTTTAACTGCTTCAATAGTTCAAAGCTGGGAGAATGGATCCCAGTGTTGATTATTTCCCGAGCAAGCATCATTGTCTTTGCTACGATTCAATTAGCCGGCAATCCTTGGGCACAGGTTTCGACTTGTATGGCTATACATGGACTGTACTTCGCGTCGGCGCTTCAGGCTCAAATTTTTAAAAGCAAATTTATGTCCAGGCTAAACAATGTGTTTGAGCTGCTTATGCTGATAGTACATGCTGAACACCTCATGCTCATGATTCAAGATCTTTACTCGGAGTCCCTCAGTTTTACGTACAGACCAATGGGTTGGGCTATTATTGCTAGTACGACTTTAGGGAGCGTTCTATTCATTGTTTTCCAATTTCTTGAGAGTGGCAAACTGATTCTTACACGCATTTCGCAAATAATAATGAAATTTTGTAAGAAACGAAAGGCGAGACGGATTGCGCCAGAGACTACGACGACCCCAGAGAGAGTTGTAAATACTGAAACGGTAAGAAAAGTCTATCCGATTCCAGGAAAATGGTATCCTAGCAATCATAGCAGCCAGCAGATAGCTGACAGCGGGAGGAAGATAGACTTATATGCGGATTCGCCCTCAAGTTAATTCAGATCTGATTAATGTTTGTTCATATAATTTTTGTGAGAAAGTACCAATTCCTTTGTTAAACAACAGCTTTAAGTTAACTATCTATCTGAGTACGTGTGTGAAATTTTGTATTCTGGATTGGTTCAATCAACAGTAAAAGTTCCCATAATAGATAAGATACTCGCAGGCGAAAGAATATGGAAGTGATAAATTCGCGCTGAGTGACATATTGAATTGCTTTCTGACTAACTTCTTACGGGATGCCTTGTTTCAACATTGATCTGGTATAAATGATCCATATGTTCGGAATTGCAAAATAATTTTGGAGTAAAACATAGAATTATCTTGGGTTTTGATCGCTTATATTGACCATCCCTTCAGAAGATATCAAAAGAAATAGACTTGCATCTCGCAAATAAGTGAATTCTGTCGCAAATTCAAATACATTTTATAATTACGATATATAATGATGACTCCGATTGCAATAAAAAGATCATGAAGGCCTTCAATGTTCGCTAATAAGTTCTCCTGCTCAGGCATCTTAACCTCTAGCTATCATGATTGAGTAAAGTCGTGCATATTAAAGTTTAATTAAGTAAATTTCAGAAAAGCTTTGGCAAATCCTCTATTAAAACTTATTTTAAATCTCTTAAAACAGCGATTAATGATACACTGGACAACGTTATTTTTTTGAAAAAAAATAATCGAGCCCTACTGCCTGATCAGCAACATTAATATCAGCTCTTCATTTGTCCGCAAGCAGTCATAAAACTCCTCCTTAAGTTTGACTCCCACTTTTTATCCTATGTCTCATAAAAATCACTATCCCATGACCTTCATATTTTTTGAATATATACCTCTTCTTCACACTCAAATGTCCTTCCAACTTTGATAGCCAGAGCTATCGAATACCCGCTTTGGAGTGTTATCAAGAGACTGTTTCTTCTATATTTGTGCTTAATTAATCGTCTTTCAACTTTTATTTCTCTTTATCAATTCAATTAATTTAAACTGTCCAACATTGTATTGAGAACATTAATGCAACGCCTGGCCGCCTCAATTACCACTCTGCTAGCCGCAGCTTTAATTGCTTTGATAACTCCCTTTTCTCCAATTTTTGCTTCAGCCACCATCGCATACGTTGATTACTCTTACAGCGGAACTCCTCAACTCGATTCAATCGATAATCCTTACACCACAGTCCAAGACGCGCTCTTCGCTCTATCAACGGATCAATTAGATGGTTCATACGAGTTCAATAATCTGATCTCAGAAGTTATCATCAAAAAAGATGCCATTGCCGTTTATTCATTGGGTGGCGTTGCGGGTGTTTTCTTCTCACTCACTGCAGATGCAACTCTTACAATAAAATATGAAGATGATCAAGCAACAGCTTCGGGTATCAGTTCTTGCAACACGAGTTTTCCGATTCTAGAATTTAATTACTCAACGAGTTTTCTTTTCACAGGGCTTACGAATATTACCGTTCAAGGTGTCGTGCTGAATTTCAACATCATCGCGGAGACTTTACCTGATCAATTTGGCTTGTTTTTAGGCATGTTTTTGCTGTGGTTCGACGTTGTGGAAAATCTTCGCATAAATAATACCTGTATAATTGAGAGCGGGTTCGTGTCGAATTATTACGTGGTGTTTTTCGATTCCGTCGGCAGGTTGGAAGTCGAAAACACGATATTTAACCGAGTAACTGCGCAAGGGTTTAAATTTAACGCTCTCATGCAAACTTTTGAAAATATCACTATTGTTGTCAACCCTGAGAGCGGGCGATTTTCAGGGGACAGATACCTGTATCTCAATCTTTACGCATACAGCCCGTGCGATATTGCATTCAAAAATCTGACAATAACAACGAATCCTGTAGATACGCCGTTACTTCCTGGAGAACTTATCTATATTGAGCAATCATCCTCGACAACCCTCGAGCAAATAACTATTATTGATTCCCAACTGCAACCTTCTATTGATACGTCGTTAAAAGGATTATTTAGCATTCTTACGTCTCCTATCGTGACTGTTTCTGGTCTTACTATCAATAATTCTGTGATTTACGGCGCTTCTGGGACCTTCGCTACGGTGTTCTATTTCCCAAGCCAAGCTAACTCGAACACAGAGATTAAGGGCACTTACATTATCAACTCAAGGCTGGTAAATGCAACTCTGCTCAATCTTAACTCCTCGAATACAGTATCCATTACCCTGGATAATTTTACGCTGACAAACGTCTGGGTCAATTTTTCCACTGTAATCAATATTAATCGCATAGCTCAAGGTCTTACCTTCCAAGCCTCAGCTGTTACTATCAGTAATACCACTCTGGGAACTTCCAAGCTGATTTTATTCGCACAAACTGTCACATCAACTCAAGTAACCAATTATAATATTCTAACGCTGGCCAACTGGGACGTCAGCGACTCTAGCATCGCCTCCAGTTCTCTCTTTTTTTCGAATTTTCCTTCTCTGACTGGATGGGAGCAGCTTCGAGCCCGGCTCTACGTACAAAATTTCGGCATGAGTGACAACGTCCTGACAGCCCAGACCGACGCTTACTTTGGAGCCATCACTCTGAATTCGATTTTTGCGAGTCTTGGGAATATCACTGTGAAAAACAATGAATTTTTCACAGGCACATCCGCGATCTATTCACCAAACTACGCCGAGAATATCATCATGAGGACCGCTACAGTCGAGAATAACTTATTCTACGAAGCCAACTTCATCTCGGTGAACATGTCTCAAAACGCATACCTTCAATTACCTGCTGTTCCCTCGACCTCAAGGCTTCTAAAAGTGCTTTATCTATTAAACAGTGTGTTCGACACGAATTATCTATATAGCTCTGATCTCATCGACGCTTCAAGTCCACAGGTCTATCTCATCAATTTAGAGTTCATCAACACCATATTTATCACCTACTCGCGCTTAATAAGCCTAGGCAACATCCACCAACCACCTAATTTTCCGTATCTACAACGCGACACGGCTGAGGAAACCCTTCTCTTCTCGAATGAGCCAGATGTCTTGGCTTTGTTCAACAGACCGCCATCTTTTGTGTTCGCTCGGTCGAGCATGGCTCTTTTCGAGATTTTGATCGTTGAAAATACATTCGATGGTGTCGAATCAGATCAAGAAGCGACTCTTGTGCGAGTGATTAAATACTCTCTCACGAATTCGCAAGTGCTGTTGGCTGCAAGTGATGTAAAAAACGTGAATTTACAGGACAATTCAGACCAGTCGCTATTTATATTCGATTCACTGAATTCCTACATTCATTGGGGAAACGATTTCTTACTGGTAAAGTCGAATACACCGCTAGTGACGCTTGCAAATTTCAAAGGCGATCAAAACCTCACGGTTGCATTTAATGTGATGGCTCGCTCCCGTTTACCCATTGTGATGGAATGCACGCAATCTCAGTTTTCCTCGGTGAATTTCCAATTAAATAACTACACCGACCTCACGATACAGCAAGCGGTCATCGCTTTCACTTTCACTGTAGAGCAAAGCGCGAATTTTATTAATGAAACCATGCAATCTATCACTCTGACTCCACTAAAAAGTTCAACTACACCAGTCGCGATCTATTTCATGAGAACAATAAGCGATTCCGCAGCCACAAGAAGCTTGGTTTTTGCGAACCATACCATTGATAGCGTCGCTGTGGCTATTAGTCCAGACATTTTCATTAATTTCCTGCCGAAGGCGATCTTTGTCGTATCGGTTTCAAATTATACAGTCTCTATCACGCAATCTATAATCACGAATATTGATTTACAAACTGGGAATCTCTTTGTGATTTCAGCGGCAGAGCTAGATATTGTCGACTCTCAGATAATCGGAGCGAATTCTTCGTCCAACTTCGGTTTTACATTCCTGAACCTCAATAAACTCGCGGTTTGGAGATGTATTTGGAGCGCTTTGCAAGGCTCGTTGGTTGAAGAAGGAGGGCTGTTTAATCTCCAGCAGGATTCTACCCATCCGGAACTTGTGGTCGAGTTGATAAACTCAACGTTTCGAGAAATATCGGCTTATCGAGGTGCAGTTTTAGACTCTCGGCTGATAAAACTGTCTCTTAATGTGACAGGCTGTAGGTTCATTCAAAACCAAGTTGTTGGCACAAGCGTCATGAATTTTGAATCGACCGTGTTTACCAGTTTCCGTCTACATAACAACACTGTTGTTACTGGGGCTCCCAACAGCTCAAATTTAGTGGATTTCCTAATGATCAGCGACTGTCAAATGGCTGACAGCGCGTCGCCTCGTCCAACGATCTCGGAGACAATATTGGATATGATGGACCATGTGAAATTTACTGCTTTCATCATTTCCTCTTCGCCACACTTAGATCTACTCATCGATCAGGTGCGCTTGCTCCCAAATACTTTTAATGATCATGCTCTAGCTCCAATAATGAATACAGCAGTGCTAAAACTCGACGGAAGTTTGGTTACTCTGAGCTCCTTCCAGTCAATCAATCCTCTTGTGACCTTCGCAGACTTTATCCAGCTCACTTGTTCAACTGGAACTCCTTCTACGTTCCTGCTTCAGAGTAGCTCGATCAGCAATGCAGTTTTCTCGGACAGTTCGTCAACACAATCAAAAATTTTCTTGAATATTGTCGCTTCATCTTCTTACTTCTGTCCTCATACAGTCACGGTAAATGCTTCTGATTTTCAAGACCTTGTGGTCTACTGGGAGGGCTCTCTGATTCTTGACAATCAAAATATTGAGAATTTTCATACAAGAGTTAACACTCCAACTGTGATTACACTAATCGACTCCAATTTTACGAATATTCAAGGACGTTCGGGTTCAGTCGTCGGGCTTTGGGGAGCTAAAGGTAGTTCGACTTTAATAATCACCGGGTGTGAGTTCGCGAACAATTCTGCGAGTTCTTTCGGAGGAGTGGTCAGGAGTCAGAGCTCAGAAGTTTCAATTACAGGCTCAACCTTCATCAATAACACGGCAACTGTTTACGGGAACGTGCTATGGACCGAGCTCGGAGAATTCAATATTACCAACTACCTCGTGAATAATGATGTCACTCTGCAGGTCCTAGACGGTACAAGTGCTGCAGCGTACTCCACATTTTCAAGAAACCCTAACTCTTTGAACCTCTTGTTCCAAGATGCCTCTATCCTCAGCGAGAGCCCAGTGCTTGTTCTCGACAACATAACCTCCTATTCTTTCCGAACCCTGTCATTTACAGTCCAACTGACTTATTTCACGGGAAGCGAGTACATTTTAGTCCCAGACCTTTCCGCCAACAGTTTAGTCACATTCACCTTCATGCTCTCGGGTTACAACCAATCCGCTTCGTCACCCAACTGCGATCGTGGGGTTTGCACCATTAATGGCTTAGGCGTAGATGTCCCAGGAAAATCCGGCACGTTGTACTCTGTCATCGTGACTTACTCCTCTGATTACTTCTTTCAAACTCAAACTTTCCAGATTTATATGCGAGGCTGTATTCCCGGAGAGATCGCGAATGCTGATCAAACTCAATGCACATTCTGTGGGGCTGGAACTTATTCGTTTGATCCATCCGACAGTTCCTGCAAACCTTGTCCTATCGGCGCGTACTGCACGGGAGGAGCTGTAATGGACTTGACGCCTGGATATTGGCGACCAAGTATGTTTTCTGAGAATATCGTGAGTTGTAATGACACCGGAATTCGGTGTCTTGGTGGGGCGACAGGAACAGAATGTGCAGTTGGATTGGTCGGACCTGTTTGTCTACAGTGCGATTACCAGAACAGCTGGTACAGTTCTGACTCTGGGAAATGCGTTTTTTGCCCTGAAGGGGCTTTGGATATCGTTGGATCAATCCTATATAACGTGCTTTATTTCGCCATTCAAATCGTAATCATCATGAGCTCCTACAAGGAGAACATGCAAATTCATAAGCTGGTCGTTCAAGGAGAAAAGATTAAAATCCGCCCTGCTTCATTCATCAGACTTCTCAGCTCTTACAGTCAGATCCTCACTGTTATCAGTCAAATGCAGGACGATATTACCCAGTTCCTCGGCTATGGACAAATCCTAGCAAACCCTTATGGACAGTCGTTCTTTTCGTTATCCTGTGCTTTACTGAAATTTGGCTACACGGCGTTTCTCGCTGAGAAAATTAAGATTGTCATTTCGCTTTTCAGTCCTATTGCAAAAGGATTGATTATCCTCATAGGCCTAGGGATTTATAAGCTCTATACAGTAGTAATAAAAAAGAAAAAGCAAGACGTACAGACGCGAGTTAAGATCGCTGTGGCGATCTCTGTCATCATCCTGCTCGAGCAGCCAAGCATCGTTGGAAACCTCGCTTCATTCTTCACGTGCGAGGAGCTTATCCCAGGGTCCGGACAGTATTATCTCTATCGAAACAAAGCGATCTCATGTGATAGCGATCAGTACAAATACTTCAGATACCTATTTATCGTTCCCGGGTTTTTGATCTGGGGAGTCGTGATTCCTCTCTCAATCTTCTTAATCCTCTATCAACACAGGAAAGACCTCTCAAAGAAAACAGAGCTTCGTCTGTCCTTTGGCTCCCTATACAATGAATGCACTGATAGGCGATACTACTGGGGTTTGGTAATAATGATACTCAAGTTACTCGTTTACGTTGCAAATTCCGTCCTTAATGTCAATTTCCAGACCCGGGCGATGACGCTTGCTCAGCTCTTTGTGGCATATCAGCTTATCCTCACTTTTAGTGGGAATCCATATATCGATGAAGATCTTTTCAATCACGAAAGACTGGCTTTTGTAGCATATTTCGTAACCATGTTTTACACAGTGTATTTTGTGAACAGTGATTTAGGCTGGTTAAAATACATCAGCTTGGCTATGATAGGGATCGTCAATTTAATTTTTGTTTTGAAAGTGGGGTTCAAGCTCCTGATGATGTATTTTACTCAAGTGAAAGCATTCGTTGAGGAACTTATCAAGAAATGCACCTTCAAAAATAGGAAGCCGCGCAGAGTGCAGTTGTTTTATACTGTTCGCACGACTCAACAGTCTCCAACGAGGATTGAGATGCCTACTGACACCCAGGCAGAGTTACGCCGAGAGAGCGACCCGAGGCAGGAGGCTCAAATAGCGACTTTCTTTAATCAGGCACTGGAAGGTGGTGCGACACCAATAACGACGGGCCATAACGAAAAAGTTAATTTTCTTATGCATCATAGAAATGAGGGGATTGGACTGTCAAATACAGCTAATGCCCTTGACAGGCTATCTGACCAGCAAATCGACTTGCATGTGAAGAGCAAAGATCAGGGAATCGATCCTGGTATCAGTATTTCGGAGAATAAAGATATGATAAGTGGTAAGGAGAGAGAAAATGATAATGATGAAGTTATTGAATATGATCATGGATATTATTCGACTATTTCTGGCTTTGCTCAGCAAAATCATGAACCTGAGAGCGCGGGTAGGCAGGCTCATGAAAATAATGGAGTGGTTGAACATGATCCTGTGAATTTTAGCTTCAAAGCAGATCATCTAAGAAGGCTGACCAACCAGCTATCTGGCAGAAAGAGGGAGTCTGAATCCTCAGGGATGGAGCAGAATACTCTTCGTGGACATGATGAAAATGGCTATTGATAATATCCAAGGAAATGATATTGTTAAGTAAGCTTACATAGCTGAATTTAGTATATCGGAAAACCCATTCATTCAGTTTATAAATTTTCTTGTGTTGGATATTCATTTATAGTAATCCTGTGGATGAGATTTTGGTAGTTATGTCTATTCACTGTGGAAATTTAATGGTAGCTCATAATCTATGTGCAAATTACATCATCAGGTTCAATTATTGCTTCCAGAAAGCCTGTTGAGAAGAGGAAACTTCATCGTATCTTTTAGCTCTACTCCAAAATGAGTGCTCAAATAATGAGGAGTCTCTGCTTCTCAGTCAAAGAGAGTCACAAGAAATTAAATAACATTTAGTGTTCTCTCAAAGCATATCATTTTCAACCGAAGTAATGAACTAAAAGTAATTGACGAAACTCAAACCTGCTTTCTTTTTCTTGCTACTTTTTCGAACACGTTTTTATTCAATTCATGGCGGAGCAAAAAATTCCAAAAGACTGGAATCCGAGAAAAGATTTATCGAAAAATATCCCATCTTTTCATTATCTTGCTGGGCAAATTTCTGAGGATTATATGAAAATTACCAAACTTAAAAAATTTTCAAATAAAATCTGATACATAATAGTAGATGGCAAATAATCCTTTTCGCAACGCAGTCGGAGCTGTCGTCATCTTTTTCGGCATACTCTTTGTTCTCTCTGCACTCCACAGCCATAGCTCCGTCGTCAATAAAGTCCATCAAGTTGATCCTCGAGGTGCTCCTGGCATCCCACGAAAGAAACTCGATGATCCTTTTTCCTATTTGGAATTCAAAGTCAAAAACGTTACTGATGGTACTCTCAACTTATAATCTCTCGTAAATGCTGAGTCTTTGTTCAAACTTCATAGAGATTCCTTTTCATCATGAGAATATCACTTCAGAAGAGCTAAATAAAAGTTTGTGGACATTACTTCACTTAACGAGTGCTTTCTTCCCAGAACAGCCAACGAAAGAAGATCAAGCTAAGATGAGATTCCTCTTAAAAGCATTGTAACTACAACAATTTGACCTGATACTAATTCACAATTTTTGTAACAGCGCCGAATTTTATCCATCAAAAGTCTGGGGCCAGCATCTGTTAAAGCATTTTCTTGAAAATCCAATCACAGCGGGGAGCAGGGTCGAATTGATGGCGTATCTTTGCGTTATACACAATAAGATAAATGAGGAGAACGGAAAAGAGCTTTTTGATTGTGGCATAGTAGGAGAGTTTTGGGCAGGAAAGAAAAATAGCACGAAAGAAGTTAATAGCCCTGCTTCAAGTGGAAATTAAGCATGATGCGTTCTCTTGTGGCGAAGATTTAATTTGAGTTGTGTAAACTTTGCTTATAGATGTTAACCATTGTTCTTCTTGCTTACGTTTGATGATGATGACTAAACCTTTGTTAAATTCATTTTTTTTGAAGGCGTTTATCATAATCTAATAAATCAGACTAGGAACAATGCTGAAACTTAAGAAATGAGGAAAAACCATGATGAATTTGTTAATAAGAGATTGTGAATATATTCTGGTGTAAAATTTTCCTTTTCATGTGGTGAAAATTATGTTCTATGATCTGAAATTGGCATAATCTTTAAAATAAACAATATACAACTGATTCTTATTTAGATGCTCTTTTACCATTGAGCTTACACTGAAAAAAGATAAATCTAAAATAAAAACCTGGAAGATTAGAGACCAATTTAATGAACATTTCTTATGGACAGGGCCTCGGCCATCTATTGTGTTGTGATTCACATTTATTAAGAAATGAACCCATTGTGCTGAAGATCTTTGAGTTGTTCTTTGCGGGACTAAAAAAAATTTATTGTTATAACCTTTGGGAAAGGAGAACCAATTCATACCTGCTCCAGTGACATCATCTGCAGTCGTGGCGTAGCATCTTTATACTTTCAATGTTCTTGAGTATCGTTATTTTCACAGAAGGTATTGCCTTCGAGCATAATATCAGGCTTTTTGATCGCAATCTCATTATCTTCAGCAAAGTGGTCCTTGATGCTCGTGAGTTTCTTTTTGATAATGTTATAGTCCTCAAAAGGGAATTGATGCTGTTTAAATGAGTGTGAGTGATCAATATCTTCTGTAGTTAGGATTTTCGGCGGAAAAGTCAATCTTTGGCGCTGCTTCATATCTTCGTGAGTAGGATCTTCAAACATGTCAGGAAAGCTGAAATGGGATTGGTTCTTATATTTTGTGTAGCCCATGCTGTTACCATTATCGGTAGTCGATTGAGTGGCTGACCCATCTCGTAAAAAACTCTTTTTTGATTCATTTCCGTTATTGTTGATGACAATCTCACCACTAATTCCCTTTTGTGAGTATTCATCATAAGGAAGATTCACAGGATAGACATGTCTGCTAGATCTCTGACCAAGCTGTAGACCAGGTACATAGGACTGCTGAGTGATTGTCTCTTTTTGAGCAGTTGTTTCTTTCTGATCTTTCAAATTTGTTTTGAATCCTCTGTCGTATTTGTCTTTCAAAAGAGATATTTTAGGTAACCTCTGGACACTGTTGGCCATGCCGTGTGAGCCATCATTTGAATACTGCTCCAAAGTATTATTTTGCTTTGCAATACTCGTACTTGCGTTTTTGGGTTTTGTCTGTATTTGTTGGAACTCGTCTAACCCATGGTAAGGGCTTACGTAATTTTGATACCTCGGTCTTATCTCCTATGGTCATACGCAATCTAATGTCATTAGTAATAACGGATTTTTACGAAGTCCTGAGATGTTTCAGGTTTTTCGATATATGGTTCATTTTTTTGCTTTGGCAGATGATTTATATGGTATTCTGCTGGCTTCTTCTGTTGAATGGTACCCTCTAAAATATTAAGAGGAGAATTTTCATCATGGTTTAAAGGAAAATCATCAGTCTAATAACCATAAGCATGTCTATATTCGTAATAAGCTGATACCTTTGCTTGGAGATTAGGTAATGGCAATTTTTCATTGAAAACCATGCTGCTGAGATGAGAGAGGGGTTTTGAGTAGGGAATTTCCTTTTATTATGTTAGTGATTTGCATACACAGTTGCTGCTTTGATACCTCATCGTCCTCGAAGAGATGCTTGTTCTTTTTGTAGAACTCGCTCATGGTTGTTTGCAACCTATTTCAAATAATTCGTTGAATCTAATGAATGTATGCTTGATTAATTTTTTGGCCAGTATAATGGAACTATCTACAAGATCTGTGCTAATTTTTCTGTAATGTTCAAGCAAGGGAAAGCCTCAATCAACCAAGCTAGAAAAGCTTCTCAGTTTGCCTAGTTTGCCTGTGGTTGCGTTTAAGATACATGATTTATAATGAGATATAATTATCTATGCTAAGTAGCTTTTTCAGCTCAAATGAAAAAGATTACGATAAAAAAAAGTACTCAACGAGATCCAAGAGAAGCAGACTAAGACCATGAACGACATTATTTCTAAAGAAGCGTGTATAGAAAGTATATTTCGATATTGCAACCAGATGTTACAGATAATTCAATGAGGAAGATCATACTAGTTTTGTTGCTAATTCAAGATTGAATCCCTTGAACCATTGAATCATTAGTGAGGTTGATTCTCGTCTCAAAAGGACACGATTGTTGTTTTAATCTCCAATATTATCGGCAGATGTTTTTCTAAAGATCAATGTATACTCACTCTACAACTTGTGAAAATTATTCTTCCTTAGGTTTCATTAAACAAGATCAAGGATATTTTCCGGTATTTGCCTTCTGAAGCTCAAAAATATAGCTTCAATTAATTAAAAAATCAAACCAAATTCAGTACTGAGAAATAAAACAGCTAGTTAAATACCAGGAATAACGAATTCAACCATTCTCAGTCAAATTTCAAAGAAGACTCATACACCCTCAAGCACTTTGAATCTTCCTCTATTCCCAGCTTCTAACCTCGCCTCAACTATCAGCACTATTTAATCTCTTACCTACCTACACAAAGAACAAACAATTTTCTCATAATCGAACATCTTTTTTGAAAAACTCGAGATTACTCGAAAATGAGACAAAACAATGTAGCAGTGTACACAAAAAAATATTGAGTGTAAAAGTTAAGGAACTATATATAACTTTAAAGCACAGAATCTCTTCCCTTCTTCTTCTGCTTCCTCTTTGACTTGGTCTGCGGTGATTGTTGAGGCATTGGTAGCACAAAATCTTGGTCATTTTTCTCATTTTTCTTGTTTTTTTTTAATTCCCACACCTAACAACACTTTATCAACCTCTTAATTACCAATCATACCTCTTTCTTCTGAGGATAATCGACAGTACCAACTGGTTCCGGTCGATTCCATCTGTACCTCTTACCGCAAAGGTACCCCAAGACGATCCCAATAATAAAGAGTAGAACACAAACAGAAAAAAATTCAGCCCAATTGAACCTATTCAATTCCGGGGTCTCTTTTTAAAGGAGCATATGATTATAAGGATCTTAATCAGGAATCATTTTCTTACGGTATTGGCATAGAGGACCATAGAACTGGCCCGGACACAGACAATTATCTTTTCACAATGAAAAAT
>ENA-UOTX01000461-UOTX01000461.1-compost-metagenome-genome-assembly--contig:-NODE-461-length-43434-cov-6.992320_pt1 | contig 43434 bp, 21 predicted proteins | sample MGYA00238143_ERZ746982 | MGnify/ENA primary metagenome ERZ746982 (study PRJEB28758, sample SAMN06268862) | compost metagenome | isolation source: single cell | place: USA: California, Emeryville, Joint... | reverse complement strand
CAATTTTCCACAAATGTATTTCCACCTCAATTTACTACAAAATTCCAATTTAGGCCTCATTTCTTCTCTCTTTTTTTTGGGGATTGTGACTGAAATTGGGTCAAGACAGTGTATTCATCAGTCGTTTCTCATGAAAAAATCGAAATGATCCTATACCCACATGAAAACAGCTCAATGCGGTACACCAAATAAAGCCTGGTTTGAGAAAAAAGTATGAACATATTCTGTGTTGCTCTGATTGGATTGTTTACATAATTATAATGAGAACTTTACTATGAACTCAAAAAGTTTTTTTCCTCTCCTTATTCTCAACCAGAACATTATTTTTTAAAGATGCTTCAGTTTCGACAATAAAATGATCACACATATCAAAGTTTAGACTTGCATCAGTCCTACTATTTTCTTTATTTATTGTAAGCAAGATTACAAAGGACTAACTATTTCGATTTGAAAGCAATTAAAAATCAGTCACTTCATTTAGATCCTCCTCCGACTGATGAAATTACAGATCCTAACTTATGTTCATCAACTTTCGCTTTATGTATCTGGAATGCAGGTGCTGTCCAATAGCCACAAGAGCACTTATTTCCAGACCAGACAGCCTCCCCAAGTTTAGCGTTGCACTTCTGGACTGGACAATTTAATTTATTCTCGTTTTCACCAAGTTTCGTCATCCAGTCTTGCTGTTCGATAAATATAGAAGTACACACTTCACTTGTATTAATCCTTGGTTTATGCTTGATCACATCTAAGTCTGTAAATAGAGTGGTTCTACACGACTTGCATTTGTATTGAATTTTGGCTTGGGGTTGTTGCTGTTTCGGCTCCCCTGGTGAGCCAGACCGATCATCTTTTTTCACAGTTGAAGTCCCCTTTGTGAGTGATTTTGATTTTTTTGTAGCATCTGGAACATCATCTTTGAATTCAATAATGTCTTCTTTCTGTTCTTCAGAGGCTTTAGTTTCTGCTAGGCTCTTCTCGTATTGCTCGAGCTGTTTCTGGAAACCTTCACTAATGAAAATTTCTGGACGTCTGTCCGAAACGTGCTTTTTCGCCTGAGCCAGACTCATTTCATAATATTTCATCAGATATGCCACGACAATAGTTGGACTGAGAGAGATTCCCCATTTGCAGTGCACAAGAACTTTGCCACCTTCTTTTCGAGTTGCTTTATCGATGTAATCTGCTGCTTCGTCGAAGTATGGAGAAAGAAGAAATTCAGAACTATCATGAGCTTTAATATGAAGATATTTCAATTCTTGAGGGTAGGAGCATTCGAGTCCGTTTTCGACACAAACAATGTGGGTAATCTTGAGTTTTCTGAGTTGTTCAATATCAAGCGTATCTACTTGGGCTCCTAAATAGAGATTCTCTTTGATGATAGACATATTAAGAATTCAAAATATATTATCAATATAATTAGAGAAATTGAATTAGAGTTGAATTTCGATTATGAAACTTTCAATCCTAACAAAATACCCTAGCTATTCTAAATAAATCCTTTTGTGTTTTAAAAATTTTCTTGGAGTAAGGGCCTCAAATCGAAGAACCGTGCCTGATATTTGGCTCTCATTAAAAAAACTTGTATGATTAATCTCTATTAGCTCCTTCAATAAATACAATACTTGAAGATGCCTTTGATGTTAACAATCTAATTCCTAGGTACTAATAAATAACACTCTCAAAACTTCACAAAGGCTTCTTTAGATTCTTTCAATTGCAATTTTCTTTTTGCTTTTTTTTTTTTGGTTTTTGTTCTCCCAGAAGAATCCATTCTCTTTCTTCAGTACGAAGATCGCAAGTCATTCCCTCGTCTAGCGATATAATTATTCTACAAAAGATTCATACATAATAATTGGCAATTCACTTATGAATGGAAATTCTTTACCTCTTACCTACATTTGAATTAATTAACAAAAATATCAACCCTCAGAAAATTAGATATTAGCTGTGCGGCGACATAATTGGCAGTGTGAAGGCAAAAGGAGCTTAACAAATTGATCAATCAAAGCAAGGACAACCTCATTGAGAATGAAATCGGTTTCTATAGTGCAAAAAGAGATCCAAAAACGGGATCACATTAGAGAGTTGGACCGAACGAAGCCCAATTACTTTGATTTCCTGGTTCCTCAGTCTAGATCATATCCATCTCTTTTTGTGACAATTTGCAAGAACACGATCCTTGTCTTCAGTTTCCCTGCTTGCAAATTAGTCAAAAAGTATTGGCTTGGAGAAGATATGCAGATTGAAGATATAAGATATTTCGAGGGAATTCAAAGTTTTGTGGCTTGCATTCAAACACAAATCATAGTTTTTTCCTTGAGTAGTAAGAGGATCGCTACATTCACATTGGAAAAGACAAAAAGAGCAGCTAAACTATCAATGTATATAGAAACAAAAACCCGAGGCAAATATCTTTATTTTGCTGGTGATTTTGACGGCTTATATGCATGGAATTTTGAGACTCAGAAAGAAGAAGAGAACAACATGATTCCTTTAGAAGATCAGATTGGATACTTACAATATGTAAAAAGTTATGACTGGCTCATTGCAGCCGGAGCAAGTAGTGGTCAGCTGTACATCATCGAAATGGAAGAAAATAATTTCTTAATGCAGATTCCTGTTCACGGCGTCGATTCTCGTATAACTCTCAGTTATTCAATTCAGTCAGACGGATTTCATCTTGTCACCTGTAATGGTCAAAATCAAGTGAGACAGTGGATGATTGACAATGACGCTGGGAGTTTTGAGTTGACAAAAGACCAGAAAATTAGCCAATCTCGACTCACTTTCATTGTTGCTGAATATAATTTAGTGTATTGCCTCCTTCAAGGGCATTCTCAGGGCATTAAACTTGATCTTGAGACTTTGAAAGTTATTGAGGAAGACAACCGGCATAAGAGTCTATGTCAGCAACTCAAAAAATATTTTTACAGAATCTCTCAATGAGGTCATACAAAGGTTGGTTACATCTGGTTTCGTATTCTCTCTTAATGCATATAAATATAATTTGGACCTCCAAAACAAATCTATCGTAACTTGACATTGCTCGATCTTCAATTTATTTATATCTTAAACAAATAACCAAAAAAAGATGTGTAAAAGTTGAACTTTCTAAGGGGAGAGGAGTAAGGAAGATTATTAAGCCCATTGATTGTGCCTTATTCTGGCTATTTACTGGCGGCTTCTCTAGCAATTAATGCTTTAATTGAGCAATCAATGCTAATTACAGACATTATAAATATAACAATTCATTTTTGGCTGGAGGGCCGGAATCATTCACATTTAAATTCTTATGGACCTTGGAATAATCAGATCGATACTTCGAGATTTCGTGCTCCAAGAGAGTTTTTTTTTTTTTGGTATTCTGCAGAGATATCGAGACATAAACCGATAATATTTATCTCATGAAGCTCTAAACATAAGTTGCAACAAATATTCTTCCCTTCCCCTAAGCATGAGATCAATGTAGAGAAAAGTATGATAAAAGTTGCTTCATTACCTCTCTTAAAAAAATTGGCTCATTATATGCACGATCAACAAAATGTATTTTAATCAAAATCCCAATATTTTCTGATCTCATTTGTTCTTTCGGATTATGTTATATAATCCAATCAGATTCCTTATTATAAAACTATCATTCAGAGAAATATACCGATAAAGAAGTTTTTTCAAGAACATGGACATTGCATCCACACTTTTGCCTGCACTTGAAGAAAGTCGGTTTGTGACGACTTCCGATTCTGAAAAAACCGCTCTCGAGATGTTTCGAGACCCTTGCTGCCTGATGATTGTGCATCCTGGTAATTCCAATACTCGCCCTGTTGAATGCTCCCAATGCCAGCACCTATTTTGCTTGCAATGTGCTTATGAATTACAGAAGAACAAGTCAGCATGCCCTACTTGCCGACAAGGATTCAATCCCAGAAACGCGAACATTAAACTCATGGGCATCTTAGAGTCCTTAGTTGTTCGCTGCTGCTATGAACCTTCAGGGTGCAAATATACTACGAAGCTCTCAGAAATAAAAAGTCATGAAGAAAAATGTCAGTTTGCCACTGATGAACTGATTCAAAAACACAGTATGTTAAAAGTCACTATTCCCAACTTACTTAAGAGCAATATATTGGATCCGGATGGTTTCAAAAACATTCAAAGCAAAATGAAATGCAATTGTGGAGATGCTCGTCCTTTTGAAATTGTGTACGATCTTCCCAGCAGAGATAGTAAGTTCTACATAAATAGCTTCATCTGCAAGATTTGCCGGAATAGTCGACAGGCGACAAAAGATGGCATATTATTTTGCTCTGCCTGTAACTTTATGGCATGCAACGCTTGTATCAAAGAGATTGCTAAAGATACATTTAAATACTCCTGTGAAGAGGGTCATCTAATGCCATTTGCTCAAGATGTCTCCAAGATCGATTCAGAGTACGAATTTAACGCAATTATCTGTAATAATTGTCAATTTTTCGACGTAATGGAGAGAGGCTGCTGGCATTGTAAAGTATGTAAGTTTGACTGTTGCATGGACTGTTTTAACACTCCATTCACATGCTCAACTGGACACCATCTCCGCCGCTCCACTAAAAAACCTTTTTATTCCTGTAACCGCTGCAAATCCAGTGTTCCAGCTAGTGACCCTGGAATACTAAGTTGCAAAGAATGTGAATTTGCACTCTGCGACAAGTGCGCAGTTATAATCCGTCCAGATCTCCATAGAAAATGTAAAAATGGTCATATTCTCCTTCCTGAGAAAGATCTACGCATATTCCCAGATTACAAGGAGAACTCATATGGGTGTGATGAGTGTCAAAGATTGCTTCCAGTAGTCCATTTCGGAGTTCTGCATTGTGGAGAATGCGGATATGACGTATGTATTGAATGTGCTCTCAAGAAATAATTTTTCTGAAAATACACAGTGGGTTTGGTGGCTTGAGAATAGTTTGATTCATTTATATCATCCAGCAATAAATTTGACAATTTGAATTGTTTATTTATTCAATACTTTCATGATCGAGTTTCCATTCAAGTTTCAATAGCTGGCATAGAGGTGCTTTTGATTTAGGAACAAAAAAACTAATTGTTAAGGAATGCTAAAATTTTACATGGCAATAGTACTATCAAATTCAATTTGCTTCCAATTGGATATTCTTTTCACATTAACATGCCGAGCATTATAAAAGGTTTAGACTTGTTGCTCAATTCGAATGGCCAATAGCGATACTGACATACATTTGATTGAAGAGATCTTTTAGTTTCATTTAAAGCTCTCGATATGAAATCCATAATCATCGTTATCATTCTGAAAATATTTAACATTTGATAAGCATTCTCTCTCTCTTTTTTTGTGGCGGTGGTGGCGGCTTGTTTTATACAACCTGAAGTTCTAATGGATATCAAGTTATCCAGGAACAAAATACAGGTGTCAAAGAAAAAGCCATGGAAGTAGCGTCTGAATAGCAACAAGGAATTCACTATCAAAGTGACAAAAAATAAATGATGTAATTTCATTTCAGCCCCTCTCAAAAATCAGCAATTCGTATATTTCTTTTGAGGATCAAAATTTTAAGCTTCATTGATATTCGAACGAGTTTTTATGAGTGTAAACATCATAGAATTAGATCTCCTTGGCATTACTTTGCGAACTTTTTCGTCTAAATCTGCTGGACTCATGCCCGGATTATTGATACTAACTTCAAATTTTCTTTTTCTAATGGCAGACTCTCTCATTCTGGCTGGGAGTTCAAAGGTGTATAATTTGTTTATTCGATTCTTTGTTTGGCCAATCTAAAAAGTTCAAAAGAATTAATAACACAAAAAACTTTGCCAAGTACTTTGGAAATTAAGCGAAGATTGTCTCTCTCTTGACTCTTTATATTTGTGAATAAGGTAATTACAGTCATGAGGCTCATAACTTCAAGAATGCCGCCAGCATACATGGTCAACAGAGCACCCTTATTTCAGATGAGTTCTAATATAGAAGTAAAATTTTACCAGAGGAGTTTGCACAACTTTGGTTCCAAATACTATAATACTGAGAGCTAAGAACAGAAGTTCAAGCCCGATAGAGATCGCAGTCATGTAAGATATCTGAAATCATGTTTTGAGTGCTATAATCTGAATAGTTTAGCTATGATTACTTTTTTCACCACCTTTTGATCTTCCTTGTTCATGATGTGCCAGTTTTGGAGATAGGATTTATCTGTCATAAGAACCTGAATTTTCTCTAGACGATCATAATAATTATGGGAGAGATCATTCTTAAACTACGTTCTTCGACTTTTGTTTTTGGGAGGTCGGCCAATGATTTGGCGTTTGGCTTGCTTGTATGAGAGTTAGTTTTAGTGTGTTCCTCCCCAGAATGAGGCTTCCTTTGCTTGTTTTCTTCATCTCCTTCTTCGTCAGTGAAGTGCCACTCATGGTCAATGCTTTCGCTGATTCTTATTGACTTCCCGAGAATTTGATTATTTTGTGGAGTTGTCAGGTCTCGGTTGAGAATTCTCTCTTTAGTTGACATTAGCTTCTCTGCAATATTTCTTGCCCTTTTTTGCATGGGAGAGCCTTCAAATTCTTCGAAATTTTCGCTTGTAGTCATTGTAGGCAGCATTGATTCTATTGCTAAAACCTGAGATCCCTTTTTTTCAGAAGCGGATTTTCTGTATTTGTGATCATGCTCTCTCCTGCTCATTCTGATTGTCGCCACTTTCCGCGATGAACCTCTTTGAAAATACTCTAGCTCATCAGTGGCTGTCTTTGCTCTTCGAGGAAGTTTTTCACTACTCTCAATCCTATGGTAAATGCTGCAATGAGAAAGGAGCGTAGTGAGGTAAATATCTTCACTCTTCAATTCTTTTTTTAATTTTTGCTTCGTCGTCTCGGATACACAGGAATAGTAGCACACCATAGAAGATAAACTCTGTGAAGGTATATCTGATAAGTCATAAGCATCATGTCATGTATTTACCAAAAATGAATAAGATCAGAATAACTAATCCTATTGCATAGCTGAAGTTCACGAGATGCCGAGAAAGTTGATCAAATTTTGAACTTTCTGCGACCTTTCTGAATCCTTTCATGAAGCTGATTGAGATTTGAACGAACAATTCCAAAAAAATTGAGAGCTGAATGTGCTAAAACATACGATTTTCCCAGTAAGTTGAAATAGTCATGGAGATGCTTTACTAGTTTATAAAACCTGCAAACAAATTTAGCTCTTTTTGGTTTCGCCTGCGTTAATCCAACATAGAGAGAGTACCTATTTCAATTAGACGCAAATAGCTCAGAGAAACTAAGGTACCAGACGAAGAGAATAATAGCGTATATTGCAAAAAGCAAACTGTACGGTGTCTCATAGAGAAGCCTTTCCACAGATCGCGTCATGATTTCATCCAGCAAAAATGGGTCAATGAACAACCAATTCAATCTCACTATTCAAATTTGAATCACGATTTTGAACATAAATAGCAAGTATTACTTGCAACGATGACCAAAATTAGGATCATGACGAGATTATATGGGCTTCGAAGTATCATAATAAAGAATTTGAAGCGACTTGAAGGATAAAATTCTCTGTCCTTGGATTAACCACATTTGAAGTTTTTCGTTAGAGGCTCCAACCATCAATCAATGATACCTTCTTAAGTTTCTTGTACAATGTTATAAAAGTATAAATTCCAATCAAGATGAGCAAGATTGAGATTACTGCCACATAGCTCTTGAAGCCCTATAATGTACGACATTGTTAAAAGCTGAAAAAGCAAAGGTGCTATTGAAAACCTGAGACCATTCCATTCGAAGATTGTTTGTACAAGAGTCTCCAAACCATCCAACATCGCAACTGAATTCATCAAATTGAGATGATAATTAGTTTTCATAGATTACCGGCAAGTGTTTGAAACACAATCTCCTATTTTCCGAATTTTTTCAAGTAAAATGATCAATCATGAGATGGATATGATACCGTGAAAATTGCATTCTACTGAAGACTCGCACATTGGTCTTAAAGATTGTAATGATACTGTTCTGTTTGCATGAAAGATTAATAATTTTTAAAATATTGAATTGACAAAACCTTATATCTGCCTTGCTTGTCTCATTATTGGTATGAATAACAACTGACTCTATTTTTTATGCTTAATAGAGCCAGCTTCGTTGACTCGTGGTGTTACCAAAAAAAATCCAGTAAGTTGTATGTCATTCGTTGCTATTGATTATAACAATCCTTTCAGGCTTTGATATCAAGAAAATTGATGAGAATTTAGAATAACAATTGCTTTTGTAATTGATCTCACCAATGTTCATATTTACGGGGAAAAAAAAACTTTAGTCTCATACAAGATGTTGGCTTTCCCGAAAAATGGTTATAAATCATGAGTAGGAGCATATCGAAAATTATGATCTGCTCGGACATGAGCCAAATCAATGTTGAAAGCAAGGACTTCTACCCGCAACAAATTATTCATAAAATCAAAACCCTCATGACAAAGAGAGCCCTATAAAGGATATAGGAACATTTCCGTGGATACTGAATACTTACATGAATAGATCATATTGCATGAATCTTCTTTCCTGACCTCGGTTCACAAAATCTTAGATGAAACTAATTACAATTATTTATTTGTTCATTCATCTAGTGATGGTGAAGTAACCACCTTCTCTTGATTTAATTAAATAAATTTTCTCGTTAAATTTTACTCAAACAATCATATATCTAACCGTTAGCGCGATTTGTCAATAAATTATAAATCAATCCGCAAATTCCAATTACAATTGAGTGAATAAAGATGCTAAGTTCAAAAACTCAATCATTGTTAGCCGAGTTCCTGAAATCTGTTGCCGAAGCAGAAATAAGCGTCGAAATTACTCGGCTTGTTCTAGCAGAAAAAAAGGATTTTGACTTACACAATGCTTTCTGTCATATCGATAAACTCAGCAAAGGTTATATCAACGTTGAAGACATTGTTGAGTTTTTAGAGGAAGTAGATATTGTGGCCCAAGATGCCCAGATACGTTATTTCTTTTATTTGTACGACAGTGATGACGATTTTAAGCTTTCATTTTCAGATTTCAAGAATGCGTTTCTTCCAACAACTGATAGACGCCTACGAGAGAACGCTGCAAATCGCACGGTAGGAACCAATCAATCACTTTCATATGCAGCTTCCTGGGCTTTAGCAAGAGTGTTTGAAAAAGAAATTCAAGCCTTTTCGAATCTTGAGTCAAAACGTGAGATTCTGATAACTCAGCGAGATTGGGAGATTAAAGCCGCCTTTAATTGCCTGGATGATCAGCAACACATGGGATACATCAATAAGGAAGGAATTGATATTTTTTTCAAAAACAATCATCAAATCTCTACATTGAATGAGATCGATGCTCTGTTTCGTCGCGCCGACAAGAACCGAGATGGAAGAATCGATTTTTCTGAGTTTCAAAGGCTCGTCCAGCCAACAGATAATTCCGATCACAAAGTATTGGGAAACCTGTCTCAAAGAAGATTGTCAAGACAAAGGTCATCACCGAAAAATTGGGAGAACGACTCAGTTATTCGCAATGACAGACTACCGTACACAAATCCATTCAACTTGCAGAATTCGTCTCGTTTAAAGAGCCCACTGAGAAGGGAATCTCCCTTGAGAGAAGAATCTCCAAGAAGGCATGACTCTCCCTGGAAAAGAGCATCCCCAAGACGAAGAGAGTCACCCACAAGAAGAGAGTTTCTACAAGCAAGAAAATCCTCGAAGCAGCGGGCTTCGCCACGAGATAGAGAAGGTGAATATTACCAGTACTTAAAGCAAACTCCAAGAATTAGTCCTAGTCCTTCAAGGAAGAATATTGGGTCGCCACGTCAAAAAAAACTTTTAGATAAAAAACCTTCTCCATTAAGCTCGCCAAATCGGGAAGCAAGAAGACAATCTCCAAGGAATAGAAGCAAATCTCCTTCGCTTAAGAAAGAGGTAACAACCTACCGCATTGATTCTGCGTTTCGCACTGTCAAGAAATTTGATTTCACGCCAAACATATCTACTCCAACAGATTCTTTAATCCATGGAAAAGCGTCGTCTACTTTGAAGCAATCCAGCAATGCACGCTCCCCAAGAGCGACTAAAAGAAATTTAGAAGATTCATCCTCTAGAAGCAAATCTCCCAAATTTAAGACTGATATCACTGATTACAGAGTGACTTCAAACTTCCGAACTGTAAAAACATTCGAAAATCCAGATGAAACAATGAGAACAATTAATTCTCCTCAAAGAGATCAAGCAACAACCAGCAATATTTATGTTCCTGAGCACCCACACGAAAGACCCAGATCCCCTAGATCATCGAGATCACCCAGATCTCCGATGAGAAGAGAACGCTTAATAGGAGATGCAGTTGTTAATTCTCCTAATTCATCAGCCAATAAATCAGTAAGGCAAAAATCGCCAAAGTTTAGAATAGAGCCAACATACTATCGGGAAGAGGCAGCGTTAAGAACAGTAAAAGTATTCGAAAATCAGCATCCCCAGCACTCAAAAGACGACTTCACAGGATCACATAGAGGATTATATTCACCTCATTCACACCATGACATCAATAAAAGATTGGAATACTATTAGAGAAATAAATACCGAAAGCATCTAATTTACCAGAAGGAGGAAACTATGATGACAATTGTTTGATAATTGTTAAATTTCCAAATTGAAGCCTATATATCTTGTTAAATAAAAGTGATCTATAAGAATAATGCCTGTAAGTAATTTTTTGGTTTCATTCTTCAGCGTTCGGAATTTCATCGAATTTTGGATTTCAAAACAAAACCAATTTGGTTAGTTTGTGCCGCCCAGCTGTCAAAAAAATTTTTTTCATCAGTGATATGAACCTGACAAATGTAGATTCACGAACCTTGAAATTGCGAACATAATTTTTTGTTCATTTGATAATTTGAAGTTCAGATTTGCAGTTTTAAATTGCATTTGCTTAATGAATTTCAGTACACATTTGTCACGTTAGATATATTAAAAAAAAAAATTGTCTTTATATTTCCAATGTGGATCACTTAATTTTGTTAAATTTCAAAAAAAAGAGTATTTTTACAGCCTTGAGTCTGCTGTCATGAGCATATCTCGCTATTTTGAGTCCCTGTATTCACCTTGACCAAAATTGAAGTTCTTAGGTTGTCTCTCGGAAATGAAACTCTCAATGATAATTTCGAGTATTGTGATTAAATATATCTTATTGCTCGACTTTCTTGGGAATTGGGCTGAAAAACTCGCTCCCTTTCAGACTTTTGTGGAGACGATACAAATGGAGCGATTCGAAGTAAAGTGTAAAAAATGCTAAAATAAATAAATATCACTTTACTGCTCAAAATAGATGCATAGGGTAAGTTTTAATTAGGAAATATTATGCTGTCAGTTTATTGCGATTGGATATTCTTAATTTTATTTTAACTAATGTTGCTTACGAAGTAGATTAGGTTGAATGGGAATTTCCAGATGTTTTCTTTGTTGAAATTTAACAATAATATCTCTTTTTATAAAGTGTTGAACTAGGGCCATTTGAGAATCTTATCCCTCACAAAAAATTCAATTAAGGAATCTATATTGAAGTCAGCCAGAAATCTGTTTCTTCGATGCTCTTTTATCGTTATTAAGGGAGTAGACGATGATAAGCTCACTTATTCCAAGCGAAACTTAAAATTTTCTTGTGGAATCAAAGCAATGAGGGAGAATATAGATGATAAAATTCATAAATCTGAAAGTCAGTCACTGTTTCAAACCTTTTCCTTAGAAAAAATTCTTGCTTTGTTGAAATTATAGTGTTAATGAACCTTCTTCAAATTAAATTTTATACAACTTCTTTACAAGCGCCTCTTTATTTTGTACCAAAATATTCTTAATATTCAGAATCTCAAAAATTATATTGAGTAGTGAGCCAAGTATTATACTGAAAGTTATTATCTCCCCCAACCGTTGGCTTATCAACTTTCAAGGGTCTCCTTTAATTTGCCTTATATTTTCAAAAATTTGTTTTATTAGAGCTGTTATGTGATTTTTACTATGTATTTAATAACAAGATCTGTTAATGGAACCCATACAAATCATTCATAAGATCTGAATATGGATTTGTGTAACTCATAGTTATAGAATTGAATATGCTGACTCACGATAAAAAGCCGATTTATTTAGAAGATGGTGCTTTCCTGATCAATTTCGTCAGAGAAAGAACTTTAATGTCAGTCCTAATTTCCGTGAAGGTAGAAACCATATATTTTCGTAAATCCTTTAGTTCTTCGAGCGAATGTTCAAGTTTGTCTGCCATCTCTTCCTTTTCATCTTTCTTCACGCCTTGATGCTTGGCGTATATTTTCTCATATGTAAAACTTCTTCCTTCAGGTAGCCAATCATATTGCCCCGATTGAATAGCTCTGTGAACATAATTTTCAACTCCATTCATTTCATTCCTTTCGCGAGTATATTTTCTTTTTAGGTAAGTGACGAAATAGACATATCTCCAGATGTCATGATCAGTATTACAGTGTTCATCAAAAGGTAAGTTGCGGTTTTCACTTCTCTTCATCCCACAAATAAAGCAAACATGCAATCGATCCTCGTCAGCAGCAGTTTTCGCGTCTCTTATATCACCAAAAGCGTCTATAATCATACCGAAAATGAGATTTTTGAGAACTGCAACCACAATGATAAAGAATGAAAGATCAAAAAGTACATTGGCTGCGAAGACCCATCCGTTGGTGTCATTATCCGCGCCCATTGCATCTGCTATACCACCTCCGTTTCTGAGGCCTAAGTTCAGCACACTCATAAAGCATTGAAAGGCATCTGTGCATAAATTTGTACCATCACTGGTGACCATGCGATCCGCAAAGAGATAAAATGCGATATAAGTGTAGACCAGTGTAAGGAAACAAAGAAGGAATAAAGCCCAGAGGAATTGCTTAATGTTTTTCAAGACAGCTTGAAGAATGCTCTTCAACGCATCCGATCTGACTGCAATATCAGCAAGAAGCAAAGTGGAACCAAGTGTGAAGAATCCGGCACAAAATGAGATGACAGCGTAAGTAAGCAACCAAATGAGTTCACCTTGCATGATAAACAGGAAACTATTCCACCAATAGAATTTTCTGACAGATTTGTATATTTCGGAAACCTTCGGATCTTTTTTCATTTGTCGAATAGTCTTAAATTCTACAGAATCAACTCCTTTGTAGCGTACCACGCTCAGTGCTTCTTCGGCAGTGAGAGTATGGATGAGCCCAGGGGATAGCTTCTTTTGTGTTGTCATAGGGAGATTCCCAATTTCCTCTCGATATTGTTCAGTATGGTGTCTCCATTGAATACGTTGTTGTCGTTTCCACTGTGTCGTAATATACAGTACGACATTGATAACGGCGAAGACAAAGTTGACCAGTACGAGCATGAAAACGAAAATCATAACAACAGCGTTTTTTTCGTCGAGTGTTTCTTCTCCAGTGATGAGCCAATACATAAATGGCCAAGGTCCATCTTCAACCACTGTATGTTGTTTATCGAGGACAAAAAGGTATATGATATTTACAATGATCGCGGCCAAGTTAGCAATTACTAAGCCAGCCCGTCGCAGCCCTTGAGTAGAACGGCCTTTCTTAAGTACTTGCAAGTTATATTCGCTTTCCATTTCCGGTATGAAATCTTCAATGCTGTCCATCAATGATAAAATTTTCATTTGATGAGTAGATCGGTCCACATTCTTCAGGAAATCTTGCTTTACATTGTCACTCAAATAGCGACACTGAGGAAGGATTGGAAACCAATATCTGATCAAATCATTTTCCTTACGGTCCAATATGATCTCAGTACTTGTAACTATCTGGGTCATGAAGATAGCAATCAATTTTTTAAGAAGCAAGCGTTCCTCTTTGTTGCGATTTAGAGAGATAAGGTCATCAATGTAGCGTTCCCAGTCTTTTTTATCTGGCCATATATATAAAAATAGAACGAAAACGTTTGTGATGCCACCTAACACTCCTTCAAAATCTTCATTAACGAGTCCCTTGATTTTCATGTTAATAGTTTTATCGATCCTCGTATCACTAGGAAGGGTTCCTTTTTCCCAACCAAAGAATTCATAAAGCATCTTTTCAAGTTCTTTCATGAGACTATTTTTATCAAGACAAACCACTAGTGCCGAAGTTGCTGTGTCTGTTGGGTACTGGGCAATTGTTACAAGCAATTCCAGGCAAGGACTTTTAAGTTTCATGAAATACTGATTGTTTACTTCGAGTTCAGAAGCACTGGATGAATCTTTAGTTTTCTTATTCTTCTTTTGCTGCTTTTCTGCTTTCTCTTTGGCAGCCAAAGCATCTCTCTCTGTTTTATATGGGAAAGGACTATATCCACGAGGCAATAGATGCAGGGTTGAATTATAATCTGAAATCAATTGAGTAATATCCAGTAAAAGTGATCTCTTAGTGATAGTTTCAATGTTCTTATCGATATCTCCTTGAATCATCTCTGTGATTGCTGCAACAATCTCCACTCCAATGCTCATGTTGTAAGCTGAGTGGACTTTGTAGTAGGCGTTAAAGCATCTTGTCAGCAGCTCTAAAAAGTTGACCATTTTCTTAAAGGGTCTAACTTCTCCTTGATCATCGATATATGTCTGTTCGTGCAAAAATGTTTGTAGATCGGTAAATTGATTCTCACAGAGTGCCTGGAAAAATTTAATGATTTGAAGCAGCAGCGAATTCGAAGCCTCATCCTCTGCAAGAGTGCTGATTTCTGCAGGGAATTTCTTTTGTATCGTGAAAAACATTTCTTCGAGACCTTTGTCATCTGTTGGATAACCTCCTTTTTCTTCTAAATATTCAAATCTCTCTTTCAGAGCTTTCTCATAAAGTTTGTGGATTCTCGTATTTTCTTTCTCAATGAATACTTCGAACTTAGCTTGAAGGAGTCGATTTACTTTTGCAAGGAAGCTATTTTCCAAATCGGATTTGAAATGTTCATAAAACTCAGTTTGAATTTTGACGTTTCCTCCGTATAGATATGCTTGTGATAGAAGTAGAATTTCTTCAAAAATAGCGTCATCATTGACGTTCAAACCAATAGTTATGATGATGTTTTTCAGCCCTAAACTTTGATATAAAGATTGAAGTTCACTGATTCTCCTTTGAGCTTGTTCAAATCCAAATGATTCTGTTCCGAGCTCCATTACTCTAATGTCACGTTCTATTAGATGTCTTAGAAGCTTCAAAATTAAGCTAATTTCATCTCTTCGCATTTCGGAATAGTCTTCAAGAAGAACCTTCATAAGCTCTCCGATTATTTCTTCTCGTTCTTGGTTCTCTAATTTGAGTAGTGCCTCGCTGAGTTTTTCTACGTTATTTTCCTCTATTGTCTCCAAGTTTTCAATCAAGAAATTGAAGTTTGCCTGAGTTTGATTCACATGCTCTGTGAAATTGTCAGAAAAGCTCTTGATCTGCGAGAAATTCTGTTCTAGTTGCAAAGAATTTCGAATTTTGTTTTCAATAATATCGATAAGTGAATCGAATTCCTTCTTATAGTGGGTATATTTTGCCTTTGTAGCCGCTAATGAAAGAGCTTCACTCATCCTTTGATACGTGTGCTGGTTTGTGGAATCGGCAGTTTCTAGGAGTGATTTTTCACACGCAAAAAAGTATTCAATAAGATTTTTAGGTCCAAAATCTTCATTCAATTCGTTCGTCAGAAAGTCTGCTTCCTCAATGACAAGAAACTCTAGCAACAGGAGACAGCCTTCATAAATGTACTCTTTCCAGAGTTGTTTCAAAGTCACAATCTCTACTTCTATGTTAACAGCTGAATCAAATAGTTTTTCGCTGAAAAAACCTCTCCAAAGTGCTCGTATTCCACTAAGAGAAGGTTCAACTCCAAATTTGCCCATACTTTGAAGTCCAAATCTATTGGCACTGGGGCTACCAAGATCAACATCTGCTCGAAATTGAATGCTCATGAAATGTACGTAAACTCTAATATCTTCAAAGAGGATAAAGAAGAGATCTCGGAGGTCTATAGGACTCACTGTTGCCTTTGTTGATGTGGTCGTCGAGTACCTATATATATTTGCAAATGTTTGACAGAGAGCTTTTCTCAGCTCAAATTGAAAGAGTAACTCCTCTCTCTTCAATATTTTAGTCAAAATTGGCATTTTCAACTCTCTGTTGAGAAGATCAAAGTTCTGCTTTGTTCCTTGCGTTGAAGAGATGATTTGATGCCAAGTTTGTAGGAATTCAACAACATAGAAGTACAAAGTAGAAAGCTTGAAACTGGCGCTTGGATCTGCTTCATTTTGTTTTGGGTTTTTTTTCAAAACCATTTCATCTAATGAGTTATTCAGCAAATGATTGCTAATCTTCACGAGGTGTCGTGCAACAATCTGTCCAAAATCAATTTGAGGCATATCTCCTTGGAATTGTATCTTAGAGATTTTTGGCAGAGCAATAATACAAGTATAGTCCAATAAGTTCACTTTATTCAATTCGATAGTATCGAGTTTGCTAAATCGCTTCAAAAATGTTTCATTGAGAATTTTAGCAAGAGGGGGATTGATGCTGCTTGTGAAAGTAGTGTTCTTTGGGAAGAGTTCAGAAATTAAAAGAAGGCCGTCAACAGCTTGGGAAGGGATTTTGTCTCCAAAATTCACCAGGATTTGTCTGAGTTCTGAGCTGTCGAGCATGGCCCTCTGATTTATTCCATCTCCAGCAACTATCATAGCTAAGAGTACAAAAGACTTACGGATTAAGACTAATATAGTCTCTGTGTAAGAACGAAAATGCTTCAGTTGTTGGTATAGGACCTCAATGAACTCGATGATAATTTGATGGAGCTTGAGAATGTAGAATACTCCTTGTAAATCCGTTCGAATCGCTTCTTGCCTAATTTTGAATGGAAAATCTTCGTTTTTCTTCAGGGTAGAGAAGATAGTCATGAATTCACTGGAAGCCTCAGCCCCATCCTTTCTTGATCTGAAGTGAATTACTGGATTGTAGATCATAAGAAGTAGAGTATCAAGACCTCGACTCGTCTCAGCAAATATTCTTTGAATATTTTGGGCGGTGAATTCCTCAACCAAATGTCCAATTTTAAAAACGGAGATAGTACTCTCCTTGAGGCTCGTACTTGTTGTACATCTAAGCGCTCTAGTTGATCTATGGATTTCTGATGCTATTTGGCTTAGTTGTTCCACTTTTTTCATCTGATGAATGTTGGTGATGAACTCAGTCTTATTCAATTCATAAAGGAGCTCTTTCTGATACATCACGATTTGTCGCAGATTTCTGATTGCTAATCTTGAAAGCTCAGGTTTCTTATAGATAATTTGGAAGAAAAGTTTGTTCAGCTGGGAAGTTCCAAAATACTGAGATGAGGTCTGTAATTCTTGGAGCAGCATGCTGGTATTTTTGAGCTTAATCCATTTGGGGTTTTCTATAACTATGTCAGTGTCCCCCCCTTCATCAAACATTTTCTCAAAAATAGAAGCTGGACTACTAAAAAGCTGTGTAAAGACTCCACCTTTTTTTTCTTCCAGCAAGGGTTCTGACTCATCTCGAACAAGCAGCATGTAAGCGTGGGATTGCAAAGTTTCTATAGATTGAACTCTTTTTCGAGCCTCATCTACAATCTTTTCGAGTATTTGATTTGCAGAAAATTCAATATGCTTCCTTTGAACTTCTCCAAAACTGGTCAAACCAAGCTTCAGTGTCTCCAAAGAATCTCCTTCAAGTTCGTCTGATACTCTATTCAGCATTGTCTTGTAAATTTGAAAGACTGTCTCGATCATTCCTTTATCTTTGGTCAGGCCTTGTTGTAGCAAAGCTGTGGTAAGTGCTTCAGACAGCTCAGACAATTCAAAAGAATCTAAATTGTCTATCGTTTTGGGAAGCCCTGAAAATTGTATTTCACCATTTTTCCATTGTTTAAAGATTTCGCGTGTGATATTCACTTGCTGTTCGAAACCTTTCTGTCGAATCATGTCCCACTCATCTTCAGAAACAATTTTATCTACTGATTGTTGGAGATAAGTTTGGACTAATTTGTAGATCTCGCTTATCTTCTCGTCAGTGTTTGCGATCCTAATTGCTGGTGGCAACGAGTCCAGCGCTGATTGGAAAAACTTCATGTGGACCTTGTAGATCAGATTCTGCAGTTGATTTCGAATATCTCGAGGACATGCTGAGTTCCCTCTGACGATATCTAAAATCATCTGAATGGGATAGTGACGAATGAAGATACAGGTGACAACTGGATTTTCGAAATTGGCGAGAGTATTCGCTAACTTCAATGAATTCAAAAGATAATATGCTAGCTGCTCTTGTTTTAATTGCAGGTTAGCAGCGTTCGTTTCTCCTCCTCTTTCTGCCAAAAACTCCATTTGATTTGCAGGAAGAATGTCTTTTTCTATGGATCTCAATAGGTTCAAGCGAAGTTGTCCTGCGAAACTCCCTGAGAATCCTATTCTAGACATTGGAGCACCAGATTCAAATTCGAACAATTCACCAACAGGTATCTCAACGGTCATCTGAGGAGCATGAAGTCTTTCATAATGAACGCAGATGACATTTTTGTCATTAAGAATAAAATTTGGAAAAATATGTTGCATCAGTTTTTCATCGAGAATCTGTTGGGTGAACTTCTCTCGTAGGGTCAGGTTATACTCTGGTTTTGCCGCTAAGACTTGTCTCAGAAGATTAAGAAGGAGCACTTGATATTCAGTTTCTGAAAACATGGCTTTTAATATTGTGTCTGAGCTTTCTTGTATTTGAAGTAAAGCCTCGGCATTGTCACTCGCAAGAAGAGCTCGAATCATGGCCGTTACGCCATTTTTAAATGATTGCTTCAAACTTTCATCATTGGCGAGTTTGTAAATGCCTTCAGATTCCAGAAGAACGCTGATAAAGACACCAAGAAATTGTGATAAGAATAAACGATTCTCTTGGTTCGAATTGATGGCATCCAGCAGAAGTTCATTGACCTGCTTCAACAATGAAATGAAAACATTGGGAGAAAACTCTTCTGCTGCTATTGAAACGGATAAGAGCTCGCTCTCGAGTCTACGAAAGATCTGTTTGTCCTTCAAAATAGCCATAATTACAATAACTGCCGTATCTAAGACTCTTGATTCACGTAGTGCTCGTGAGGATTCTTCTTTTGAGTTTTTTCCTTCCTCTAAAGATGCTTTGCTCTTTTGGATTGATAAATACAGTTGGATGGTACCTTGGACATCGGTAATATATTTTTTTATCTGTCTCAAAGAGTTCATATTCTGCTGGAGTCGTTCGACATTGGCCAACCCGCTTTTTAATCCTCCGAAAATGTTGGATACAAGACTTTTTTCCGATTTTCCTTGAGCTTCTTCAGCTACAGTTTCAAGTTTGGAAGTTTTGTATCCCTCGAAAAATCTGAGTAGTTGAGCAAACTGATAAAATAAATTTTGCGTTTCAAGGACAAGCTTCAACTCTTGCTCGTCAACGAGTTCGAATACTGGGGCATATAGAATATGAGTACTATGCTCTTCAAATATTACCTCATATTCAGTTGGTTTAGGAAGTTTCTCATTAAAGTATTTGTCAGGAAACTTAAGGCCATAGAATAGATCTGATTTAATGTGCTGATCTTCACTGGGAAGCCTATTGCCGAGGCTCAGATAAACTGATTTACCAGCATCGCTCGAAAATCTGAGCAAAAATTCCGATTTCATCTTTAGTGGATATCCGGCTTCAGCTCCAGACTGAACAAAACTGATAGCGATATAGTCAGTCTTGTTATTTTTAAGATCTTCCATGGTCAAGAAAATTGGTTTCTTCGTTTCCACACTCACAGCGAGCACTCTGCCACTCAGCAGATGTCTGAGGACCAGTTTTGGACCTTGCGCTTCTTCTATCTCAGATTCATCTTTTTCAAGTTTGATAGTCCCTTCCACTTGTTCTCGACGAGGAAACTCTTGTATTTCCTGATATTTTACGACCTGAAAGATGCTATGTGCTTTATTAACAGTCACAGACAGTTCATCGTTTGCTTTGCCAATCAAAAGTTGATTGTGATTGCTTTGATGAGCTCCTTCTCCCAAGTACCTGAGAGTCAAGTACTTCCCTTCATGATTAAATCGAAGATAATCTCCAACGTTGAGAATATTCTTCTGCTTATCTTGTTCTTGCATACCTTGACTATATCGATGAAGAGTTACTAAATAGGAGTAATTGATATCAGCTCCACCCACCAAATGAAGTGATCTGTTTTCGATATGGGCAGGTTCTCGATGTCCAATAGTTAGAGGAAGTTTCCCATTGAATCCGTTCAAGTAAGGTAGATCACCAATATTCAATGGTTCTAGCTTTTTCGGCTGAGAATCGTAGCCTAGGACGATCTTTTGAAATGGACTATAGATGAAGAAGTTATCAGAGTACGTCACTATGTCACTCAAGTCAAAAGTGGGGTCGTTTAAGCTGGTTTTTGGGTGAAACATGAAGTAATCTTCAAGAGAAATATCGTGAGAAAGCTTCAAACATATGAAGTTTGGATTAAGAGGGTCAGATTCCGAGATAATATCAAGAAAGTATCCTGATTCAACATGTCGCAAGAGAAATTTAGAGCTATAATTCATAATCTTGCCCTCTGTCTCAAGAACCTCCTTTTTATTGAACGTTTCAACAACTTTTTTGGCTGCATCTTGTTGGTTCTTTTCATCTTTCATTTCACTCCACATTTTTCCTCGTTCGGAGTTCTTGACGGTATTCAGTTCGAAGCTCTTATCCGTGCTCAACTCAGGATTGGCTCCAATTTGCTTCTCATAATCTTGTGTGAAAGGATTTTCTGTCGATATTTGTCTCGGATAAATTTGGAATAAGCAGTTTCTGAAAGCTTTCGTGGAAATCAGACTCTGGGATCCGGCCCAAATATGCGAGTTATAGAAGCCACTCGCACAAACAACAAAATTACTTTGGCGAAACTGGATGTAGACAGTATCACCGAATCTAACAGGTTCTTTGATCATGAGATGAATATTGATTTTAATTTGCAATTTGGTTCTTGCTGTTTTGAGCAAACTGTTTTGAGAAAACGACTAACAAATGAAGTTAATTTAGGCGTTAGTTAGGTGCCTTGGTTAATGCAATTGAAGATATTTATTTGAGTTAAGAAGGTGGTTTGAGTGAGTGCTCATCCAAAAGACGGATGAAAGAATTCGAGATAAATTCATTGAAGAAAACATCAATCTGAGGTAAATATGAGGATTCGAGCCATATCCATCAACCAAAATGAAGATAGTAGTATCACTTTCAATTGATGTGCATATAGTCAATAGGTTGAGTTACTCATGAACAAAATTTTCCATCTACCAATGGATCTTGTACTTCATATTTGCACAGCTTATTCATTCGAACATAACTTTCGGACCTTATATTGTAGGAGAGTTTTGGTGAAAGACCATGTACTCACACCAAGCCCTACCTTCACTCCTCCCCGAGGATGCAAAAGGTTATTATTGCAAGTCTCAACACCGTTTTGGATTCTATTTTAACCCGCTCTTTAAATATCAATGATTCCAAAGAATTGAACGAAATTAATGGTACAAATAAAACGCACTTAAGAATTTCGAACTCTAAGCTGCGAGCGATGAGATTTCCAACATGGACAGAGCATAAATGATCATGGATTGCATTTGTCAGTCAACAATCAAAATTCAGGAGCCTAATGAGGTTTGGCAAAAAACCTTCAGGGTGCAATCGTATATACTGAAAGCATACGTGAACGTATATGAATTAGGTTCGCAAATAGACGAACTTTTACGTGTTTTAAGTGCTGCATTCACAAGTCATATCATTCCGAATCGCGTTGCCAACTTTTTTAGATTCTCATAAATTCTATTTATTAGTCTTCTTGAAAAATATCTTTTCTCTTGAATTGGTATTCTCATTCTTCTTTTCAAAGAAGAGATATGGTCATAGAGATTTTCGATGTTTAGATCATCACCAATCCAGGTACCGCTGTTCCAAAGCTCATCATTTTAAAGACCTTTGTTTTAAAAACTGAATGATAAGCAGGAGCTCGTATTAATGCTTAAAACTTTAAGCTTTAACTGATGATTTATTCTTTGTGTTTTTCTAAATTCTTGAAGTATGTCGTATATTATAAAAGTTTGGCCATATATATATATTTTTTGAATAGAGACACTATTAACATTTATTCAATTTGTATATTCAATTTGATATCTATTTTAAAAAAATTAGAGATGAGAGAGGGGAAGTCAAAATTAGCTAGAGATTAATATTTACTCATAAATAACTTGGTGGTATAAGTGGGATCACTTTCATTGCACATTTTATAATTTCGTTTTTTTTTTCAATCAGGACATACACTTCTTTTCAAGTAAATTGCTGACAAATTTGCCCATCTCAATCCTTTCAAGAGTAGAACCTTTATACCAAGCGCTTTTTTTGATTCCTTCAATATTGAGTCTCTTGCTTGGATTACTTTCAAACATTTTATTCATCAGTTCCTTAAATTCAGAGTTGAGGGATACTTTCTCGCCAATCCCTTGCTTCAATATTTCTTCATGAGTTTTCCAAAATGTTTTTGCTTTTCCATTCATTATCATGCTATAAAGAGGATCTGATTCAGTCGCCGATGTGAATGGCATATGACCAACTACCATGCAAAATAAGAAGATTGCAGCTGCAAACAGATCAACGGCTAAGCCTTCATAAGGCAGTTTTGAGTTTACTTCTGGTGGGAAATATTTAGATGTTCCCGCTGGTGATGTGAAGAGATGTCTCGAGTTGGGATATTTGGCTGCACAACCAAAGTCTCCTATTTTAATACAATAATCTTTATCAAGCATTAGATTATCTGGCTTGATATCTCTGTGAGCTATCTGATTCTTGTGCAAATATTCCAATCCTGCAATCAATTGATGCAGATAAGTTCGGGCCAACTTCTCTGGAAACCTTCCTATTTTCTCAATAAGAGATAAAATATCTCCATTAGGAGCGTTCTCCAGGATCAGTGCAGTGACCATTTGTGACTTGCCACCCACATCGCTTAATGTCGTCATTTCATAAAAACCATCGATTTTCAATATGTGTGAATGGTTTAAGATTGATTGAAGACTCACTTCATTTTTGACGTAAGCCAAGTATCTGGTGTCCATCTTCTTTAGGATCTTGACAGAGGCAACCTTTTGAGTCAAAAAATCATAACCAAGAAACACTCTAGACGTTCCGCCTGATCCAATTGTTTTCACAAGACACCAATTTTCTAATGTGGGATATCGAACGTCATTATTGAAGAATTCCATTTCAATGCAAGTAAAAACCAGGCAGTCCGTCAAAGTTGATCTACTAAATGATATTTATAAAAAGCTTGAGTGCTTTAATATCATCACACCATCACTGGTTCTTTGCGAACAAAATCAGTTTTCCTTTTTCTAAACTTGAATCTATAAAATTCGAAAATCTTTAAATCTGGAAATTCAATTGATACCCTCATATATTAGAAGTTTATGAATTTCTATTATCAGTTACACGGTATAACTTTTTTCCTTCAATTTTTGAGCAAAAAGGGTGAAAATTTTATTGATGGCTGCTTTCTTAAGAAAGTAAATATCAGATTATGATGTTCTCCAGAGTGTATGGGCAGAAATGCTACACAAGAGAAAAATGAATGTAACAGCCTAGTTGGGTGAGGGTGTGAAATTTGGTACGAGCTGATATGATTAGAAATTTATTAGTTCCGTTTTGTTGTTCTCATATTTTCCATTATCAAGGAAAAATTCGGAACTTACAAAATCATAATTGACATGCATTATTAAGTTAGAGAATCATGTAAGCATCTCGGTAAAATTGAAACCCAAAAAAAAAACCAGTAATTATAGCATGCCCTTAGGTCATCTCGTCTTCCTGCGAAAGTTTACTTATTCTTTGGTCTATCAAGTAAGGGGTACAGAAGCCAACTATATACTAAGATTTGATATCAACTTCCAAGTTTTTATTCTGGACGTTCTAGAAATAGGATGTGCTTATTATAGAGAGTTAATGGCTTCAAAATTTTCGATCCGATTCTCCGTATTTGTTATTCTATGTAAATATGGTTAAATGGAGAAGCTTAGCTCCAAAATCAGCAAAGTGGAGTGATTAGTTTAAATTTGTGTCAACAATTCAACATAATTTGATATATAAGACTCAAAATTAGCTACTGTTAGCTATGTCTCGAGTACTCCACGATTGACAAATAATGAGTTTACCAGAAATATTTGATGCTCTATAATTTTTAATTGTTGTTTTCAAACGCCTATGGAAACTAAATTTTTCAGAAGAGTCGCAACGATACCGTTCAAATACATTATAGAGCTCCAAATTGAGAGAGTAGAGATCAACTATCCAGTCCAGGATTGTCGACTTGAAATAACATTTCGAAGAGGTGAGAGCATTGCGTGAACATATCAGTAATCGCAGGGATTTTATTAGGCGACTTCAAAATCCAAACCAGAAATGCTCCAATGCTGGAAAATGGCGTTGCATATTTTAATGAGACTCTGGTTATGCCAGCAACATTATATTTTGACAAAAAAAGAAAGCGATTTATTGACAAGGAAGTAAAATATCATCTTTCATCTGATGCTATTATCCAAAAATGCTAGGCTTCTATAGTATTGACTGCGATCACGAATAGAGGAACCAAAATCATTGGAATAACGAAGATTGATCTAGCATCTTATCCAAATCTGAAGATTGCAGGTAATTTTCACATCTTATGGATCTTAAGTAGACCTTCTCTTCCAGAAAAGACTGATGCGATTCCAATCATGCGCTCTGTTGACAAGAATGCAAAATACTGCTGTACGATTCGCATTCTTCAAATGAAGGAGTTAGAAGCCGAGCACGCTCACTTGTATGATAGATTTTATCAAGATTAAATTTGACCTGATTCTAGCTTAGAAGACGAGTGGGATGACTTAGAAGACAAGACCGAGCGTCTTCTGGATGAAGATTTTTCTCTAATCACGAATTTTGCTAGAGCAACCGATGGCGATCTAGAAATAAACTCGAAACTAAAAGCAAGTATCTTTCAACAGATAATTTTGTGAGGGAACTTCATCTCTGAAATAATATCTAGCAAACCGGCCAGGAATGCAACAGTATAATCAAGGTTCGGGATATATTTCAGACGATAGGCTATCAATAAAATATAGATCCATCTCCCCATCGAAAGAAGGTAAGCAGAGTGATGAGTTCAGAAATCACATATATATATCTGCATATAGTTTCCCAGGAGCTTAAAGGAGCAAAACAAAGTCAACTAGTTGGCAAGATCCAAACAAAAAAATGGGAGTCACGAGGGGACTCTGCTTGCAGAGAATATTTAAAAGAAGAAGCAGGCAATGACCCAAAGATAGATCAAGAAAAGGATTCTAATCAGAGTGAAATCGATGCTCACACTCAAAGGAAACAATATAATGGCGTCTCCAAGAATACACTTGAAACAAGAAATAAACAGCTGGAATATCACAACAAACGTCTCCAAGAAGAGCTCACAGCTATTCGTAATGAAGTCGGTTTCTTGATAAGCTTATTTCGGACCCAAAATCTCGATTTATTAAACTCGCAGCTTGAAAAACTGGTAATTTTCTTGGAATTAATTTTCATGACGCTTCAAGGATCAATGGATCTCAAGTATGAAATTTCAAAACGAGGAACATATCTCGACAAAAAGTCCTAGGTCCACAGCAGTGTATGCTGAAACAGGAACCTCAGGACATATCTTTAATTCATCTTCACAAGTACAAGAAAATAACCCAAAATGTCACTTCTATCATCCAGGTTGATTTTAATGGTCGAACAAAACAGAACGACAAAAAATTCGAAGAAGCAGAGCAAACAACTTTGCTCAAAGATCAGGAAGAGAAGAATGTACGTTCAGGAGAGTCTCAAGCTTTTTTAGGAGAAAAAGAGTCAAATAAGGTATGCTCTCTAATTCAAGCAATTAATCCAAAAAAAAAAACCAGCTGCAAGAGAAAGGGCTAAAGATTAAGGCTCTTGATGAAAAAGATCAAAAGAATGCATTGTCTTCTAATGAGAATAAAAGTAACGAGATGAGCATTGTTCGAAGTCTTGATGCGAAATTTCAGAATACCTCGCATCAAGAGAACCAGCCTTTCTTGAGAAACAATTCAAACTCGAGAGACGAGCAGATTCAAATTTTGGAAGAGAAAATACTCAATTTGCAAAAGCTTAACTTGGAGCAGAAAAATCAATTTGAGCAAGTGGTGCGCGAAAAAGAGCAAAGACTTTTCGAAGTAGAAACTAAATATTTCCAGCTGACAAAAAGAAATCAGGGAATACCTAGAATAGTTGCAGAAAAATTCGATGATCAGCAGGTCTCTGTTCATAAAGATCCCGAAAATAGCCTGAAAGAACTACAACTTCAAATAAAAAAACCCGAAGAAGAAAAGAAATTACTCCAATCACAACTTGAGGAAAGGAATGCTCGTAGTCGTAGTAACCCGAATTTCCTGGGTGTGGAGCCATTCGATTCCAAAGATGAACGAAACTGGGAGAGCCATCAAAATTCGTTTCGAGAATTTGAGGATAAACTTAAAAGTTATGAAGCTGATTTAACAAAAGCAAAGGCAAGTTTACTCACTATTGACACAACTTAAATAGTTTTTCTTTAGAAGAATTGGACGGAAGCGGAACTAGATAAAGAAAGCACAATCAAAATTCTTAGAGCAACTCAACAAAAGGTCAAAACTCTGACCGAAGAGTTGTCTACAGTGAGTGAAGAGCTCATGAAAACGAAAAATAACCTAGGAGCTGTTCTGAATACTGTTATGGAGAGTGGGAGAGCAGATCTAATTGAAGAAATCGAGAAGTCCGCCACTTTTCGAGAAAAAGATGGATCTCCAAGAAAATATAACAATTAGTTTAGATTTTTCACTTCATGGGCCCCAATCAAATATAATATATAGATTCAATTATTTGTCAGGCAAAGAACTTAAGGTTGCAGAAAATTATCCTACCACCAGCTCTTAACGCGTGCTTGTTTGTCCAAATGATTTTTAAAGGATTTGGTCCCAGCAATTTTTAGACAAAGGTAATGAATGTTGAATCAATAAATCTCAAAGAGTAACAAAAAGGAACTATTTCAAGTAAGAAAAAGGTATTTGTAGAAAATACTGATATTTATCATTCATTTAATATGTTGCATTTGAAAGATTGTGAATTAAACTCTTTCTAAAAAACAAAGTAATTCTCTCCCCATTTAAGACCTTTCTATCCACTTAGAGTCTTTCATGGTGAAAAATTTGCTGATTCGATGAGAGTTTATCTGTACAAAAATTTCTTGACAGAGAATCACAATATAGTAAGTACAGAACCTCGAAATTGTTAGTGTAAGCGAAAAATTACAGTAAATTGATTTAATACAGTAGCTCTCCTAAGAGATTTTGTTATTGTCGATCAAAGATTTATGTTCAATTGTTGATGGGTGGAAGTAAGGAGTCTACTTTCTAATTTCGGAGTCGTATATTTTAAAAAATTAATTCATGGAAATAACTATTCGAAAAAACGTAAAGAAACGGCCTATCATCCTCGAAAATCAAATTCTGGCCCAGGAGTATTAGAAACGAAAGTTGTAGAAGTACACGAACGAACTTTATATGCTGGCATTGTAATATTTCTTGATTTAGATCAATCAAGCGAGACTAGCAATTTTGAAAAATGTCAATGCAAAAAAAAAAAATTTGCTGTTGTTCTTTGCACATTGTTGATTTTTATTTTCAATTTGTTTCTCGTTCATCATTTATCTTAAATGAAAGGATCCTCACTGCACTGCTAACAGTCAGCTTTGAAAAATTGGTTCATGCTTGTTCCTCTCAATTTTCAGATTCCATTCTGGATCGGATTTTTTTATCTTGTTGATCAACCAATATCGGGGTCTGACAGCAGTCGCAAATCCGTTGTTTTGGAATCATCATGTGCAGTCTCTTTTTTATGGGTGTAGTGGCTATGCTAATACAACAAGAACTCTGTGGGTCTAAATTTACCGATTCTACTGACGCTATCTTTCATTTCGCATGGCTACGTTCTGATGTAATTTTGATGGTGATTTTTGTACAAATGATCGAAACACAAAAAACCCGATCTCGTGATAATTCTCGGAACTTTGGGAATTTATACAATTGGCAACAGCAGAATACCTTCCAACAGCCAATTATATTTGTTAATATATATTGGTGGATGATTTTTGCTATAAGTAATATTTGGATCTTTCTTCTAGTTTGGTTTAATTATAATTATACAAGACTGCATAAAATGACTTAGGCGACTTTATTTCTGTTTATTCTTTTATTTCCTACCTATCTACCTATAAATATATGCTGGTCAACTCAAAAATTCATCTGAATATGCAAATCATTATGGTTTTTCTTGTTATACAGCAGATGCAAGTTTCTTCTACATTTGGCTTCTTCACATGGCAACGATCTCTCTGCTGTTTGGTAATGTGCTTGGAATTTTCATTCACCTCATTCGGGAAGCCGTTGGATATTCTGAAATTGAACAGGAGACTGAAGCAGAAGGAGCCGAAATCATAAATCAAAGTGTTCAGTGAAGAACGAAGAAGCACCTAATAATGAGTCTATTGATGAAACTTAGAAAAACTTGACAGAAATCGAAAGTGATCACAATCAAATCAACGCTATTTGTTGGGAGGCATTAGAAATAGGTCAAAAAAATTTATTTGTTGAAAACTGTGCGCATAGATATCATAGAACCTGTATAACAACTTACACGCGCTGCAATAGATAATGCCCTTCAAATAGATGCAAGATAAGATTTGGACATTCTGCCGAAATACAACTTTAACCAACTGGAAAATTTGTTAATTATCCGCTCACTAAAAATTTTATATTTATTGAGTTTTCACTGCGGATGTCATTTTTTCTTCTTTCTATGATTTTAACCAGAATAAATGTGTTAATTTTATTCCAGTGCTTCGAGTTAATAAAATTGCTTAAAATATTGGGTTATGGCCAGTTGATGCTTCCTTTATAGCACTCTGGAGGATTCTTTTCACCTAATTAAAGCAATGACTGTTTTGAATTTTTGCTTTTCATAGCCAACAACAAAAAGGAAAAGCACTACAAACTAAAGAATTATCATCGCTCCTTCTTTGGTGGTATGAGAAAGTCGCTAGTAGTGAACAAAAAACTAAGGAGTTAACTAGTTGATCATTGCTAGCAAATTGCTGTGGATATTTTAATTTTAGAATACCAAACAATAACAGCGAGGGAAAAAAGAAAATGAAAATTATGAAGAGTAAATTAATATTTTGCTTCTGAAATATTCAACGGTCTTTGAGAGAGATCATTACCCGACTGCTCAGCGCATTCTTCTTTTTTAGCTTGCTCACGTTTTTTAGCTTTCCATTTTTTAAGAAGTATGTAAACAAAAACTGCAAGAACAATGATTCCTACGGCAGAGATTGATGACACGACTATCGCTACGGTAGCTTTTGTTGATAATCCTTCTTCATCAGGATTTATGCCATCAATAATGTGACATTTAGAGTCAGCTTTTAGATAGTACCCATCGTTGCAGGCAGCACAAGTGTTCTGATCTTTGCAATACATACAATTTGAACTGCATTAGGTACACCCTGCACTCCCCCAAAAATATCCTCGGTTGCAAATTAAGCAGTTTTTTAAATCCAAAGGTAAAAGGCAATTTGCCGGTCCTTTGTAGCATAACCCCACAAATAAATAATATCCAGAGACACATTTACTACATTCGCTTCCGGTATATTGCCAACAATTTGGCACGGAACTTGTGCAAGTTCCGCTTGAAAGCGTCCAACCAGTTTCACATGCTAGACAGTTGCTTGGACTTGAACTACTACAGCTCCTACAGCCAACTCCACATTGCCAAAGGCATCGTCCGGAGGTTCGATCTAAATGCCACCATTCGTTGCATTGGGTGCATTTGCCTTGGCTATCACATGCTTGACAATTTGGATCTCGACAAGGAATGCATCGATTGTGTTTAGTGCTGGAATAAAAGCCAATTTCAGGACAACTTAAAACGCATTTGTTTTCTATAGGAGAGTACAAATTGAAGAGGAGATACTCATTTCTTCTGCATATGCTTGAGATGAATCCGCTCTCTGTACATCCAGAATCATAGGGACAATCTCGGCAGAGCTGCGTATTGAAGTCAAGAAACTGAATCTGCTCATCACATTCAAAAGTACAATTCGTATTATTCACCAGCGCGAATCCTTGACTGCATGTTTTGCATGCAGAATATCCTGGACCAGAGCATTCTTGACAAGAAATGTCACACGGCTGGCACACTCCATTTGAATCTTTGTAATAATTACTGCTACAGTCTCCATAGCTTTTAGAAACCAATATGCATAGAAGAACTATAATAATAAAGTAATTATTCGCCATTAGATGCTACTTTTCTTATCAAAGTTAAGTTATTTATTAATGCCTGTAATGAGACAAAGTGCTAATTTATTTCTTGAATAAAAAGATGTATAAGGATCTTTTCTCTTTTTGTTTTTTGGTTCCTAATGCCCAGAGTTTGATTCCATTTTATCCTTTGAGAGAAAATTGAGATCCTGAGATGTTATCTCATAACGATAATCAGTACTGACGATGGATTAGCTTCTTACCCTGTCAATGTAGAATGAGCTAATTGCTGATGTGAAAAAAGACTATTTTTTGGTCTCAGCAGATACTCAAAGGTGTCAGTCATTGTTTGGATTATTGAAACAGACATCCAAAAATCTTTCACAAAAAACCAGTCAAGTAATTTCGTATTTAATTACACAAAAGATCAAATATTCTTGGTCTCAAATAGTATAGCATGCACGATTAATGTGAGGAAGAACGATTTAATCTTTACACATTATTATCTAATATCATTCCAAAAGGGAAGGAATTTAATTAAGCCATTTTTTCGAGTTGCTTTTGAAGGTCATCTAGCTCATTGTCTTTATTGAAGTCTGAGGGAAGGCCCATGCTTGGATTATTTTGTTTGTGTTTCTCAGGATTTTTAACACTGTCGATGATTTGATCAAGCTCCTAGAGGTAACAGTTGAATAAAACTAATTTTCAAATGGCTGTAAATTACCTTATCATCCATATCAACATCGATTTCATCATCCATTCCGCTAAGCGCATCATCAACCATCTCATTCATCAGCCCAAACTAAAGCCACGAATTATATGAGAGTCTGCTTCAAGCAGAAATTGAATATTTATACCTGCATCATAGTTTTTTGCATATCTTTCATCGTTGCAGTAAGTTCCTTTACATTCATCAATGAACCCATTTGTTTAATGATTTCAGAAGTATCGCCCATCATTTTAGCCATTTTCATATTTGCTATAATCCAAACAATTTCGTTAAGTTTAGATCTCTCAGCAATCTTACTAAACAGATTGGTAATCGAATACATCATTCCAGTCATCTTTGTTTTGTTGTTGAAGAGTCTTTGTCTCATCCTGCGGCATTGTGCAATTTGTTTCGCATAGAGAGCGTGAACTGATCTGTCGTTAGTTTCCTTGAGTGCTTTTCTCAAATCGGCTTCACATTTCTTTTGTTGCATATCATTTCCTATGGGTATTGATTTCTTAAGTTTGTATAGGAGTTAGGGGAAATTACTTAGATTGGATCTGTCTATCTCTCTGATTTCTTTTTGAAGCTTGCGTTTGAATTCTTTTTCGACTTCACGGATCTGATCCCTATTACTAGGATCAAGTTTGGGTTGAATCGGTTGAACTTCTTTCTGAAGTTCCTTCTTTGATCCAAACATTTTCATGACCATTTCTTCTCTTTTCTCTTTGATTATGTGTCTTCTTCTAATTTTCTTTCGTAATTTTGAATATATTAAGATCGCTATCCGGAAAAAAAGTAATTAATGTCGAAAATCTGATCAGTAATTATCAAATCTAAGTGTCCATCCCATCTACAATACAAATCAGGGAGTTAATTATTCTTTCTACTCATTCAGTAATATATAAACGACATCAATGCAAACTTCCATTAGAGATATATTACCTTGAGTATGTAATGGTATTCGGTTCCTGATAAGTGATCTTAGTTCAAATTTACAGAGTTCCATTGTATTTCACAAAATGAAGATTATATTCACCATCGAAGAGGTGAGCTGAAACCATAGTTTGAAAGATAACAAAACGTTTGGTAAAACTATATCCATGAAGCTACATTTGGGGGAGTGAAAGCAACAAATACTCTTTTACAATAAAAATTGAGTCTCGAAAAATGCTATTTTGCTAATTCTATTGGCCAGTGAATGCAAATTTTTCAAGTTTACTGCGCTAAAAGCTGATGAATTTTTGCAAAATTCTTTGATTAAGGTAAGGTATCAAAATGAACCTACGAGAACCAGTAATCAAAAAAGTTGAGCTTCTTCAGAAAGAGAACCTCAATGAAAAATAAAGTAATTCACACTGACTCTTGCTCATGATGAGTTGAGTTCGAAAGCATTCTTCTGAATGACTTAGCAAATTCGGCCACTGAGAATCTTTCCTACTGAGAGAATTTGTTTGGTAAATTTGTATAAAGTAATGAAAACTTAGAAATGTAGAGTCAGCGTTTCAAATTATTGAATAACTAAGGTTCCATTACTTGCCTCCAATTTAATTTTCTTTATTGTTCATGATTTGCCATGAAGAGAAGCCGATCTTTTTTCTGCGAGACAGTTAACTAAGTGAGTAGCAGTCATAATCTCTCCTTCATAATACTCTTCCTAACTCATTGAAAGTTACCCATCAATAATATATATACAGATATATTATAAGTAGAGATACGCGATTAAGCTTATTCAAGGCTCAAAATTTCAGAATGTGGAACCGATCTAAGAGAAAGTAAAATCAAATCATAAATTTAAATGCAGTCAGCAGCGAGCATGAATTTGGAAGCAAAAAGAAAGAGGTCCACAAAATCAAGATTCAGAAGACTTAAAATATAACCTATTTCAGGCTCTCACAATAAAAGCTTTCAAAGGAATTGTATCTTTAGAACAGGAGTCTTGATCAGATTAGAAGCCTTGGATATGAGATGCAGTTTAAATTGAACAAAACTTCTATTGAAAATCAGATCCTGTCTCGTTATGAGTAATTTTCAATTAATTGATTCATTTAGATTCCTGTTGTTGAAATGACTGCTGCTCGCTGAAAAATTTCTGACCAATGTGAGAATGTTCATGAAGTTGAAATGTTTGGTGTTATACAGAATTATCGTGATATGCATATACAAATAGATATTTCATGCGTGTTGTGCTTACCTTAGTATTCAGATAAGAATTTTGACGTGCAAATTGTAATCATGCAACATTAGACCATCACATAATCAATTTTCTTTGAAATATTTCCTGAAAAAGATTTAACATTTTTAAGCGTAATATCTCGAGTTGAAAGAAACTTGGTCGTACTGCGCGCATTTCAATTGGTGTTGTTTAATTTATTTTATTTTTTTTGTTGTGAGCTAGTTTTTTGTCGCAGAAGTTAACTCATTAGCCATCGCTGGCCGAAGCGGCCTTGGAATAATGATCGCATGGCTAGAGTACTGCTCAGGCGAATTCGTGTCCTTATTTTGCTTATGATTATTGGCTAGCTTCGAAGAAAGTGCTTCTGATTTGAGAAGTTCTTCCATTTCAGAGACTGAATTTTGTTTTTCGTTTCCTCCACTTTGCAAGAAATTTAGAGGAAGAAGTAACACTGGAGGAAAAGCTATCGAAGGCTCACTTTTTAGCTTCGAATTGAAATACTCTCGAGAATTAGACTCCCAAAAGTTTAGCATACTTAAAATAGCCTCCTTCGAAGAAAGCTGATCAAGTTGCAGATCTGGAATAACCGTATTATTCGGCATAATAAAATGCTTTTTATGAAGAGGCTCTTCAATATCCTCAACTTCTGATCTTTCAGAAGAGCTCTCTATTTTACCCTGACTTTGATGATGTCTCATGTGTTTGTTTAGACTTGCTTTGTAGAAGTAACTGTTCCCACATATTTCGCATTTAATTTTATTCCGATCTTCCTAACAATTCGATAAGGTTTCCAAGAACTAGCTCTCTGCTTACCTTAGTTTGATGAACCAACATGTGTTGTTTAAGATTCGATGAAGTACTGAATTTTTTGTTGCAACCTTCACACGCATATGGTTTCTCGCCATTGTGAACTCTCTCGTGCCTTCGCAAATTAGATACCTGGTCGTAATCCAATAAGTTAAAATTTCACAACCAAGATAATTTTACCTGAGTGAACTTTTGGTGACAAATCTGGCACTCAAATGGCTTTTCTCCCTTTTTAGGGTGTCCATGAAACTTTTCAGATGAACAGCTGCTTAGTGAATTTGAAGAAGAAGTTTCGCCACTAAATTCAAGTTAATTCCAATTCAAAGTCTGGATTTGTTACGTATAGTGCTTTTCTTCCAGATTATGTTTCTTCAAGTGAGCCATTAGATTCTTTTGAATTCGAAATGAGAGATTGCAAGCATTTTTTGGACAACAGAATGGCTTCAGAGACGCTTTGTTTGCCTTATCTGCAGTTTCCATGCTAGCAGATTGAAACCTTTTCTTTTATAAAGAAATTATTGTCAAAATCAAAAATCTGAATTATTGCTGCTACTGATCCTGTTGAGTTTAAAAATTTTCAAAAGAATCAGGCCAGAGAAAAATTATTGTTCAATAACTGAAGGATTATCTTTCCATAGCGAAGGAAAGACTCTTTTGCCTAACCCTTCTTGAAGGATCAGATAAGCGCATTCTCGTATATATCCGGGATTCTGACCAAAAAGCGTCATTTACTTGCCATACATCAAAACCTCTGTGAGATTGAATCAGCCCTCAGCAACTTCTGCGTTGTACATATCCAATGGTGATACACATAATTTCTGAATGATAATAATTTTTTAAATTGATGAGAGACCTCATACGTACATTTCAAATATAGTTCTTATTCTTGAGTTAAGCAAGCACTTTTAGTAAAACACGACACCAAGAACCGAACATTTGATAAATAAAATTAGACTATTCAGCTTTGGAGAATGGAGTTAAAGCCATTACAAGAGCAAGAAAAATGGCTCGAAATTTTTTGAATACTCTTGAAAATTTTATTGTGGACTATTGTTAGTTTCTCTCTTTTTAAACTATCTCTCGATTCCAATGTTAGATTTAGCTGAATTAAAGAGAAGCACGATAATGGATTGCTGTTTCTTTCCTGTTTAATAATAACATTCATTTGGTATCTGAAAGTTAAAAAATTTAATGGGTTTTCAGACATGTTTTCTCTCAGAAATTATTAGTCGCTGACTTAGCAGAAAGTTACTCAGAGTGTTAGAGAATTAAACTTTCCTTATTACGATGAGAAATTAATATCTTTTCTTTTTCAGGTACTGCTGCGACATTGTGGTCATAATGGAAAGTTTTCGATTGGAGAGAAAGAAGTGAGTTGTGACAGTGTACATTCGTTGCGAGATAGTGACAAGGGATAGGGAGATACATTTTCGGTGCTTGAAAGATGATGAATTGTTTTCATGGATTTGCTGTTGGATTCTAATCGCTCGAGAACCAAACGCGAATTAGACTTGAGTTTTTAAAAATCCAACGCAACACCGCCCAGTTTTAATTTGATCATTATCATTCCACTACAATTTAGCAATTCCAAAGTCTCCAGATTATCGTTGCAGAGGATGCGTTCCAAGCAATCGAACTGGAGCCAAATGCATAAACCCAAGAAAAAATTGCTGAAACAATATTCTAAAGCTAATTCCGTTCGCAAACCTGAGCCGGAGTGGCAGCGTTATAAAAAAGCATGGAAATTTCATTAAGTTCTCTTAAATCCATTTCTAACAGGATCGAAGCGCATTGATCTTAGACCTAGACGACACACTCATTAAAACTTTCTCGCTGACACCTTCAGAGCCACTTGCACCTGGAAAAATTATCAATGTTTACGATCAAATCAACAGCATGTCTTAAATTTTTGCCGTCTAGATCGTTGGATTTGAAGTAACTCCTTTCTTTTACGTGATTCCTCGACCTGGACTCTACAGATTCTTAGAAGAGATGTCAAAACTCTACAACTTATATATTTACACTACAAGCTCGAGATCAGTATCCCACAGAGCACGATTACCAATTTGCTAATCTATTTTTCTTTTCAATTTTAGTATTGCCACTCAATTTGTGAATCCTTGGGACTGCAAAGATATCTTATTGACATTTATCATCGGGTACATTGCCGGGTAATCAAGGAAAACCTTTATGTCAAAGATATTTTTAAGCTTGGCTTCTCTCCGCATTCCTCGATACTGATAGACGTATTCGGTTCTTGGTAAACTATCATATAATATATGATGTCTTTCAGGACTTAGCCATCCAACTCAAATTCCAAGCATCTAATGGAATCCTAATCCAAGGATATAAAGGACACCCAAATGACACTGAGCTTCTCAAATTGATACCGTTTTTAGAGTTTTGCTCGAGGGTAAGTTTCATGTTCTTTTTTCATTAATGATCGTTTCAAATGAATAGCTTGCTGACGTCCGACCGGTTTCAAAAACACTTGAAATATATTTTTCCAAAGATCCACTAAACAACATTCGTATTCAATTCTCAGATGAAGAAACTAAAAAAGGAGAGTATGATAAGAAAGATGAAACAGATGAAGGAGATTCAGTTAGCGAGATGTTAAGCAGGACTATCACAAATCCTTTACAAACTCTTGCGAAGAAAAATTCATTTCTGTCTGAAAAAAGTTTTTCAGACCTGAGTGTCTCTTCACGGCCAGAATTCACAACCAAAATAGCAGAGCCCACATTCATTCCATTGTCTTATTTTTCAACTCCCGCTGTCACTCTCAAAAAATGATTGAAGTGAGCAGCTACACTGCGCCTCCCCCAGCAATTGCAAAATCAACGAGACAAATTTTTTGGTTGTAGAAGACCTTCATTTGTTTAAAACAGTTGCTCGAGATTTTGTATAAAAAGTTATGCCTCTTGTATTAAATATCTCTTGTTTGTTTTTTTCCTTCTTTTTCTCAATAATGCAAAATTTTCACCTTCAATTTCGGAGTGCTTTTGCTGATTGGCATACAGAACACATAGTTATGCATGCAGCATTGCATTTTAAGTCAGGAAACGAGTTCTTCCCTTTCTCGCTCTTGGAGTAGCTTTTGCATTGAGAGTTTAACTTCGAATTCTTATCCCGACTGACCTCCAATCCCATCATCGATCTCTTACCTGGCTTCAAGTACTGGGGAGCCGTTAATTCTCTTTCCTAAACTTTCGGTCTCCTAGGAAAACGCCTTGTAGTTCTTCTCTAAGTTTTAAGTCATTTTTTGGGTGCATAGAGCTGGTAGAGCTGCGTTGATGGTAGGGTTAATCCTTTTGTTCGTCCGACTGCCACAATTTGGACCCAACTTTAACGAATTCTTTTTCTTGCACTGTGGATTGCCTTTTTCTAAGAATTAAATTTTGTTGTTGTAAATGCTTGAAAATTCCAATTATTCTCAATGGACAATATCATACGGGTGGAGCAACTTTTGAAGTTTTTAGCGGCTTTAAGTTTCCTCTTTTGAGCATATCATTCCCATTTTGCTCTCAATATCAAATCCAGTTAAAGCCGCAAAATAACCAAAATTACTCTAAGAATATAATTTTCGAGCAAAACTACCCCAGACATGTTAAAATCAGTCCTTTCACAGTTGGTTTCTAAGCGCGTTCCTGTCACTCTTAGTAAAGTCAGTAGCACGATTGATTTGCTTTCAGATCAGCAGGTCAAGTCGAATCGGAGAAATATGCTTTACAATTATTGCTTCCAGGAAAATAAATCACATTTATACCAGAGTGTGGGCTTCTACTTTACAACTCAACAAAAGCTCACTATCGATGATGTGATTGCTTTGGAACAAGAAGCTAAAAAAGCCTACCAAGCTCAAAATTTTGATGAATGTATCGATAAATTTGAGAGATCGTTGAAAGCAAGGAAGGAGATCATGGGAACAGAAAATTTTCCAGAAGTGTTTGCGATCTATTCAAATCTCGGCTACCTGTTCCAAATTAAAAATCGCTTTGAAGATGCTTTTGAGCACTATAAAAAGGCTCTCGAAATTTCTTATCATGTTTATGAAGATAAACCTCGTCAAATCATTGATTGTCTGTCTCTTCTTGGAAATTTATGCAGCAAAATAGGCAAGGCGAAAGAGGCATTGGACTATCACCATAAAGCTTTGGATCTCTGCCTTAAGAATTCCACTGAAAAACAAAGAGAGGCCATTTGCAGAAATAACCTTATGGCAGCTTATCTTGATAATAGCAAAGCCGATGATGCCTTGAGAGAAGGGCTGCTGGCTAAAACGATTTTTGAACAATTAATTCAAACAAATCCTAAATTGCTTCCGTTATTGAGAGGAACCGTACTCTTTATCGCACGTGCATACTTAAAAACTAACCAGCCCGACAGCGCAGAAAAAGCATACCTTGAAGCTTTAAATTACATGGATCCCGAAAAAAGTGAAAGCAATGACAAGGCAGTGCCAAATGATCTGCCATTAATTCTGAATGAAATCTCTTCGTTCTATTTCATGAGAGATAAATTTGAGAAATCTATTGAATACAGGCATAAAGCATTAGATGCTATGAAAAAGATGCTCGGGGAGGAACATTCCGCAATTGGAGAGGTTTACAACAATCTGGCAGTCACATATTACAAGAAAAATGACCTTGACAAAGCCATCGAATATGCTGAAAAAGCGCTTTCTATCAGCAGAAAGACTCTCGGCTCAAATCACAAACACACCTCCAATATTATTGAAAATCTAAAGCGTCTATATCTCCAGAAGAATTCCATGGATAAAGCATTAAAACTTACCCAAGAACAATATGATGCTCTTCCTGAGAAAGATCATCAAGACCCCAAGAAAGAGACAGAACTGTTAAATGAGATCGGTTGCATGTTGGTACGATTGAATGATAATGGATTCGAAGAACCTTTGAAGAAAGCCGTCAGATTAGCAGAATCTACTTCAAATTATCCTCTTCAAACTCTTTTCCTGTTGAGGGAAAACCTTGCTAAAGGATACGAGATGCAAAATAATTGGCAGAAAGCATTGGATATTCACAACGAATCAGCTGAACGCATATTGACGACATTTGGAAAAGATTCCAATGACTACAAGATTGTCCAAGAACTCATTCGAAACTGCAAGCATCAGATGGGTGATCACTCGGCTTGTGGAGAGAATCATGAACATCTTCATCATCATGATCATGATCACTCAGAATGCGACCATGATCATTCAAAATGCAACCATGACCATGGGGATCATCACCACCACCATCATAATCACCATCACCATCACCATAAACATCCACAAGAGCATTTCCATCAGACAATTACTCAAGACAAAACAAAGCCAAATAAATAATTTTTGAAGTCACAAATTTAGACAAATTACATCGTCTCTGTTGTCTTTTTTCATGAGATGTAAGCTAACATATAGCAACAATCAGCCGTTCAATCCATTCCAGGGGCAGTTGATGATTCTCAGTTTATGTAAATATTCAGCTTAACTTCATTTGTTATTCTCTGACAGATCTATTTGGAAAATGAGTTCTTAACCAAATAAAGCAAAACATCTCATTAGAGTTAAGCAACTTATTTTTGGAAATTAAAGAGTAATTAATTACACATACTTTCAAGGAGAGAGAGAAAAAAAAAATATCTCATCCAAAAAATCGCGCCCCCTCCTACAAATTTTTGAATGAAATTCGGAAAAAAATGCAACCAAACCACAAGTGGATAAAGACTAAACTACTGAGAAAGGGAGTCGTTCTCTTTTATGAGAATGAATTCAAACACCAATTCGAATTTGAATTTGTAAAGGCCACTGCTTTTCACTACATAGTTTTTTGATTTTCCTAAAGAAATATACTTCCGAATACTGAAGCGCCTTGGGTATTGGTAAATCTGTAATCAGTGGTGATGTATTAGTCTATTTTTATAACTTCCGACGACCTTCAGCATTACTCTCTGAGTGAAAAAGAAACTAAAAATTCTTCATATTGCTGCTCAAGTAAGTGCTTTTATTTTATTCTTTTTGTTCACTCTCATTTAGTTCACAGGAGGAAATAAGAAATAGTTGTGTCCTAAGCTCCAGATGGCATCACATTTTGTTCCATTTAGCTACGTTTCTTCCTATCCTACAGAAATTAGGTATCAACAATAAATCACCATGAGTTTTTTGTCTTATTGATTTTTAATTTTGTCTTTTACTTAACTGTTGAATGATGACATCAAATCTGATTTTCCTTATGACATATTATTTGGAATTATGGGCTTGAATATATAAAGTTACGCATAATAATAGATTGTAGGAACTTGACCAGAGGATGTTGAGGTACCATTTGCAGATCCTATTGCGTCAGTGAATGTGAATATCACGTCTTTTTCTCCAGTTACAGTTGTTTGGCCGTCGCTTCCATACCAACTGTTGCCATTTCTCATCATTACCACGCAGGTATATTTCTGACCTGCTTTGCATCTAATCGGTTTAGGGAGTTTATACTTCCAAATTTTGGTATCTGGTTCTTCTTCCATATCCTTCGTTAGAGACACCTCGCCACTATGGAGTTCTCCTGACGTACAATCTTCCCCCTCATTGAATTTGACAGTACCAGGAAGCGTGTCGTTTTCGTTCACATATAATCCAAAGCCAGCTACACGGATGTCTTTGTTTACCGTAAAAGTTATTCCATCGGTGGAATTGCTACCATAGTACCAGCCACTATATTTTGTGTTGAATCTGCTCACGCTGTAGAATTTTCCCATTGAAGTGGTAATCAAGAGCTTGCATAGAGGAGTAAACCCAAGTTTTTCAAGATTTTCATTAGTTTTGGGAAGCTCCTTACCTTTCCAGAAAATTTGGCAAGAAGCATTAGTTCCGTCTCGACCCTCACCTTCTTCTATCTTTTCCAGAATTTCCTTGGCTGTTGAATGGATAGAAAAAATTGCGGTTTCGTCCCGTCGAGTGCCTTTAGTGTAATATGATAAAGACACTGGAATTTCACTGGAGACGTCATCTCGATGGAAATCTTCTGTGACACCTCCAACTCGTACTGAGATAGTATTAGTTTCTGGCTTGATATTCTGAATGATTCCGTAACCTTTGACAGTGTAGATCAAAGAGCCTTTTGTTTCTTTTTTTTCTTTTAGAGTATAAAAGGGATTAGCTGCTTCCTTCTCTTTCTTTTTTTCAACGAGCTTGTGGATCTCCTCCTCACTCAAGCGAGGAGCCAGATCTTTTCCAGTATTTGTGAAAAGGCGCCAATTGTTATTCTCGTCTGGACGCCATATAAGTTCTTGGCTTCGGTTATTCTCGATTGTGTCAACCATGAACTGAGGATATGTGTTATCTAAAATAACTAACCAATTATATATTAAAAAAGAACCAGAATTCTAATAAATCATCTGTTAATAATCCAAGTATTGTTCATGACTTCAAAAAGACCCAAAAGAGCAAAAGAGGAAAAACTATCGTTATTGCCATCGCTGCAAGGGTTTAAAGGAATGGACATGGAGATTCAAGTCAGAGATTGATTAAATTGTGTAACAAAAATATTGAAAACATACATCAATCATGAAATTTCTGAAGCGAACTTAATAATAAGTCTAGAGAGAGAGTTAATAATTTTGAATAAATATTTCGACTGTTATTGCTTAAATTTTTTCAAGCACTAGCCCATTATTTTCTCCTTTTCGCTGAGACTTAATGCTGTGGAAAGATCCTTTAAAAATATATATAATAATTGCTATACGTCAGCTACTGCAACTTTTAGAAGTTTAGAGGTAATCGATTACTTCTTCATTGATTCTCATTGTTGAGCACTTTCTTCGTCTATGTTCAGTGGAATATGCTCCACTTTTTAGCAAATAAAAAATATTGTTAAAATTGCGAATTAGCTTCCTCAGGTAACACTTAACAAAGGATTCTAGCTGAGATAATAGTTTGTTTATCTTAATAGTTAACATTCAACCAATTACTGCTTTATTGGACAATTTTTTTTTAACTGCCTCCGACCGGTAGTTCTCAGGCCACCAAACCAGTTCGGTCCTCAGGCACTAGAAGAATCAACAAAGTAAGAAAGTTTTTGAAGGAAAATGGAACAAGTCTAATGAATCTGATGTGATTACCAGAGGAGACAGAAAAGCAAATGGAACAAAAATTAGAGAAAATTAGAATTATTCTCAATGGAATTTTTTCAGGAATCATTATCTACTACCCGATAACTAGGTCAACTCGCTACTTATGTAAATTAATTCTTACATATTTCGGTGTTTAAGCAAATATTTACACATTCCAATCCTAATCTTCATCATAATAATACTATGCTTTGCTGTAATGAATTAAGTAACAACCTTTTGATTGTTTAATAGTCCTTGTTTTAATTCAAAATGTCTGACAGATAATATCAACTTTGTGATGTACGATATATTTCTAAATATTAATCATTTTTCTTGTTCTGAAAGAGCTTCTAGAGTTTCACTCTGTTTTGGAGTCACTAACTCATTGGTGCAATAAATTTACACAATCAGTTCAGGAATGCGAGTTTCAAAATTTAGTGTTGTTAATTTGATGCAGAAATTCTTCCATTTGATCATTTGAATCAAATTTAATAAAGTATTTACTCTTAGTGTTGAGGATGATACCAGGAACTGATTCGATGATTTCAATTTCGTTATCTTTTCTCAGTTTCATATTGCTTCGTTCCATCTTGATCACAGCATCCGGTTTTTTGAATACGTTAGGCTCGGATTTATCAACGAGCAAGATATTTCCATCAACAGTGATTACAATTTGACATGTTTTCCAGCTTTTTAAAATTCCCGACTCCTTTTTAGCGAGCCATTCTTTAACCACTAATGGTTGAGAATTCAGAGGAGAGAGGGTTAAATCAAAGAAAAAGTCCTTTACAATCTTAAAATCAAGTTCGACTTGAGACGATACCTTTCTCTCTCTGCAAATTAATTCTGCGCTTGCAGCATCGAAAATGTTATGGATGTGATAGATTTTTGCAACTTCTTCATCAGGATTAAAAGTTTCCATACTCTTAAGAGGAATATCTGGCTGAGAGAAGCTCTTCCCATAAATCTCGGTCATTCTATTCAAATAAAGCGAAACGCATTTTTTTAGGCTTTGGTATCTTGAGCGTTCAAGTTTAACTAACGCTTCCCAATATTCTATGACTAACTTCCCAAATTTCAAATGTTCTTGAATTTGTTTCTGAGCAGAAGCCATAATCGCAAGTTCTTTATAATAACTGTCGAATTTCTTTTTCTTCTTCTTCGATTCGCCCATTATCTCAGAATAAAAATTGGAATATTT